>Ga0209202_1000105_pt1 | contig 97244 bp, 88 predicted proteins | sample AD_UKC032_MetaG_FD_184416 | JGI IMG/M metagenome (GOLD analysis project Ga0209202, IMG submission 184416) | Active sludge microbial communities of municipal wastewater-treating anaerobic digesters from USA - AD_UKC032_MetaG (SPAdes) (version 2) | ecosystem: Engineered > Bioreactor > Anaerobic >... | reverse complement strand
ATACGATCGAGGTCGCGGCGGCCGAATACCCCGTCTATCTGCAGCGGGCCTACAAGGAAGCCAAGTTTCCCAAGCCGCGCAACCTGATCGGCATGCAGAAGGAGCTGCCGGTCGAGGAAATGGAAAAGCTGATGCTGACCAATCTGCCGGCGACCGACGACGATGTGCAGCAACTGGCCCTGCGCCGCGCGGAGAACGTCCAGAGCTGGCTGATCGATGAAGGCAAGGTTCCGCCGGAGCGCATCTTCCTGGTCGAGCCGAAAACCGAGGCCGGCGAAAAGGGCAAGGGCAGCCGCGTCGATTTCTCGCTGAGGTAGTGGATGAGCGAATCCTTCACATTCGCCCTGCTGGCAGGGGTCGTCATCGTCATCCTGCTGCAGGTGCTTGCGTTGTGGCGCGGCAATCGTAATGCGGAAGGCGAGCTGCGCCTGCGCAGCCTGCAGGAGGCACAGGAAAAAGGGCTCGAAAGGCTGGAGCGCGAGTTGCGCGAGGAACTGGCGCGCGGCCGGCGCGAGGATGCCGAGGAGGCGTTCCGCGACCGCGAGGAGCGCGCCCAGTCGGCGACCCTGCTCGGGCAGGCGGTGACGACACAGGTTGGGCAATTCGGCAACCTGCAGGCCGAGCGTCTGGAGGCCTTTGCCCGCGAATTGAACCGTTTTTCGCTGGGCCTCGACGAACGCTTCGAGCGGCTGAAAATGAGCGTCGAGGGACGGTTGACCGCAATCCAGGCCGATAACGCCAGCAAGCTCGAGGAAATGCGCCGGACCGTCGACGAAAAACTCCATGCGACGCTGGAGCAGCGCCTCGGCGAATCGTTCAAGCTGGTCAGTGAGCGGCTGGAGCAGGTGCACCGCGGCCTCGGTGAAATGCAATCGCTGGCCGCCGGCGTCGGCGACCTCAAGCGCGTGCTGAGCAACGTCAAGACGCGCGGCACCTGGGGCGAGGTGCAGCTTTCCGCTCTGCTCGAGCAATTGCTGACGGCCGACCAGTTCGCGGCGAATGTCGCGACGCGTCCGGATAGCGGCGAGCGGGTCGATTTCGCCATCCGCCTGCCGGGCAAGGGCGATGGCGCCGTGGTCTGGCTGCCGATCGACGCCAAGTTTCCGATCGAGGATTACCAGCGCCTGATGGATGCCCAGGAAAAAGGCGAGCCGGCGCTGGTCGAGGAGGCGAGCAGGGCGATCGAGGCTCGCCTCAAGACCGAGGCGCGCAGCATCCGCGACAAGTACGTGGCACCGCCGCACACCACCGATTTTGCGCTGCTCTATCTGCCAACCGAGGGGCTGTATGCCGAGGCGCTGCGCCGCCCCGGACTGGCCGACACCCTGCAGCGCGAATGGCGGGTCAGCCTCGCCGGGCCGACGACGCTGGCGGCGCTGTTGAACAGTCTGCAGATGGGTTTCCGGACATTGGCCATCGAGCAGCGATCGGCGGAGGTCTGGGCGGTACTCGGGGCGGTCAAGACCGAGTTCGGCAAATTTGGCGAGGCGCTGGCGCACACCAAGAAGAAGCTCGACGAAGCGAGCAACAGCATCAGCAAGGCGGAAACCCGTACCCGCCAGCTGTCGCGCAAGCTCAAGGAGGTCGAGGCGCTACCCGTGGAACGTGCCGAACAGTTGATTGGCATTGCCGAATTCGATGGCGAAGACGACTGAACTGGAAGCCGCCTACCAGGCGACGATCTATCGCGTATTCTTGCCTGGCGGTTGTTGCGACCTGCAGCCCGGTGTACATTCCGAGGTGCTTCGTTGCTGGCTGGAAACCGCCGGCGCTAGCCAGTTCGCGATTCTAACCGCGCACAATCCGGGGTCGCGGCGCATCGACGCGCAGGAAAATGCAATCCGCCAGTCACAACTGGAATGTGAACTGCTGGAAGCAGGGTTCGAGCCCTATGCTGGCGAGAATGTGGCCGCAGATTCCGGGTGGCCGGGCGAAGAGACGTGCTTCGTCGCCGGAATTACGCTGGCCGAGGCGCTCGCCTTCGGCCAGCGGTTTGGTCAGAACGCCATCGTCCACGGCGACGCCGACGGGCTCCCGGTTCTCGTCTGGATTGGCCAGGCGTCCGGGCAGGAACCGGTCCGCTGACGATTTACCAGAGCTTCCACCAGGCCGACTGGCGTTCGACACCTTCCTTGAGATAACGGCTGTCGGGATAATTCTTGCGTAGCACCCGGTCGGCGTCGTCGCGCAGTTCGGTCATTTCCAGCTTGTCATACGCGGCGGCCAGAATCGCCAGCGCTTCCTCGATGGCCGGCGATTCGGGATAGACCTTGATCGCATACTGTGCGCGGTTGGCCGCCGCGACATAGGCGCCGCGCATCAGGTAATAGTAGGCGACATGAACTTCGTGCGAGGCCATTGCATTGACCAGGTAGTTCATGCGCAGGATGGCGTCCGGCGTGTATTTGCTGTCCGGGAAGCGGGTCACCAGTTCGCGGAAGGCATCGAAGGATTCGCGGGCGGCCTTGGGGTCGCGTTCGGTCGGATCCTGCGAGCTGACGTAACCGGCAAAGCCCAGATCCTCGTTGAAATTGATCAGGCCCTTGAGGTAGTAGGCGTAATCGACGGCGGGATGGTTCGGGTGCAGCTTGATGAATCGGTCGGCGGCTGCAAGCGCCGAGCCAGGTTCGCCGCCTTTCCAGTAAACATAGCCCAGTTCGAGCTGTGCCTGCTGGGCGAAGCGCCCATAAGGGTAGCGTGCCTCAAGTTTCTCGTAATATTGGGCGGCGCGGTCCCAGGCGCCCTCGGACTGCGCTTCGCGCGCCTCGGTGTACAGCTTGTTGGCCGACCAGCCGGCAGTTGCGTCCGTCTTGGAGTCAAAAATCCCGCATCCCGCCAGGGTGGCCGCCATGAAAAGCGCTGCCAGAAGACGAAAGAAGGGTTGGATTCCGGCTACACTTCGCATCATGAAAAATCCTTTGGAAGACCGCGCGGATTATAGCCGAACTCTGTCGAATCACTTCCGCGTTCCCGACCGTTGCGCCGGAAGCCGCCTCGATCTGGTGCTTGCCGAACTCTGGCCGCAGCACTCGCGCAGCCGTTTCCAGACCTGGGTGCGCGAGGGGCGTGTGCAGGTTGATGGAAAAGTCGAAAGCGAACCGAAGCGCAAGCTGATAGGTGGGGAGGTGCTGGAACTGTCCGAGCCGCCGGGGATGCGCGAACTCGCCGAACAGCCCGAGGACATTCCGCTCGATATCGTGTTCGAGGACGACGAACTCCTGGTGATCAACAAGCCGGCGGGGCTGGTCGTGCATCCGGGCAGCGGCAACTGGAACGGAACGCTGATGAATGCGTTGCTCTTCCACGTGCCGGCGATCGCCAACGTGCCGCGGGCAGGGATCGTGCATCGGCTGGACAAGGATACCAGCGGGCTGCTGGTCGTCGCCAAGACACTGGAAGCGCAGACCGATCTGGTTCGTCAGCTGCAGGCGCGCACCGTGCGGCGCATCTACTTGGCCGTGGTTTCGGGGATTGTGCGTCGGGAAGGAATGATTGACAACCCCATCGGCAGGCATCCGGTGCACCGCACCAAAATGGCGCTGGTCGCTGAGAATCGTGGCGGCAAGCCGGCCGTGACCCACTTTCGGGTGCTCGAACAATATGACCATTGCGCGCTGGTCGAATGCGCGCTGGAAACCGGACGCACGCATCAGATCCGCGTTCATCTGGCCTCGATCAAGCACCCGCTGGTCGGCGATCAGGTCTATGGGAAGGTCGATCCACGCGCACCGGCCTTCGCACGTCAGGCGCTGCATGCGACCCGCCTCGGTCTGCTGCATCCGCTCACCGGGCGCTACCAGCAGTGGGAGGTGCCGGTTCCTCCGGACATGGCCGATCTTCTGGAATCGTTGCGTGACGGGTGATTTTTTTATTCCGGAATGGGATGTCCCGCCCAATGTCCGCGCGCTGCAGACCGTGCGCAGTGGTGGGTTCAGTCGGGGTCCGTGGGCAAGTTTCAATCTGGGCGAGCATGTGGGTGATGATCCGGCAGCGGTTGCGGCCAATCGTGCGCTGTTGCGTTCTTCGCTGCCGGCAGAACCGCTGTGGTTGGAACAGGTGCATGGCACGGTTGCGGTCGACGTCGAAAAATGCACGAAATCCTGCGTCGCCGACGCAGCATTTGCCGTTACGCCGGGCCGGGTGTGCGTGGTCATGACAGCAGACTGTCTGCCGGTTCTGCTCTGCGATCGGCGCGGAACGGTGGTCGCTGCCGCTCATGCCGGCTGGCGCGGACTGCTGGCAGGCGTTCTGGAGAGCACCGTCGCCGCCATGCGGTGCGCGCCGGGTGAGTTGCTGGCCTGGATGGGCCCGGCCATCGGCCCGGACTGTTTCGAGGTTGGTCCCGAGGTTCGCGATGCCTTCGTGCGCGGGCACCAGCCAGCGGCGACTGCCTTTACGCCGAGCCCTGGAGGAAAGTGGCTATGCGATCTGTATCGCCTGGCCAGCCAGCGTTTGCAGCGCCTGGGTGTCGCTGCGATCAGCGGGGGGGCGGCATGCACCTTCACCGACAGAGGGCGCTATTTTTCCTATCGCCGCGACGGCGTGACCGGGCGCATGGCCAGTCTGATCTGGCTCGAGCCGGACGCGCCACGGCGTATAATCCGCGCCTCTCCATAAAGCCTGGTTTTCCGTGAGCACCCTTTCCTGGATCATTGTCGTCTCCCTGGCCGGCGGCGTGCTGAGCGTGACCGCCGCTGCCGCGCTGACTTTTGCGGTAGGAACGCAGAGCGTCAATGTACTGATTTCGTATGCGATCGGCGCCCTGCTCGGCGCGGCTTTCCTGGAAATCCTTCCGCACGCGCTGGAGCACGCCGATCCGCATAAAATGGCCGCAACCGTGCTGTTCGGCATCCTTGTCTTCTTCGTGCTGGAAAAGCTGGTGTTGTGGCGCCACTGTCACCATGACCACTGTGAGGCGCACGAGGCGCAGGCGCCAGTCCATGACCACGGGCGCTCGGGCCTGCTCATCCTGGTCGGTGATACCTTCCACAACTTCGTCGACGGCATCCTGATCGCCGCTGCCTTTTTGCAAAGCACGGAACTGGGTATCGTTACCGCGCTCGCCATCATCGCCCACGAAATTCCGCAAGAGGTTGGCGATTACCTGATCCTGCTGCACTCCGGCTACAGCCGGACGCGCGCCCTGGTATTCAATCTGCTTTCCAGCCTGGCAACGCTGATCGGCGCCATGCTCGCCTATTTCGCCCTGTCATCCCTGACCGAGTGGATTCCGTCGATCCTCGGCCTGGCGGCGGCCAGCATGATTTATGTTGCGGTGGCCGATCTCATTCCCGGCTTGCACAAGCGTCCCGAACTCAAGGCGACCGTGCAGCAGATCCTATTGATCGGGCTTGGCATCGCTTCGATCGTCGTGGTTCGCGCGCTGGTCGGCGAGTAATTCCTGGATCTTCCGGCGCCGCCGGCGTGCCTTGCTGCCGCCCAGCCAGAGCAGCAGGGCGCAGGGCAGCAGGCCATAGAAAAGGAATGAGATCACGCTGACGGTCACATTCGGTTCGGTGACGGCTATCAGGACGGTCACGTAGAGCCAGGCGATGGCGATGATGTACATGCGCGTAATTATGCATGCAAATCCATTGACAGCTTTCCGGCGGGTATGCAGAATCCAAAGGCTCAACCCCGAAACATAAACAGAGAAGAGACTGGCCATGGCGCAGCAGGGATCAGGCAATAACGACGCTTTCTTGGGTTCGGCCATGCAATTCATGCAAGCAGGCCAGAACGTCGCCCAGCAGTTTGCGGAATTCCTCAGCAAGGCGGGCAATCCCGCCGCCAGCGCCCCCCCTCCGGCAGATCCGCAGGCGCTGGCTGCACTGCACAAGAAAATGATGGATCAGCAACTGGCGCTCTGGCAATCGGTGCTGGCCAAGCAGCAGGGTAAGGAAGAGCCCTTCAAGGTCGCCCCGGAGTCGGGTGACCGCCGCTTTGCAGCACCCGAATGGCGCGAGAGTCCGGTCTACGACTACCTGCATCAGGCTTACCTGCTCAATACGAATTTCGTCAAGGAGATGGTCGGCCTGATTCCCGCGGCCGACGACAAGGCGCGCAACCGCATGCGTTTTCTGGCCCGCCAGATTTCCGATGCGATGGCGCCCTCCAATTTCGCGGCAACCAATCCGGAATTCATCAAACTGGCGCTGGAAACCAAGGGGCAGAGCATCTCCGACGGTATCAACAACCTGCTCAGGGATTTCGAGAAGGGCCGCATCTCGATGACTGACGAGTCGGTCTTCGAAGTCGGCAAGAACATTGCGAATACCGAAGGCGCGGTGATTTTCGAAAACGAACTGATGCAGCTCATCCAGTACTCGCCGCTGACCCCGAAAGTTGGTACTCGGCCGCTGGTGGTGGTGCCGCCGTGCATCAACAAGTTTTATATCATGGACTTGCAGCCGGACAATTCGCTGATCCGCTACATGGTCGACCAGGGCAACACGGTCTTCCTCGTTTCCTGGCGAAACGCCAAGGAAGCCCAGGGGCATCTGACCTGGGATGATTACCTCGAGCACGGCCCGATCGCCGCACTGCATGTCGCCCAAGAAATTTGCAAGGTCAAGCAGGTCAATGCGCTGGGCTTCTGTGTCGGCGGCACGATCCTGACCTCGGCGCTGGCGGTGCTCAAGGCACGCGGCGAGGATATCGCTGCTTCGCTGACTTTGCTCACAACGCTGCTCGATTTTTCCGATACCGGCGAGATCGGCCTCTTCATCGACGACAACGGACTGATGGCACGCGAGGCGACCATCGGCAAGGGCGGGCTGTTGCCGGCCCGCGATCTGCAGAATACGTTTTCCTTCCTGCGTGCCAACGACCTCGTCTGGAACTACGTCACCGGCAATTACCTGAAAGGGCAGAAGCCGCAGGCGTTCGATTTGCTCTACTGGAATTCTGATTCGACCAATTTGCCGGGGCCCTTCGCCTGCTGGTACATGCGGAATCTTTATCACGACAACAGCCTTCGTGTACCGGGCAAGCTGGTCATGTGCGGCGAGCATGTCGACCTTGGGCGGCTCGATATGCCCGTCTACCTGTTGGCGACGCGTGAGGACCACATCGTTCCCTGGCAGTCGGCCTACCAGAGCACGCGCATTCTCGGTGGCAAGGTGCGTTTCGTCCTTGGCGCTTCCGGGCACATCGCCGGGGTCATCAATCCGGCCAGCAAGAACAAGCGCAGTTACTGGCTCAACGACGATGTAAAAAGCGATGCCGAAAGCTGGTTGGCCGCGGCGGAGGAAAAAAAGGGCAGTTGGTGGTCGGACTGGGCGGCTTGGCTGAAGCCATTGGCCGGCGAACCCAGGGCGCCGCGCAAGCCAGGGAATGCCAAATACAAGCCGATCGAGCCGGCACCCGGGCGCTACGTCAAGGAACGTGCCGTATAAAAAACTGACTCCGGAGGAGGGGCAAGATGTCTAGAGTTGCATTGGTCACAGGTGGCATGGGCGGCTTGGGCGAAGCGGTTTGCATCAAGCTGGCGGCGCTGGGCTACAAGGTGGTAACGACATACTCACCCGGCAACAAAAAGGCCGAAGAATGGCTGAAGAGCATGAACAACATGGGTTTCGGCTTCAAGGCCTATCCCTGTGACGTCACGGATTTCGATTCGGCGGGAGCCTGTGTCGCGACCGTCACCAAGGAGGTCGGTCCGGTCGATGTTCTGGTCAACAATGCCGGTATCACGCGCGACATGACGTTCAAGCGGATGACCAAGGCCGACTGGGATGCGGTGATTCATACCAATCTCGATTCGGTGTTCAATATGACCAAGCAGGTGCTCGACGGCATGACCGAGCGCAAGTGGGGCCGCGTCATCAACGTTTCTTCGGTCAACGGGCAGAAGGGCGCTTTCGGGCAGACCAACTATTCGGCAGCCAAGGCCGGCATGCACGGCTTCACCAAGGCGCTGGCGCTCGAAGTGGCCAAGCAGGGGGTCACGGTCAACACCATTTCCCCGGGCTATATCGGCACCAAGATGGTGACCGCGATCCCGCAGGAAATCCTCGATTCAAAAATTCTTCCGCAAATCCCGGTCAACCGGCTGGGCAAGCCGGAAGAAATCGCCGGTCTCGTAGCTTACCTCGCTTCCGATGAAGCGGCGTTCGTCACCGGGGCCAATATTTCCATCAACGGCGGCCAGCATATGTACTGACCGGCGTATTTTTTACCCCGCTTCAAATCAACAACAGGAAGGAATGACTATGACTCAACGTGTTGCTCTCGTTACCGGCGCTATGGGTGGTCTCGGAACCGCAATTTGCCAGGAACTGGCCAAGGCTGGCCACAAGGTGGTGGCTTCGTACCATCCGCAGTTCGACAACAAGGAAGAGTGGCTGAAGGAAATGGCTGCCGCCGGTTTCAACGATTTCGTCTGTGTTGCTGGCGACGTCTCTTCCCTGGAAGACTGCCAGAAGATGGTTGCCGAAGCCGAAGCCGCCGCCGGCCCGGTCGACATCCTGATCAACAACGCCGGTATCACCCGTGACCGAATGTTTGCCAAGATGGAACGCGACGGCTGGGATGCGGTTATCGCTACCAACCTGACCTCGCTGTTCAACATGACCAAGCAGGTCTCCTCCAAGATGGCCGAGCGCGGCTGGGGTCGCATCATCAACATCTCCTCAGTCAACGGCGTCAAGGGTCAGGCCGGCCAGACCAACTACTCCGCTGCCAAGGCCGGTGTGATCGGCTTCACCAAGGCACTCGCCGCCGAACTGGCTGCCAAGGGCGTCACCGTCAACGCCATCTGCCCGGGCTACGTCGCGACCAAGATGGTCATGGCGATCAAGCCGGAAGTCCTGCAAACCATTATTGACGGTGTGCCGATGAAGCGCCTGGCCAAGCCGGAAGAAATCGGCTACGCCTGTGCCTACCTGTCGAACGATCTGTCCGGCTTCACCACCGGCGCCACGATCAACATCAACGGCGGCCTGTACTACCAGTAATTTGCAGGGTTTTTGCGCTGCATCAAGAACAGGCACCTTAGGGTGCCTGTTTTTTTGGGCTATAATGGTGCGCTGCACACAAACTCGTTCGAGGATCGCTGGATGTCTGAACAAGTACGCCTGATCAAGAAGTACCCCAATCGCCGTCTTTACGATACCAAGACGAGTGCATACATCACGCTCGGTGATGTGAAGGATCTGGTCCTCAAGTTTGAAGTGTTCAAGGTGTTGGACGCCAAGACAGGTGAAGACCTGACGCGCAGCATTCTCCTTCAGATTATTCTGGAAGAGGAAACCGGTGGCGCACCGCTCTTTTCCAGTGAGTTGCTTTCCGGATTCATCCGCTTCTATGGCAGTGCCATGCAGGGCATGCTTGGCAAGTATCTGGAAAACAACATGCGAACCTTCGTCGATTTCCAGACAAAGCTTCAGGAGCAGTCGCGTACCGTCTACGGCGGCGACAGCAATTTGCAGTCCGACTTCTGGGCGCAGTTTCTCAATTTCCAGCAACCGGCAATGCAGAGCATGATGTCGGCTTACATGGACCAGTCGAAGATCATGTTCCAGCAAATGCAGGAACAGTTGCAGAGCAAGACGCGGAACATGTTCACCGGCTTCCAGTTCACCGGTGTGCCGGAAAAAGCCGACAAGCCGTCCGAGAAGTCCTGATTCCAACCGGCGTTTCGCCGCCTTCGCACCGGCAACCCGGCGCTATTCCCTGGATCTGCTAATTCCGGATCATCCGGCGACCGATTCCGGCAGCTTTTCCTGGATGATGTTGAGCAAGGGAGCAAACACCTTGGGTGTGCCGGCTACGATATTGCCGCTGCGCAGGTAGCTTCCTTCTCCCCGGAGATCGCTGACCAGACCGCCGGCCTCGGAGATCATCAGCGCGCCGGCCGCCATGTCCCATGGGGCAAGGCCGAATTCCCAGAAGCCGTCGTAGCGCCCGCAAGCCACGTATGCAAGGTCGAGCGAGGCTGCGCCGGGTCGCCGTTGGCCCGCGGTTTTCTGGGTCAGTTCCTTGAAGATTGCGAGATAGGTGTCGACCAGATCGAAGCTGCGATACGGAAAACCGGTACCGATCAGGGCGTCATGCAGTTTCGTCCGCCGCGAGACGCGAATGCGGCGCTCATTCAGAAAAGCGCCGGTGCCCTTGCCGGCGGTAAACAGTTCGTTGCGGTTGGGGTCGAAAATGACTGCCTGCTCGACGACACCGGCTTTGGCCAGCGCGATCGATACTGCGTACTGGGGGAGGCCATGGATGAAATTGGTAGTGCCATCGAGCGGGTCGATGATCCACTGGTACTCCGCGTCACCTTTCCCCCTGGCGGCGGTAGTGCCGGACTCCTCTGCTAAAATCCCATATTGCGGATAAGCTTCCTGCAGCGTTTCGATGATCGCAGCCTCCGCCTTCCTGTCTACCTCGGTCACGAAATCGTTGGGTTGTTTTGTTTCTACCTTGAGCAGGTCGAGGTCGTTGGAGGCGCGATTGATGATCTGGCCGGCGCGGCGCGCCGCCTTGATGGCGATGTTCAGGGCTGGATGCATGGCTTAAAGAGCTTACGGGTGGAGCAAGCCGCCCGATAGATTTGGAAAGAACGAATTTTACTATGAAGCCGGAAGTCCTGCTCTCCCGTATCCACGTAGTTCTCTGTCGCCCCAGCCACCCGGGCAATATTGGTGCCGCTGCCCGGGCGATGAAGACCATGGGCTTGTCGCGCCTGCATCTGGTCGAGCCGCGGGCGGCGTTTCCCGATCCCGAGGCCGATGTGCGGGCGACCGGTGCGGTCGACGTCCTGAGGGAAGCAAGAATCCACAAGTCGCTGGCGGATGCCGTGGCCGATGCCACGTTCGTGGTGGCGCTTTCCGCTCGCCGTCGTGATCTTGGCCCGGAGGTCGGGGAGCCGCGCGAGGTGGTCGCGCGCCTGCTCTCGGCGGCGGTCGATGGAAACGTCGCGCTGGTCTTCGGCAACGAAACCGTCGGGCTTTCGAATGAAGAGATCCAGCAGTGCCACGTGGCTGTGACGATTCCGGCCAACCCTGACTTCAGTTCGCTGAATCTGGGGGCTGCGGTTCAGATCCTGTGCTACGAAATCCGTATGGCTGCCTATCTCGGCGTGCCCCCGCCGGTAGACCTCAGGGTCACTACGTTTGCCTCACCACAGGCGACGCACGGCGAACTCGAGGGCTTATACGGGCATTTCGAGGAGGTGATGACTGACACCGGGTTTTTCAATCCGGCACAGCCGGGACGCCTGTTGCCGAAACTGCGCCGTCTCTTCGGGCGTGTGCGTCTTGAAAGAGACGAGATCAATATCCTTCGCGGAATTCTGGCGGCGACACAAAACCCGACGCAGCATGCGCGCAAGCGCTGAAAGGATTTGGCCGCTTATTCGCAGCCTACGCTCAACTCCCGCGTCAATGCAGCAATTTCCGGTTTGAGGTGGGCAAAGGCGCCTTCGAGCGCACTGGTGTCGACTACCGGTGCATCCTGTTCCTGCATCAGCCAGGCGAAATGCCCGCCCGCCAGCACGTTGGCGACATAGACGACATCGCCAAGCGTTTTGGGCGGGATCGGCACGGGGTGCGCGCGGTCATGTTCTTCGATTGCTAGAACGATTTCGTCGGGAAGACCGAGCGCGTTGAGCAAGGAAATGCCGATGCTCTCATGCCACTGAAGAATGAGGTATTTGACGGTTTCGGGCCGGCAACGGAGCTCGTCATACTGCGATGCCCGATAGAGCAGGTAGAACGCGCCGAGATCGTGGATCATGCCGGCGAGCAGGGCTTCATCCGGGTTCAGGTGGGTGTAGTGACAGGCAATGACGCGCGCGGCGGCGGCGCTGCGGATCGAGTGTTCCCATAGCGACTGGGCGAGGTTTTCAAAGACGGCCATGCCCTTGGCGCGCAATAGTTGCGCCATCACGATCGAGGTCGCCAAGGTGCGTACCCGCTTGAGGCCGAGACGGTTAACTGCCGTATTCAGGTCAACGACGATAGCGGTCGACTCCTGGCATGGCATAGCGTTTGCCAGATGAACCAGCTTGGCACTGATCAACGGATCGAGTGCAAGGGCATGGGCGATTTCGTCGAGCGTCTGGTTCCGGTCCTGAAGCAATTTGCGCAGTTTCAGAACCGTATCGAAATTCGTCGGGAAGACAATGTCCCCGGCAAGTTCGTGGGCGATGTCCTCAAGCATCTGGAAGCGTTGTGCCTTGAGCGCATCGCCGGTCTTGTCAGTGCCGGAGGCAGAATCCATTTTTGCTGTAGTGCCCATAAAAAACCCCGCATCGGGAGCGGGGCCTTGGCTGTCTTGTGCAGGATGACTGGTGGGTGCTGAGGGGCTCGAACCCCCGACATTCGCCTTGTAAGGGCGACGCTCTACCAACTGAGCTAAGCACCCGCAAGATCAGTTGAGTGCGTCCTTGAGACCTTTGCCGGGGCGGAACTTCGGCACCTTGGCGGCCTTGATCTTCAGGGCTTTGCCGGTACGGGGATTGCGGCCGGTACGGGCGGCGCGCTCACCGGCGTAAAACGTGCCGAAACCGATCAGGCTGACGCTGTCACCTGCCTTGAGTGCTGCCTTGACTGCGGCAACGGTGGCATCCAGTGCGCGACCGGCAGCAGCTTTCGAGATTTCGGCAGAAGTGGCGATCTGATCGATCAGTTCAGTTTTGTTCATTAGATTCCCCTTTGGTGGATGGATTGACTGACTAAATTTGTGGTGAGGCAGATTTATAGCTCTCCTGAAATCCTTGTGTCAAGCGGATTTTCGGGGGTTTGCCGGGGTCAGGGGAGGGTGGAAAGCACGCCTCCGCTAATACGTCGGCATGCTTTCCTTGCAAATCAATGGGTAAGCACCGTTTGCGCAAGGGGGCTCTCAGCGGCAGCCTTGACGCCTGATTCTTCCGCAGACGTTTCCGGCAAGGCTTCGGGATTGCGCTCCAGGGCCCGCTCAAGAACCTGGTCGATCCACTTGACCGGCACGATCTCGATCTTGTTCTTGATGTTGTCCGGAATTTCGGTCAAGTCCTTGACGTTCTCTTCGGGAATCAATGCCGTCTTCAAGCCTCCGCGCACTGCAGCCAGAAGCTTTTCCTTGAGGCCGCCAATGGCAAGCACTTCACCGCGCAGGGTGATCTCGCCGGTCATGCAGACTTCGCAGCGCACCGGGATGCCGGTGTAGGCGGAAACCAAGGCTGTGGTCATCGCAATGCCGGCCGACGGCCCGTCCTTGGGAGTTGCCCCTTCCGGAACGTGAATGTGGATGTCGGTCTTCTCGAAAGCCTCGTCCTTGATGCCCAGGCGACGGGCGCGGGCGCGCACGACCGAGCGGGCTGCTTCAACCGATTCCTTCATCACGTCACCGAGCGAGCCGGTGCGCAGGATGTTCCCCTTGCCCGGCATGTTGGCGCATTCGATGGTCAGCAATTCGCCGCCGACTTCCGTCCACGCGAGGCCGGTGACTTGTCCGACCTGATTTTCCTTCTCCGCCATGCCGAAACTGTAGCGGCGGACGCCGAGGAATTTGTCGAGATTTCTGGCGTTGACCGCAATCTTCGTGTCGCGCTTCTTGAGCACCAGGGTCTTGACCACCTTGCGGCAGATCTTGGAGATTTCCCGCTCCAGCGCACGCACGCCCGCTTCGCGCGTGTAGTAGCGGACGATGTCGCGGACGGCGCTGTCTGCGACGGCGACCTCGGTCTTCTTCAAGCCATTGTTCTTGATCTGCTTGGGTAGCAGATAGCGCATGGCGATGTTGACCTTTTCGTCTTCCGTGTAGCCCGAGAGGCGGATGACTTCCATCCGGTCGAGCAGCGGCGCCGGGATGTTCATCGTGTTGGCGGTCGCGACAAACATCACGTCGGAGAGGTCGAAATCGACTTCAACGTAGTGATCCTGGAAGGTGTGGTTCTGTTCCGGGTCGAGCACTTCGAGCAGGGCGGACGACGGGTCGCCGCGGAAATCCTGGCCCAGCTTGTCCACTTCGTCGAGCAGGAACAGCGGGTTGCGCACGCCGACCTTGGTCAGGCTCTGCAGGATTTTGCCCGGCATCGAGCCGATGTAGGTCCGACGGTGGCCGCGAATCTCGGCCTCGTCACGCACGCCGCCAAGCGCCATGCGCACAAATTTGCGGTTGGTCGCCTTGGCGATCGACTGGCCGAGCGAGGTCTTGCCGACACCTGGAGGGCCGACCAGGCACAGGATCGGAGCCTTGACCTTGTCGACACGCTGTTGCACTGCGAGGTACTCGACGATACGTTCCTTGACCTTGTCGAGGCCGTAGTGATCGGCATCCAGCACCTTCTCGGCAACGCGAAGATCCCTGCTGATGCGGGTTTTCTTGCGCCATGGCAGCCCGACTAGGGTTTCGATGAAGTTGCGGACGACGGTGGCTTCGGCCGACATCGGCGACATCAGGCGCAGCTTCTTGAGTTCGCCCTGGGCCTTGGCCAGGCCTTCCTTGCTCATGCCGGCGGCCTTGATCTTTTTGTCCAGTTCCTCGAGGTCGGCACCTTCCTCGCCTTCGCCGAGTTCCTTCTGGATCGCCTTGACCTGTTCGTTCAGGTAGTACTCGCGTTGGCTTTTCTCCATCTGGCGCTTGACGCGGCCGCGGATGCGTTTTTCAACCTGCAGGATGTCAATTTCGGACTCGAGTTGCGACAGCAGGCGGTCGATGCGGTCGCGGATGCTTTCCATCTCCAGCACTTCCTGCTTCTGCTCCAGCTTGAGCGGCAGGTGGGCGGCGATGGTATCGGCCAGCCGACCGGCATCCTCGATGCCGGCGATGGAAGAGAGGACTTCCGGCGGAATCTTCTTGTTCAGTTTGACGAACTGGTCGAACTGGGCGACCACGGCACGGCGCATGGCCTCGATCTCGTGGTCCTCGACGCCCGGCTGCGGCAGCGGAACGGCGGTGGCCATGAACACAGAGGCCTGTGCTTCGATAGCCTCGACCCGGGCGCGCTGGGTGCCTTCGACCAGGACCTTGACGGTGCCGTCGGGCAATTTGAGCATCTGAAGGATGTTGGCCAGGCAGCCGATGCGGTAGAGATCTTCAGGCTCCGGTTCGTCCTTGGCGGCTGACTTCTGGGCCAGCAGCAGAACGTTCTTGCCGGACTCCATGGCCATTTCAAGGGCCTTGATCGACTTTGGGCGGCCGACGAACAGCGGGATCACCATATGCGGAAAAACAACGACATCGCGCAGCGGCAACAGCGGCAGTTCGATGGTTTCCGGGAGCGTGCTGGGGTTCGACATTACGATGCCTTAGAAATAGGTATATGGCCCCTACGTGGGGGCAGGGAACCGCAATTCAAGTCCCGGCTCAGTTGGAGCCGGAAACCTTTGGCTGATCGGCGTAAATGAGCAGGGGCGGGGTGTCGCCAGTGATCATGTTTTCATCGATGACCACCTTTTCGACATTCTCCATTCCCGGGAGTTCGTACATCGTGTCGAGCAGGGCATGTTCGAGGATGGAGCGCAGGCCGCGGGCACCGGTCTTGCGCGCCAGCGCCTTCCTGGCAATGGCGGAGAGCGCGCCGGGGCGAACTTCCAGTTCGACTTCTTCCATGCTGAACAACTTGTGGTACTGCTTGATCAGTGCGTTCTTGGGTTCGGTCAGGATCTGGATCAGTGCAGGCTCTTCCAGTTCCTGCAGTGTTGCGACGACCGGCAGGCGACCAATCAGTTCGGGGATCAGGCCGAACTTGATCAGGTCTTCCGGCTCGGCGTCGAGCAGGATCTGGCCGACGGCCTTCTTGTCTTCCTTGCTCTTGACCTCGGCGCCGAAGCCGATACCGCCGCGTTCGGAACGGTTGAGGATAATCTTTTCCAGGCCGGCAAAGGCGCCGCCGCAGATGAACAGGATGTTGGTGGTGTCGACCTGGACGAAGTCCTGATTCGGGTGCTTGCGGCCACCTTGCGGCGGTATCGAGGCGACGGTGCCTTCGATCAGCTTGAGCAGCGCCTGCTGCACGCCTTCGCCGGAGACGTCGCGGGTGATTGATGGGTTGTCCGACTTGCGCGAAATCTTGTCGATTTCGTCGATATAGACGATACCCTGCTGCGCTTTCTCGATATCGTAGTCGCACTTCTGCAGCAACTTCTGGATGATGTTTTCGACATCTTCACCGACGTAGCCGGCCTCGGTCAGCGTGGTGGCATCGGCCATCACGAACGGCACGTTGAGCAGGCGCGCCAGCGTCTGGGCGAGCAGGGTCTTGCCCGAGCCGGTCGGGCCGACGAGCAGGATGTTGCTCTTGGCCAGTTCGACATCGCCGGCATTCTTGGCGGTGTGGCGGAGGCGCTTGTAGTGGTTGTAGACCGCCACGGCGAGGATGCGCTTGGCGACTTCCTGGCCGATCACGTACTGGTCGAGGATCGAGCAGATCTCGCGTGGCGTCGGCAGATCGGAACGACCGGCCTTGGCGGCTTCTTCCGGCAACTCGTCGCGGATGATGTCGTTGCAGAGCGCGATGCACTCGTCACAGATGAACACCGACGGGCCGGCGATGAGTTTCTTGACTTCGTGCTGGCTCTTGCCGCAGAAGGAGCAGTAGAGCAGTTTTTCCTGGCCGCCTTTGGACATCTTGGTTTCTCCGGTCAAGCCGCGTCGCGGCGGGTTAGCACCTTGTCAATCAAACCGTATTCCGCGGCTTCGGCAGCCGACAGGAAATTGTCGCGATCGGTATCCTTTTCGATGCGTTCCAGCGGTTGACCGCTGTGATCGGCCATGATCCGGTTCAGGCGATCGCGAATCGACAGGATTTCCTTGGCGTGGATGGCGATATCCGACGCCTGGCCCTGGAAGCCGCCCAGCGGCTGGTGGATCATCACGCGCGAGTTGGGCAGGGCGAAGCGCTTGCCCTTGGCGCCGGCATTGAGCAGGAAGGCGCCCATCGAGGCGGCCTGGCCGACGCACAGGGTCGACACATCCGGCTTGATGAACTGCATGGTGTCGTAGATCGACATCCCGGCCGTCACCGAGCCGCCCGGTGAATTGATGTAGAAGTAGATGTCCTTGTCCGGGTTTTCGGCTTCGAGGAACAGCAGCTGGGCAACGACCAGGTTGGCGCTGGCGTCGTTGACCGGGCCGACAAGAAAGATTACGCGTTCCTTCAGCAGGCGCGAATAGATGTCGTACGCGCGCTCACCGCGTCCGCTCTGTTCAACCACCATCGGGACGAGGCCCAGTGCCTGCGGATCCCGGTTGCTTGCGTTGTCGATATTCATGTCAGCCCTTGTGCGTTGCCATCTGGTTACATTCAAGACGATTGTCGTTTTTGCGACAAGGCCCAGATTACTGCTTTTGACCCATCAATTCATCAAATACTGCGGCCTTGTCGGTGACCTTGGCCTTGCCCAGCACCCACGCGACCACGTTGTTCTCGATCGCCACGCCCTCGACTTCCTGCAGGCGCTGCGGCTGGGCGTAGTACCAGCGGATGACTTCGTCCGGGTGTTCGTAGCTCTGGGCCCCTTCTTCGACCATCGCGCGAACCTGCTCGGGTGTCGCCTGAAGCTTTTCTGTCTTGACCACTTCGGCAAGAATCAGACCAAGGATGACACGACGCCTGGCCTGGTCGGCAAACCACTCCGGCTGAATCGGCATGTCCTTGATCTTCATGCCACGCTGTTCCATGTCCTGGCGGGCGGCCTGCATCAGGCGCTGGATTTCCATGTCGACAAGGGCGTTCGGCACGTTAATCGGATTGGCCTTGATCAGGGCTTCCATCACCTGATCCTTGACCTTGGCTTCGATGCGGCGCTTCACCTCGCGCTTGAGGTTGTCCTCGATCTCGGCGCGCATCTTGGCGATATCGCCATCGGCAATGCCCATGCCGATCGCGAATTCGGCGTTGATTTCGGGTAGTTTCGGCGCTTGAACCTGCTTGACGGTGATCTCGAACTGGACCGTCTGGCCCGCCAGATCCTTGGCGTGGTAGTCGGCCGGGAAGGTCATGTCGAAGCTCTTTGACTCGCCCGTCCTGGCGCCTTCGACGGCGTTCTCGAAGTCGGGCAGCATGGTGCCCTGGCCGAGTACGAAAGGATAGTCATTGGCCTGTCCGCCCTGGAACGGCACACCATCCTTCTTGCCGAGGAAATCGATCACGACACGGTCTTCCTTGGCTGCGGCGCGATCGGTGTCCTCGTAGGAGACACGTTGCTTGCGCAGGATATCCAGGGTCTTGTCGACTTCGGCAGCGCCAATTTCGAGGACCGGCCGTTCGATTTCAGCGGCCGACAGGTCGCCCGGGACGAAATCCGGATAGGTCTCGAAAATAGCGGTGAATTCGAGGTGGGTATTGCTTTCTGTGGTTTTCGGTTCGATGCGCGGGTAGCCGGCAACGCGGGTCTTCTGGGCGGTGACGGCTTCGCCGAAGACGCGGTCGAGTTCTTCCGACAGCACTTCGTGGCGGGCCTGGTCGCCGTACTGCTGCTTGACGATGTTGAACGGGACCTTGCCCGGACGGAAGCCCGGCACCTTCATGTTCTTGCCCATGCGTTTCAGGCGCTGTTCCATTTCCTTCTCGACATCGGCGATAGCGATGGAGAGGTCGATGCGGCGTTCGAGTTCGTTAGCTTGTGCAGTGCTTGCTTCCATGAGAATTCCTTGTAACAGCAGGGCCGAAAAATAAAGCTGTCAATTCTACCATGGTGAAGGACGTGCAGATTAGCGGCATGAAGATGCAATGCATTCCGGAATCGCTGGACACGAATGGCGGAAGTTCGTAAAATTCGCGCCTCCATTCAGCGGCGGCTGTAGCTCAGTTGGTAGAGTCCCGGATTGTGATTCCGGTTGTCGTGGGTTCGAGCCCCATCAGTCGCCCCATTCATTCAATATCAGAAGGTTACGAGCAGTTTTTCGTAACCTTTTGCCGTTTACGGCTTCGTTGAAGCTCCGGCTTGAGCAGATTTGTCAATGCCTTGCAACGAGTTGTCCTCCCTGCCGGTAGCTATCTGGATCGAAGACGGCCAGCTCAGGTGCTCGCTGGTAATCCACGCTACCAGCTTTCCGTCTTGTGCCGGAGAGATCAATTTCGCCCTGGCGAAAGGTCGTATTGCCGCATGAAGCGCCGGTCGATCCAGTCTTTCCATTTCCAGGCCCAGCGTCCGCAGGCAGTCATGCCACCCCAGGACATGATGGCCTCCCTGGGGCCGCTTGCCAGCAGATAAAGGCTGCGTCTTTGCGGCCGATAGCTGAGTGGCGGGATCCCCCGCAGCGCGCGCTCCAGATTGGCCGTCAGCACCGGGCCGGCGCGCACGGCATAGACACCCGACTTGGCGTGCGGCGCGTCGATGCGCGATGCCACATCGCCAGCGGCAAAGACTTCCGGATGCGATGCGCTTTGCTGGCCATCCACGACGGCCAGGAAGTCGTCATCGGCGAGGGCAAGCCCGGATGCCGCCAGCCAGACAGTGGGTTTAACCCCGGTGGCTGCAATCACGCAATCCGCCGCCATGGTCGTTCCATCATTCAACTGCAGACCCGCAGGACAGCCCGCCGCAAAGCCGCGTACCGCCGCGACTCCACGTTGATCCAGGCATCGGGCGACTTTGGCAATCACCCGTGGCCCGTGTCCGGGCAACAATCTGGACCCAGTGATCAGTGCCACCTTGGCATTCGCCTCACCCAGTTCCCGGACGAGGCGGTAACGTGCTGCCAGAGCCAGTTCAACCCCCGCGGCGCCACCGCCTACCACGGCCAAAGAGGTTTTTCCGCATTGTCGGACGGTGTCGAGCAGATGGCTCCAGCCGCCAACGAAATGCTCCAGAGGCCGGATCGGGAGCAGTCTGGCGCTCGTCGCTGCGAGGCCGGCGGCGTCGTCCGTGGCACCGGTAGCCAGCGACAGCACGTCATAGGCGATGTCGCCGGATGCGGATGTCCGGATCCCCCGGTTGCCGGCATCGACACCGGTGACGCTGTCCTGGATGAAGTGAACCCCGGCGGCCCTGACCAACGGTTCAAGTGCAGCCGCACATTGCTCAAGGTCGTAATGGCCGGCCATCCATCCCGGGATCATGCCCGAATAGATCTGGCGGGCATGGGGTGAAATCAGGATCACTTCGACACCCGGCCAGCGGCGCCCCGCCAATGACTTGAGGACGTGCAGGTGGGCGTGGCCTCCGCCGGCGAGGATCAAGCGTTTCATCTCAGTTCGCGGGATGGTCAGCGAACGCGCCGGTCTCGGGAAAGCGCGTGGCGAGGCGGGCGAAATCCTCCGCGCGGTCGACGTCCCACAACGGGGAAAATTCGCTCCAGTTCCAGTGCAAGGAATTCAGCCGGGCGCGGGTTTGTTCCATGACCCGTTCGCTGCCCCAGTCTACCGCCGCGAACACCTGCCATGCTGGCTGGCGTAGCCCGATCAGCACGTAGCCCCCATCCTCTGCCGGAATGACGATCGCCTGCCGTAGGCGCAGGCTGTCAGCCGCTTGCCGCAGCAGGGCGGGTGAAAGTTCCGGACAGTCGGTGCCGATAACCAGTGTTCCGCCCTCGGCAGAGGCTTCGGCAACAGCACCATGCATGCGCCGTCCGAGGTCGCCGTCCGGCTGGCGACGCAACTCCAGCGGCCCCAGGGCAGCGCAGGCGGCGAATTCCGGGTGATCAGGCTCCGGGGTGCACCACAGTATGACCGGCCCGACATCGGCAGCAATGGCTGCCGTGACCGTGCGTCGCAGTAGCCAGCGTTGCAGCGCGGCGGCGCCAGCGGCGCCGAGGTGGGGAATCAGGCGGGTCTTGGCCTGTCCGGCAATTGGTGCCCTGGCCAGTATCGCGACGCCTACCCGTTGGGCATCAGCGGCGTTCATCGGCGGCATAGGCTTCTTCCAGTCGGCGCGGATCCGGCATGCGGCTTACCTCCGGCGCCAGGTGTGGAAACGTTCGGCCCAGGCCAGCAGCCGATGCGGCACATGCGCCTTCTTCCAGTTGCCGGCGACGTACTTGTTGGCCTCTGCCAGGGTTGGGTAGATATGAATGGTACCCAGAATCTTGTTGAGTCCGATACCCTGTTTCATCGCCAGCACGTATTCGGCGATCAGGTCGCCGGCATGCTCGCCGACAATGGTGACGCCGAGTATCCGGTCCTTACCCGGGGCGGTCAGTACCTTGATGAAGCCGTGCGCCTCGCTGTCGGCGATGGCCCGGTCGAGATCGTCAATGCCGAAGGTCGTGACTTCGCAGGGGATGCCTTTCTCTTTCGCCTCCAGTTCGTTGAGCCCGACGCGTGCGACTTCGGGCTCGACGAAGGTGGCCCAGGGGATCACCGAATAGTCGGCCTTGAACTTCCATATCGGGTCAAAAAGCGCGTTGACCGCGGCATACCAGGCCTGATGGGCGGCGGTATGGGTGAACTGGAAAGGGCCGGCGACATCGCCGGCAGCATAGATGTTGGGGTAGACGGTCTGCAGGAATTCATTGGCTTCGACGGTCCGGCCAACGGGAATGCCCAGTTCCTCCAGACCGTAGCCTTCCAGGTTGGCGACACGGCCAACGGCGACCAGCACGGCATCGAAGGGAATGCGGACATCCTGCCCTGCATGTTCGGCGATCAGGATTTTTTCGCCGCCTTCGCTGACGAATTCCCTGGCCCGATGACCGACCAGCACGGCAACCCCCTCGGCACGGAAGCGCTGCGTGACCATTTCGGAAACCTCCTGATCCTCGCGCATCATGATGCGGGGCGTCATCTCGACCTGGGTCACCCTGGCGCCGAGACGGGCGAAGGCCTGCGTCAGTTCGCAGCCGATCGGACCGCCGCCGAGCACGAGCAGCCGCTGCGGCAGTTCGCGCAGGTTCCACACATTATCCGAGGTCAGGTAGCCGATCTTGTCGATGCCGGGAAGCGGCGGGACGAAGGGGCGGGCGCCGGTCGCGATGACGATGCTGCGCGTGCTCAGGCGTTGCGTCCGGCCATCTTCATGCGTGATGTCGACCTCCCAGGGCGACACGATCCGTGCCGTCCCATGCACGACATCGACTCCCAGCGCGGTGTAACGCGCCGCCGAATCGTGGGGTTCGATGGCCTTGATCACCGACTGAACACGTTCCATCACCGTCGAAAAATCATGTTTCGCGGTGGCCGACTCGATCCCGAACTCGCGCGACCTGCGCACGTGCGAGAGAAACCTGGCCGAACGAATCAGCGCCTTGGATGGAACACAACCAGTGTTCAGGCAGTCGCCGCCGAGCTTGTGCTTTTCCACCAGCGTTACCCTGGCCTTGACCGCCGCGGCGATGTAGGAAGTGACAAGTCCGGCACTTCCGCCGCCAATGACCACCACGTTACGTTCGAAGCGTGCCGGTTTTTTCCATTTGGCGAAGACCCGATTCTTGCGCACAAGCTCGACGCTCTTGCGGGCCATCAGGGGAAAGACACCGAGCAGGGCAAACGCGCCGAGCAGGCCAGGTGAGAGGATGCCGGACAGGGATTCGATTTTCGCCAGCTGGGTGCCGGCATTGACGTATACCAGGGTGCCGGCCAGCATCCCGACCTGACTGACCCAGAAGAACGTGCGCACCTTCATCGCCGTCAGGCCGAGCAGGAGGTTGATCAGGAAAAAGGGAAAAATCGGCACCAGGCGCAGCGTGAACAGATAAAAGCCGCCTTCGCGCCTGACCCCGTCGTCAATTGCTGCCAGGCGCTGGCCAAAGCGCTGGCTGACCCAGTCACGCAACATGAAGCGGGAGATCAGGAAGGCCAGCGTGGCGCCGAGCGTCGAGGCAAAGGAGATAATGAGCGTTCCCCAGAACAGGCCGAATATAGCGCCGCCGGCGAGGGTCAGGAGCGCCGCTCCCGGGAACGAGAGAGCGGTGACCACGACGTACACAATGAAATAGAGCGCCACGCTCAGTAACGGACGGTTCGCCCGATAGGTTTCGATGGCCGCCTGTTGCTCCTTGAGAGTCTGGAGGTCGAGATAGCGCCCGAGGTCGAATGCAAAGAATGCCCCGATGACCAGGACGATGCCGATTGCCAGCGCTAACCTTCCGGCTTTCATTAAGACTCCCTGCGCATTCGAAGTTTGGGGCAGCATCCTTCTGCCACCCATTGGCATCGCCAGGACGATCATCTCACGCGCCGGCTGGTCGGCGTTGCCCTTTTCAGGCAGTTCAGGAAGCGGCGTTCGCTCGGTGGTCAGCGGTCAGGACGTGCATTCAGCCGCAAATCCCACATCGACAATGGCGGCGAGGATGTCGTCCGGACTGACGAAGCGGCCATGTTCGATGCTCGCTTCGCCACGCTCCAGCGATATCTCGACGTGCCCGATGCTGGGGAGGTCTTGAATGGCGTTGGCCAGGGTCCGCACACAGGTCTCATCATTGAGACCGCTGATCTTGAAAAGCAGGGTTTGCATGATTGCACTGCCGGTTGTCAGGCGATGCTCGTTTCGGCAGTAAGTCCGGCGAAAAGTTCGCTGACGAGGCGAGCCCGGCCACGAAGCGGCGTCGAAGACGCGCACCTTGAGCAATGCTGCAACGGTCGCCCGGCTGGTTTTTTTTGGATTTGCGTGACATGCGGCGGTCGGCTGCGGTCGACCGCCATAAATGGGCAAAAACCCTGTACAAACTTTTGGCGGCAAGGCGTGCTCAGGCCGAAACAGCCGCATTGACGAGAGAGATAGCCGCCAGATTCAGTCTTTTCAAAGGCACAACAAAACCTCGTCCCCGCGCAAGCGGGGAGGAGATTTTTCATTGCATGCACCTTTAATTCGTCTGCACGAGCGCCGGCGGCTGCCAGGTGCCTTCGCCGGCCGGCAGGATGGATGGCGGCGTGTCCTTCGGCCAGTAGAGGCGCATCACCAGATAGATTTCGCCATCGGGCGCCGGCAGCCAGTTGGTTTCCTTGTCCTTGCCCGGGGAGTCCTTCTGGATGTAGAGCGTCAGTGAACCGTCCTTGTTCTTCTTCATGCCGGACATCATGGGCGAGTTGACGAGGTAGCGGTTGATCGGGTTCTTGACCAGCAGCTGGTTCTTGGCGTCGTACATGGTGACCGACCAGAAGGCGTTGACCGGCGGGAACTGGTCCTTGGCGAAGGTCAGGGTGTAGTTGTGCTTGGCACCGTCGAGCGCCGTGCCGTCGGCCAGGGTCTTGGTCATCGGGTACATGGCTTCGATGGCGTTGTTGCCGTAGATGCCCGCCCGTGCCGCGGCCGCCCGCAGCAGCCAGTCGCCGTTGTAGAAGGCGCGGTCGCCGAACGCAGAGCCGACGTTCCAGCCGTTGATCGACTTGCCGAGGCTGGCAACCTTCTCGCTGACCTTCTTGTCGCCTTCCTTCATGCCGAGCAGGATGGCGGCCTTGTGTTCGAGCGAGAGATCCTTGAAGGCGAATTTCTTGCCGGGGCCGATGCCGATGCTGGCGAGCTTGGCGCGGATCGCTTCTTCCTCCGGGCCGGCCGGGGCGAACTGGAGCGCCGTATCCAGGTACTCGAAGAACTCGGTCTTGACCAGTTCCTTGTCGAACTTCGGCCAATCGACCGCAGCGGGAGCTGCCGGGGCCGGCTGGTTGAGGAAGGCTGACAGCGGCTGTAGCTTGTAGCCGGCCTGGACGGCCTCGACGTTGGGCATGTCCTTGCCGTCGAACAACTGGGTGCGGAACACGGCGAGCGAGAAGTCGGTGGTCGAATTGAAGACCTTCTTGATGCCCGGCGGGGTTTCGCCCTTCCAGCGCGGGCCGGCGATCAGGTAGTCACCGGCTTCGCTGCCGGTGGCGCGGCTGCCGATGTAGCCGTAGTTGAAGGTGTTGCCGTCGTTGAGCATGACTGCGTAGTAGCGCTTGGGATCGACCGCCGGTACCGAGATGACAATCGGTTCGGCGCGCAGATCCATCCAGGCCAGCGAGTAGGGGGTGTCGCTGTTGGGCGTCGGGATCGCGGTGTCTTCGTAGGTGAAGACGCGATGCTCGTTGTAGATGCTGTTGAACGGGGCTTTCCACTGCCCGGAATTCTTGTCGATGATGTATTCGTACATCACCCCGTAGTTCATGACGAGCGGCAGGCCGTAGACGAAGCCCTCCTCGGCGATGGCTTTCACTTCGGCGATGCCCGGAACCGGGATTTCGGCCTTCTTGTCGGCCACCTGGGCGGCGGCAATCGGGTCGGCTTTCTTTTCGCACCCGGGAAGCGTGATAACGGCGATGGCGCTGCACAGCAGGCCAATGAAACGAATGCGTTCAGGTAGATTCATGGATTTCTCCTTTCAGTTGTCGATACAGATAATCGGCCTGCTTCCCTACCCGAAAAGAATAATCAAATTTGCGTTTATTGGCATTCTGTTTCAGTCGAGCGAAGCTGGCCCAGAACCCAGGTCGGGGTGCTCAATGACCGCCCGCCAGTAAAAAGGGCGGATTGCTTTAACGCATTTCCCGCCTACACTGAATCAACCCCTTCGTTTTCCGGGACGCGCTTCATGATTGAACGATCCTGATCGGCAACATGAGCGCCCATCCTGCCGACGATCCACACCAGCAACAGGAATGGCCAGCACTGCCCGCAGGGCGGGTTGGCCTTGTCGTAGCGACTCGCTGCAACTTGTTCGACGAAGGAGAAAATCATGGCAACTTTCATTTCCCTTGTGAACTTTACCGATCAGGGTATCCGCAACATCAAGGAATCCCCGAACCGCTTCGACGCCTTCGCGGCAGGCGCCGAAAAGGCCGGTCTCAAAGTCGTGGCCGCTTATTACTCGGTCGGCCAGTACGACATGGTGATCGTCGTCGAAGGCAGCGAAGCGGTCGCCGTCGGCACCATGCTCAAGGTTGCGTCGCTCGGCAATGTGCGTTCGCAGACCCTGCGCGGCTTCTCGGTGGACGAGATGCGCCAGATCGTCGCCGCGATCTAGCGCCGGCCCGGCGACGGCCGGGTGTCAGACGGCGTAGGCCAGGCCATTGGGTAGTCGGCTTCGCGGTCGAAACGGGCCTCTAACTCATTGCGAAGCAGCCTGCAGGCATTGGAAGAATCGGTGCTCTCCGATAACGTTCAACAAGCAGGAATTTCGCGGGTCCGGGTTTGTCCACTAAGTTGCCTGCCGGAAGCGGGTCAGTGATGGTGCAATTTGTGGAGGGAAATCATGAGTGAAATACTGCCTCCCCTCGGCATCCAGCGAGTCAAAGTGATCGCGGTGTCCGTGACCGAGCTTGATCGTGCGAATCGCTTCTACAAGGAAAAGCTTGAGCTGGAACCGGCTTTCGAGGGAACTGAACAGGTGGGGTGGTGGCTTGGTCAGGTTATTCTGATGCTCAAGCCCAACTGGGCGGTGCCGACAGATACGCCAAATCCACGTGTCACGCTCGCCACCGATCACGCTCCGGCAACGCAGGAGGCGTTACGTGCGCGCGGCATCACGATTGCCAACGAAGTTCAGGTCTATGGCGATTTCCATGTGGGCAGTTTTCTCGACAGCGAAGGCAACAAGTTCTGGTTTTGCTCGCCCGCAAATGAGGGGCTTCGCTGACCCCGGCGCTGGTGGCGGGCACGGATTTCCTGTCGGCATCAGATCAGGGATGGCAGCGGGTGCGATCTGGCTGTCTGTTGCGGTGTTGCTGGCCGGAGCACTCGCCAGAGCCTCTCCCGGCGGTCAGGCTGGTAGCGGGGCCGTTCCAGTCAGCGGGATGCGCCCGGTTTCGCGGTAGGTTGCGCAGCGCTCGATATATTCGCGGGTACTCTTGGGCATCGGTGTCCGGGCGCGGGCGATGTAGTAAACCAGATCGCGGCCTTGGCGGATCAGCAGGAGACCATCCGAAACGCGGTGACCGCGCAGATCGACCGTGCGTCTGTGGGCGGGCTGGGGCAGGGGGGTGAAATTCGCCAGTCGCTCGGCGGCGGTGACCAGTTGCGACCAGACCTCGAAAATGTCGCGGTCGGTGCGCAGGTTTTCAGCCTTGATCCGGGCAGCACAGGCCAGGTCGCGGACCAGTCCCTCGATTGACGCAAAAGCAGGGATCTGGGTGAAATTGGCGACCATGGCGTTGGCGATCCGGTCGATATCGCGCATCGCCTGACCGATCTTGATGTAGCGGCTTTCGTAGAAATCTTCGAGCGGAATCGAGAAGGCACGGAATGGCTCGCCCCAGAGTTCGTCGATGCCTTCCTCGCCGCTGCGGTGGAGTACGAAACGGCCAAGTTCCATGGCATCCAGCAGACATTTGCCGCATTCGCGCATCAGCGGGTCGTCACAGTTGATTTCGATGCCTTCGGCCTGCAATTCGACGAGTTTGCGGAAAATATCGGTGGCGCGGTTGAAGTAGGCGCCAGCCAGCATGGCAGCCTTGACCCGCTTGCGCGCCGGGTCAGTTTCCGCTTCGTGTGCGGCCTTGGCTTCACCGAGCCGCGTTCCTGGGATGTTGAGGCCGTGCTCGGTATGGTTGAACAGACGCCGGGTCAGACCTTCGATCAGCCGCTTCTTGGCTTCAAGTGTATCTGCGGGCACCGGATAGGTCTTGATCCAGTAGCCATCATAAAAAACCCGCTCCGCGCCCTCTATGATGCGCCGCGTGCCCTCAGGGATGGAGGCTTCAAGCTCGGGAGCGCATTCCAGTTGATACACGTTGTTCATCATGATTCGCTATCGGCAAGCCGGTTGGACATCAGCTAAGAGCGTGCGCAAGGCCACTGTGATCATAACGCACTGATTCTATGTGGAAAAAAGGCGGCGAGACGTCGTCCCTTAACCCGGAGTGTCTCGGCGTGCGCCATTATGCACCCGGATCGGGGCGCTGTGTAATCCGGATTGCGTCGCCGCCCGAAGTGCCCGGCGCTACCAAGCGCAGGCCGCTCCCGATGCGATCAGTGCCCTGAGAACAGGTCGCGCACCTTGCACTGGACGCTGGTGAAGTCGGCGATGGCCCGTGCATGATCTTCAGTGTTGGGAGGATCTATACCGCGTGTCGCCGCGATGCGGGTGTGAGCGGATTTCAAATTTTGCCAATTTTTCCCGTTGACCGTGGAAACCGTCATTCCATCAAGGCCACGGATTTTATCTGGACGCTGACCGGCAAGCCCGGCGCGATGCCAAGCTGGGCGGCCGAACGGCGGGTCAGGCGGGCGACCAGCTGGCTGGCGCCGATCTGAACGCGGACCAGTAGCAGGCCGGGGTGGTCATCGTCGCCCAGCGATTCGACCGTGCCGTCGAGCACGTTCTGGATGCTGCTCGGCTCCGGGTGGCGCACGGCCAGGCTGACGTCGCGGGCCAGCACGCGGACGCGCACGCGCTTGCCGGTCGGCACGCCGCGATCCCGCGTCCACAAACTGCCGCCGGCGAAATCGACGCGGGCCAGATGCCATTCGCTATCGATCTCACCGACTGTCGCGTCGAGTACGACGCCGACGTCTTCGCCGAGCCGGATCGGCAGGTCGAGGCGGGCCAGCGTTTCGCCGAGTGGCCCGTCGGCGACGACCCGGCCGCTATCCATGGCGACGAGGTGATCGGCCAGTCGCGCCACTTCGTCGGGCGAGTGGCTGACGTAGATGACCGGAATCGCCAGCTCATCGTGCAGTCGTTCGAGATAGGGCAGGATTTCCTGCTTGCGCTTGAGGTCGAGCGCCGCCAGCGGTTCGTCCATGAGCAGGATTTCCGGGCCGACGGCCAGCGCCCGGGCGATGCCGACGCGTTGGCGTTCGCCGCCGGACAGCGTGTCCGGCTTGCGGGCTAGCAAATGGTCGATACCGAGCAGTTCGATGGCCTGTTCCAGCCCGACGCGCTGCGCCGTGGCACTGCGTTTCAGGCCGAAATTCAGGTTGCCGAGAATGGACAGGTGCGGGAACAGGCTGGCTTCCTGGAAGACGTAGCCGATCGGCCGCTGATGTGTCGGTAGCCAGGTCTTGTCGTCCTGCCAGATTTTGCCCTTGAATTCCAGTCGACCGTGGGAGGCGCGCTCCAGTCCGGCAATACAGCGCAGCAAGGTGGTCTTGCCCGAGCCCGAGTGCCCGAACAGCGCGGTGACGCCGCGGCCGGGCAGGGCCAGGTCGACATCGAGGGTGAAGCCGGGCCAGTCGAGTTTAAATTTCGCGTTGATGTTTTCCATGTCAGGCTCCCTTCTTCGGGCTGGGCCGCCAGGCGTAGAGCGCCAGCAGCACGATGAAGGAGAAGACCAGCATGACGCCGGCCAGGCGATGGGCATCCATGTATTCCAGCGCCTCGACGTGGTCGTAGATCTGCACCGAAGCAACGCGGGTAACGCCAGGGATGTTGCCGCCGATCATCAGCACGACGCCGAATTCCCCGACGGTGTGGGCAAAAGTCAGGATGCCGGCGGTCAAAAATCCGGGCAGGGCCAGCGGCAGAGCGACGCTGAAAAAAGTGTCGAGCGGCGAGGCGCGCAGCGTGGCGGCGACTTCCAGCGGCCGGTCGCCGATGGCTTCAAATGCGTTTTGGACAGGTTGCACCATGAACGGAAAAGAGTAAAAAACCGAGGCCAACACCAGACCCCAGAAGGTGAAGGGCAGCGGGTGGACGCCGAGCCAGGCGGTGAATTGGCCAACCGGACCGTGCGGCCCCATGGCCAGCAGCAGGTAGAAGCCGAGTACCGAGGGCGGCAGGACGAGCGGCAATGCCACGACCGCACCGATCGGCCCCTTCCATTTCGAGCGGGTATGGGCCAGCCACCAAGCAACGGGCGTGCCGACCACGAACAGGATGAGGGTCACGATGCCGGCCAGTTTGACGGTGAGCCAGATGGCCTGAAGATCGGCGTCGGTCAGGAACATGGTTTTCTCCGCTTATTTTCCGACCGTTTCGCCGGGCAGCACGAAGCCGTACCGGGTCATCACGGCGCGCGTCGCCTTGTCGCCCATGTAAGCCGCAAAGCGCTTGGCCAGCGCATTGCCTTCGGCGCGCTTGGTGATGATGAAGCCCTGTTCGAGCGGCTCATGCAGGTTGTCGGGAATCAGGTAATAGCCGCCTTTGTCGGCCAGCGCTGGATTGAGCGCCAGGGCCAGCGCGATGATGCCGACCTGGGCATTGCCGGTCTGCACAAATTGCGCGGTGTGGGCGATGTTTTCGCCATAGACCAGCTTCGGCTCGATCTTTCCCCAGAGTTTGCTGGCACGCAGGGCTTCCTCGGCGCGCTTGCCATACGGCGCGTGCTTCGGGTTGGCGATGGCAACGCGGGCGAATTTCGCATCGCTCAGGCTCTCAAGCGTCAGCTTGCTGGCATCTACACTCTGGCTCCACAGTACGATGCGGCCGAAGGCGTAGGGTTTGACGTCGCTGCTGGCCAGTCCTGCCTTGGCCAGTTCGCGCGGATAACCGATGTCGGCCGAGAAGAAGAGGTCGTACGGGGCGCCTTGCTGTAACTGGGTTTGGAACTTGCCGGAGGAGCCGTAGATGACTTCGATTTCGTCCGACGGGTTGCCCTTCCTGAAACCGGCGACGATTTCGTCCATGGCAAATTTGAGATCGGCGGCGGCGGCGATGGTGATCTTTTCGGCGTGCGCCAGACCGGCCGCGAAGACGGTGCCGGCGACGAGCAAGGTTTTGAGCAGTTTCATGCTGTGTTCTCCGGGGATGTTCAGGAATACTTGCAAAGAATGACCGACGAGGCCTTGAACACGGCGCAGGCCTGCTCGCCGACGACGAGGCCGAGCTTGTCGACGCTGTCGTGGGTGACGACGGCGCAGACGGATTTGCCGCTCTTCATGGCCAGCGTGATTTCGGCATTGACCGGGCCATCGTGGATGCGCGTTATTTCGCCCCACAGGTGGTTGCGGGCGCTGGTCTTGACGGTCGGGTCGTTGAGCAGCAGGACCGACGACGACTTGACCAGGGCGCTGATTTCCATGCCGATGGAGAGGCCAAGCGCTTCAGCCGAGTCGCCGGTGATCACGGCGACGATTTCGTTTGCGTCGTCGAGCTTGATGCGCACCTCGAAATCGACGTGGCCCTCGCGCAGGCCAACGATGTGGCCGGCGAACTGGTTGCGGGCGCTGGTTTTCATCGACATGCGCTTGAGCAGTTTGCTGAACTGCTTGAAATCGCTGGCTTCGCCGTCGTTCATGCTGGCCTGCAGGCGTTCCAGCGCTGCCTGGTATTCGGCTTCCAGCGCCCGGTAGAGGGCGATGGTCTTGCGGCCGTGCTCGGTCAGCAGCGTGCCGCCGCCATTCTTGCCGCCGGTCGAGCGGACGACCAGCGGCTGGTCGGCCAGGTTGTTCATGGCATCGACGGCATCCCAGGCGGCTTTGTACGAGATGGGTACGGCTTTTGCTGCCTGGGAGATCGAGCCATGCGTGTCAATGGCTTCGAGCAGGCGAATGCGCGTGTCGCCGAGAAAGGTGCCGAACTCGGTATCGACTTCCAGTTTGCCACGCAGGCGGTGCAGGATCGTATCCATGATTTCGTGATGTATATATTTATATAGCGGTTAATATAACTCAGGTGCCAGAGTTTGAAATAGATGGAAAATACAGCCAGCGCTATGGTTGCATCGACAAAACGACCGGCTTTAGGGTGTGGCTAACCCGACAAGAAATCGTTAGGTTTATTCGTATATAGCGAAAAGCGGGCCAGCTCACACAACTCAACATGGAGAACATCATGAATGTCAGCGCACGCAATGTATTCAAGGGAAAAATCACGGCTTTGGTCGATGGCGCCGTCAATGCCGAAGTCGAACTGACCCTGCCAGGGGGCGACAAAATTGTCGCAATCGTGACAGAGGGCAGCGTCCAGTCGCTTGGCCTCGCCGTCGGCAAGGAAGCCGTGGCCTACGTCAAGGCGCCGTGGGTGATGCTGCTGGCCGGCCCGGCCAACGTGAAGTTCTCGGCCCGCAACCAGTTGGCCGGAACCGTCAGTGCGCTCCACAAGGGGGCAGTGAACACCGAGGTCGCGATCACCCTGCCGGGTGGTGCGACGGTGTTCTCGGTGGTGACCAATGAGGCCGTGCTTGAACTCGGTCTCAAGGAAGGCGCTGTGGCCTCGGCGCTGATCAAGGCCAGTCATGTGATTATCGGCGTGCCGGCCTGAGTCGATAGGCAGTCGGCGAGCCGCGCCCGGACCGCATTGCACGGTCCGGGAATAGGCTGGATTAACGGGGCAGCTCTTCAAAAACGTTGGTCCACACGTTCAGCACCTGGGCGCCGCCGCTGGCGTTGCCGGTCTTGACTTCCTTGACCAGTTCCAGGGTTTTCAGGTCGATCTTGTGCAGATTGCCGTCGCCGGCGTTGGATGCGTAGGCCCAGCGGCTGTCGGGCGTGAAGGCGACATGGCCCATGCGTCCCTTGCCGATGGTGATGTCCTTGACCAGCTTGAAACTCTTGGCGTCGACGATGGACAGCTTGTTGTTGCCGTAATTGGTGACTACGGCATATTTTCCGTCGGGCGTGTTGTAGGTATGGCCGATGCCGGTGCTGCCGGTATCGATGCGCGTCACCAGTTGCTTGCTGCGGGTATCGAAGACGGCGATCTCGTTGCCCTCGGCCTTGCTGCCGGGGCCGCGATTGAGGATGTAGAAATGCTTCCCGTCCTGGGTGAAGTTGCCGTGATGGCCTTCGAGCACGCCCTGGTTCTGCAAGGGCATGTCGACCTTGGCGAGCAGCGGCAATTCCGGTTTGGTCAGATCGAAGACCAGGGCGCCGGGGCGGTTCCGGTCCTTGTCGGCGCCTTCGACGACCAGCCAGAGTTCCTTGCCATCCGGGCTGGGCACGGCATAGTGCGGCTTGGATGGCGTCTTGATCTTGCGCGTGCTCCAGTCGCGGGTGTCGACGACGATCAGGTAGTCGTCGACCCGATCCAGCGTGAAGGCGTAACGGGAATCGTAGCTCCAGGCGTTGTGCATCGAAGTCGGGCCTTTGGCCTGGCCGGCAACGTCGAGATCGATGTTTTTGACGATGCTGTCCGTGCGCGTGTCGATGAAGCTGACGCGCAGCTTGTTGTTGTCCAGCCCCCAGTGATTGACCAGGACATATCGGCCATACGGGCTGGCGGCGGGGTGTTTCGGCCGGTTGCCGGTTTCGATGCGCTTGACGACTTCCTTGCGCTCCAGGTCGATGACGGTGACGGTTCTTTGCCCCTCGGCCTCGGCGCCCAGGTAGATCTTGCGGCCGTCCGGCGTCGTTGCGCCGAGATTGGCCCCGGGGAAGGTCTTGATGTTGGCGACCACCTGATCGGTGGCCGGGTCGACCAAGAAGGCACCCTGTGAAGCATGGAGGTGGACCAGCACGGCTGGCCAGCGCACGGCTGCAGCTTCGGCCTGCTTGTTCGGTGCCTCATGGGAACAGGCGGCCAGCAAGCTGAGGCTCAGTGCGGCCAATAGCGATGTCGGTCGGAAAAGCTTTTTGTGTGCCATGGATTCAAGACTCCCTGCTTGATATATCGGGCTGCCAGCGTATGCGGGATGCTGGCAGCATTCAAAGACGGAATTTTTATAAGTTAATTGTGATGATTCATGACGCGCCGTAGCGCCAGCGTCCCGGTCAGCATCATCGCCGCTGCCAGGCCGAAGGCGGCGACCGGCGAAACCGCCGTCCACACCACGCCGACGGTGGCGCTGGAGATGAACTTGGCCGCGCCGTTGACCGTGCCGAGCGCGCCGTAGCTCATGGCCAGGGTGTCGGGCTGCACCATGTCGGCGGTGACGGTCGATTCCAGCGCCTCCTGCACCGCCACGTAGAGCCCGGCGACGAAGAAGATGCCGGCGAGCAGGGGGATGCTGTCGATGGCGAACCAGAAGGCCAGCACCGTCAGCACGGCGGTCAAGGTGCCTAGCGCATAGCCGGCGATCAGTACGCCGAGGTGGCCCAGGCGATCAGCCAGCACCCCGACGGGATAGGAGACCGCCACCTGGACCACGTTGCGCCAGACGTAGAGCAAGCCGGCCACCTGCGCCGCCTGGACGATGCCCAGCGAGGCGCTAAGCAGGCTGGTGGCAGCCAGGATCAGCAGGCTGTGCGAGAAGTCGCCGATGCCGAACAGGCCGACCGCGCCGAGGTAGCGCTTGAAGCGGGTCGGCAGGCCGCGCAGGGAGCTGAAGAACTTCAGCGCCGGATTGGGCGAGTGTTGCGGGTCCTGGACCAGGGTCAGGAAGGCGAGCACCGCTAGCCCGCCGGGTATGAGCGACAGCCAGAGCACGAAGCGGAAGGGGCCGGTCGCGTCGTCCCACGACCAGGGCTGCACCCAGCCGAGGATGGCGACGCCGAGCAGCGGGCCGACGACGGCGCCGATAGTGTCGGTCGCCCGGTGAAAGCCGAAGGCGCGGCCGCGCGTCTCCGGGCTGACCGCCTGGATCACGATGGCGTCGCGCAGGGGGCCGCGCAGGCCCTTGCCGAACCACGACACCAGGCGGCCGAGCAGGATCAGCGGCCAGCCGGCGGCCAGCGCCAGCAAGGCCTGGCCGACCGGGGTCAGCCCGTAGCCGACCAGCACCAGCAGCTTGCGGTGGCCGAGCTTGTCGGCGATGTAGCCCGACACCATCTTGGTAAAGGCGGCCACGGCATCGGCGATGCCTTCGATGAGGCCGAGCGCCGCCGCCGGAATGCCGAGCACGGCGAGAAAGCCGGGCAGGATGACGGTGGTCGTCTCGTAGCAGAAGTCGCCCAGCGCGCTGGTGATGCCGGCGCCGGCCACGGTGCGGTTGAGCCAGCCCTTGGGCACTTGCGGTCCGCCGGCGGCGAGTTCGTTCGCCGCGCTCACAGCGGCACCTCGAAGGTGGCCAGTACCGGGTAGTGATCGGAAGCGGTATCGGTGACGGCGTTGCGGATGACCTGGTAGCTCTGCGCGTAGCCGGCCAGGCTCTGCGAGGCGAGCAGGTAGTCGCAGCGCATGGTGGCGAATTCGACGTCGCGATAGGCCTCGGTCGGCACGGTGGGCACTTTCTCCGGGTCCAGTCGCAGGCCGAGGTCCACCCAGCCGGCCGCTTCGAGATGGGCCAGTACGCTGCGGTCGATGCCCTGCCGGTCGTCGGCCAGGTAGCGGGCGCGGTGGTGCGGGGCCAGCGCCGGCCAGTCCGCCGGTTCCGGGTCGTGCGGCGAGGCCGAGTTGAAATCGCCGGTGATCAGCGTCAGCTTGTCGGGAGCGGCCTGCACGGCGAGGTAGGCGGCTTCGCGCCGACGCACCTCGGGGCCGTTCGGGCACAGGTGGGCGCTGATGAAGCTGATCTGTTTGTCGCTGTCGGGCAGGGCCACCCGCAGCGTGGCCGTGGCGTGATGGAAATGCGCGCCATCGGTTTCGAAACTGATGGCCCGCAGCGGCTCGCGGATGAAGATGGCGAGGTTCTGCCCGGTGCGTGGCGCGATGGCCAGAAAGCCGCGCATGCCGATCTGGCGTTCCAGCGCGTAGAGCCAGGCCCCGCCGTTGGCGTCGAAGCCCTTGGCCTCCTGCATCAGGAAAACCTCGGGCCGGAGTTCGTTGATCAGGCCGACCTGGGCCTGGGCACGGCGGTCATCGCTGCCATCGCGGCCGGCAAACAGGGTGTTGTAGGTGAGGACGGTGAGTTTCATGAGGGTTTCCGGTTTAGTGGTTTTCGTCGTGGGCGTCGAACACCCGCTGGGCGTAGGTGTCGAGCAGCGCCGCACAGGCCTGCAGGCGCTGTTCGGCCTCGGCGGCCAGGGGGGCGCCGTAGAAGTCGAGCTTGCGGATCTTCTCCAGCCAGGTTTGCAGCTTTTTCAGGTCGGCATCGTTTTCTTCAAGTTCGGCGTAGGTGAAATGGCTGGCCGCCGTTTCCCTGGCAATCTCGGCCTCAAAATCCGTGCACTTGCCGAGGAACTCGACGTACTCCTCGTCGCGGTCGGCCTTGAAGCGGCCGACCACCTTGTTTTCCTGCGCCTGATCCAGCGCCAGCGTTTCGAGGATGACCGACTCGCCGCCGATTTCGGCGATCTCGTTTTCGATCATCTTGAGCTGGCGGATGTGATCGTCCGTGCGGGGCAGCAGGCAAACGCCGTTCTGCAGATAAACGGCACCCAGACCCTTGAGCCGCCGCCAGAGCGCGACGCGTTTACGGGCGGGCTCGGGCGGCACCTTGTAGGTGAGCAGTAGCCAGTTCTGTGGCTTCATGGTGATCTCTATTTGTTACGGTCGTTACAGATTAACCGTTAGAAATCGAACATCAAAAGCCGGATTTCTGATTAGCTTATTCGGAATCGGCAGGTTGCCGCCCTCGTCCCCCGCGACAATGAAAATGCCGACCGCGTCCTGCACGACTTCATCGCCGGCCTGCAGAATAGCGGCCGGCGCGTGCGCGGCCTGGCCCAGGAAATGTGCTCGACCGAAAACGGCTGCAGCGTGAGCCTCACCGATCTCGAAGACGGGCAATCTTCGGGGCTGGGCCAATGCGTTCGTCCAGCGAGCCAGGCGTGGATGAGGCCGATTGTTGGCGGCATCTAAAAATCAGGCGTAGTTTCCCGGAGATTTCCCTCCTGCTGAGCTGTCGAGAATTGCATTTTGGTGTCGTAATCAGACAGGAGTAAGCTGCCCGGATTAAGGACCAGGAGGTGGATGATGAAGTGCTGTTTGATGTTGGCGGTCGCATTGTTGATCAGCGGGTGCGGCGTGGAAACGGCAGGAGTGGCGGCGACCGGGGCAGCGGTCAAGAAGGAAGAGATTGAACAGGGCAGGAAGACGATGGAGCAGATGCAGCAAAAGCTCGATCAGGCGAATTTGCAGGTTCAGCAGCGCGCCGGGGATTCAGGAGGCGAGAAGTAGCTTCCGCAATGCCTTATCGTTGCCCGGCAGTCGGTCGATCCGGATTGCCATGTAAGGCGATTTGCCGGTCAAGCTGTTTGCAGTTCCAGCGGCCCGGCGACACGGTTGCGCCCGGAGGTTTTGGCGCGATAGAGCCATTCGTCGGCCTCATGGATCAGCCGCTCAAGGTTGTCATGCTGGTCAATGCGCTCGGCAATTCCGAAACTGGCCGACAGGCTGATCGGCTTGCGCTGCGAGCCAAGGCGCAGGCTCGCGATTTTCACGCGCAGGCGTTCGGCAAGCTGAGCGGCCTGCGCCGCGCTGGTTTCCGGAAGAAGAATGACGAATTCCTCACCGCCCCAGCGGGCGGTGATGTCGCCGCCGCGGCAGACCTCGGTGAGCGTCCGGGAAACGGCCTGCAGGACGCGGTCACCCATCACATGGCCGTGGGTGTCGTTGATCGACTTGAAGTGGTCGATGTCGACCATCATCACAGCCAGGGGGCGCTGGCTGCGCCGGGCGCTGCTCCACACGGGGCCGGCATATTCGAGAAAGGCACGCCGGTTGGATAGACTGGTCAGCGGATCGGTGCGGGCAAGACGCTCGGCGTGCAGGCGGGCGCTCTGGTACTGGCGCATCCGGTAGGCGAGAGCGAGGGCGAGCAGGATGCCTTCGGCAACCACCCCCCAGCCGGCGGCGTGGTAGGCGAGCGGTGAATACGCGATGCCGAACCAGACGGCCAGTGCCGTGGTCGTGAATCCGGCCATGGCGACCAGTGCGGCCGCCAGGAAATAGCGACCGGAGACCTGACCCTGGCGGATCGCGATGATCCCGAGCCAGACCATGATGATCGAGAACATCAGGACGAAAACGAAAGCGAAGTGAACCGCATCGTCCTGTTGTCCGCGGGCAATTATCAGCAGGAGCAGAAGCAGTCCCAAAACCGACACCCAACGCACGAGCCGGTGTATGCCTGGGGCAATCCGGCGGAGATTGAGAAAGCCGTCGGCAAAGCGCAGGCCGAGGCAGCCGACGATCACCATCATCAACGGAATGGCGTATTGCTGGACGGCGGTATTGGCGGGCCAGAGCCAGATATAGGCGTGGCCGGTGTAGCACAGGTTGAGCAGCACAAAGCTGCCGAGGTAGAGGGCGTAGTCGAGATAGCTGCGTTCGCGCAGACCGATGTAGAGCATCGCGTTGTAGGCGATCAGGGCGAGCAGGAAGCCATAGAGCAGGCCATAGCCGTAGTCATACTGCCGTTGGAGTGCAACGATCTGGACCGTATCGAGCAGGCGGACCGGCAGCAGCAGCGGGTCCGGAGTCTCAACGCGCAGAAAGATCTCGTTCTGCCCGGGCGGAAGGGGAAGGTCGAAGACGTAGCCGAGACCGGGCAGCGGATGCTGACTTGCCGCATCGCCATCGCCGGCAGTCTTGTGCAGGATCATCTCGCCATCGTGAACAAGATAAAGATCGATGCGGTCGAGCCATGAGGTTTCGATCTGCAGGCGGCGCTCGGCCGTTTGCTGCCGGATGTTGTCGACAACCAGGCGCAGCCAGACCGGGCGGACGCCGATGCCGAACTTGAGTACTTCCTCGTGGCCGCGTGCGAAGGCACCCCGGCGCAGTTGGTCGCGCGCTTCGTCGAGCGTCAGCGGCAACCCTTTTTCGCTCATCACCTCCATCCAGCGCCCGAGCGGTTCGGTGGGCAGGGATTCGATGCCGGCAGCGTGAACCCAGGCCGCCTGCACGGCCAGCAGCCAGAACAGCGCGATGCGCATCAGCCAGGCCCGGGGCGGCAGGGCGACGGCGGTATGACAGCACAAAGCGAAACGAACGGAGGCAGGCATGGGCGCGAGGATAGTCGCGCATCCGGCCGCTCCGTTATGAAATTTGCCACGGTGGGCGCAAGTCGCCATTGCGGGAAGGGGGTTCATTTTCTTGCTCGGATGCCCCCGATTCAGCGGCCGCGCCGTGCCTCGCGGCGGGCCAGGCCGAGTTTGGTCGAGCGCTCCATCTTGAGCACGAAGGCCGGGAAATCGAGGCCGTACCTGGCGCGCAGTTCCTTCGCATGGTTGGTCAGCCAGCGCCAGCGCGGTTCGAAGTAGCGTTCCTTGAAGGCATAGAGGACATGGTTGCCGTCTTCCGGCACTGAAATGACGATTACCTGGTCGTCGAAAACATCCATCGCGCGACCGATCAGGCCGGCGTACGTTTCCTTTTCGCCAGCCAGGTTGATGACCAGAACCCCGTTGCCGGCAAGCTTGGCGAAGGCGTCTTCAAGGAATTCGCGGTTGGCCAGGCTGGGTGCGAAGCCGGTCTTGTCGAAGGCGTCGACCAGCAGCACGTCGATGCCCTTGTCGGTTTGCGCCAGATACTCGGCGCCGTCGGCGTGCACGACCTGCAGACGCGGACCGTCGGGCGGCACCAGGAAGGTGTCGCGCAACGCGATGACTCGGGGGTCTAGTTCGATGGCAGTCAACTGGGTGCCAGGCAGGCGGTGGTAGCAGAACTTGATCAGCGAGCCGCCACCGAGGCCGATCAGCACGATGCGTTTCGGGCGCGGGTGAAAGAGAAGAAATGCCATCATTTTCTGCGTGTACCGCAACTCGAGGTCGTTGGGGGAGCGCAGCGACATGGCGCTCTGCATCAGGCGGACGTTGAAATAGAGAAAACGCTGTTTGCCGTCGTCGATCACGAAGGGTCTGGCGTAAGTCTCGTCGAGCAGGCGGGCGCGCAGTTCGCCGGCCTGTGCCCACGGCGGTTCGAGCATCAGGACGGTGCCCGGCTCACCTTCGAACGGGCTGGGCAATTCGTAGAGCGTGGTCAATCCGGCGGCTTACTCGGGCAAATCGGTGGCGTGCAGCAGGAATACAAATTCGTTGCCGGCACTGGTTTCGAGCCAGATGAATGGAAGGTCGGGAAAAGCGGCTTCCAGTGCCTCGCGGTTGTGGCCGATCTCGACGACGAGTAGCCCTTCCGGGGTCAGGTGGCGGCGTCCTTCGAGCAGGATGATGCGGGTGAGGTCGAGGCCGTCCTTGCCGGAGCCGAGCGCCAGTACCGGCTCGTGCAGATATTCCGGCGGCAGCGCGGCGACGGAATCGGCATTGACGTAGGGCGGGTTGGAAATGATCAGGTCGTAGCGCCTGCCGTGAAGTTTGCTGAAGGCATCGGACTGGATGAGATCGATACGTTCGCCCAGCTCGTAATCGGCGACATTGCGCTCGGCGACGGAAATGGCATCGTTTGACAGGTCGACCGCATCAACCCGGGCATTGGGGAAGGCGAGGGCGGCCAGAATGGCCAGGCAGCCGGAACCGGTACACAGGTCGAGTGCCGAGCCAACGGCCCAGGGGTCTTCGACCCACGGTGCGAGTTGTTCCTGGAGCAATTCGGCGATGAAGGAGCGCGGCACGATGACGCGCTCGTCGACGTAGAAACGGTGCTCGCCAAGCCAGGCTTCGTGGGTCAGGTAGGCAGCGGGCAGGCGGTCTTCGCAGCGGCGGCGGTAGATGTCGAGCAGTGCGTTGCGTTCGTACGCCAGCAGGCGGGCATCGAGGAAGGGTTCGAGACGGTCGAGCGGCAGGTTCAGCGTGTGCAATGTCAGGTAGACCGCTTCGTCCCAGGCATTGTCGCTGCCGTGGCCGAAAAAGAGGCCGGCCGCATTGAAGCGGCTGATCGCATAGCGGAGGTAGTCGCGAACGGTGGCCAGTTCGCTCTTGGCGGCGGCGTCGGTCATGCTTTCAGCAGTTGCTCGAGGATGCGGGTATAAATCGCCGAAAGCTTGGGCAGGGAGGCGATATCGACGCATTCGTCGATCTTGTGGCTGGTCGCGTTGACCGGGCCGATTTCGAGTAGTTGATCACAGATTTCGGCAATGAAGCGGCCATCCGATGTGCCGCCGGTGGTCGACAGTTCGGTGTTGCAGGCGCAGATTTCGCGGATTGCGCTAGCCGCCGCATCGGCCAGCGGACCGCGGCCGGTGAGGAAGGGGCGGGCACCGAGCGTCCATTTGATATCGTAATCAAGACCGTGCTTGTCGAGAATGCCGATCAGCCGCTGCTGCAGGCTTTCCGGCGTGCTGGCGGTGGCGAAGCGGAAATTGAACTTGATCTCGACGCTGCCGGGCACGACATTGGTGGCACCGGTGCCGCCGTGGATATTGGATATCTGCCAGGTGGTCGGCGGGAAGTATTCGTTGCCCTGATCCCATTCGGTGTCACCGAGTTCGGCGATGGCCGGAGCGGCCTCGTGAATCGGGTTGCGGCCCAGGTGCGGGTAGGCGATGTGGCACTGCAGGCCCTTGACGGTCAGGACGCCCGACAGTGAGCCGCGCCGGCCGTTCTTGATCATGTCGCCGAGCGTATCGACCGAGGTCGGTTCGCCGATGATGCAGAAGTCGAGACGCTCACCGCGTGCCTTGAGCGCTTCAACGACGGCGACGGTGCCCTCGGTGGCATCGCCTTCTTCATCGGAGGTGAGCAGAAAAGCGAGCGAGCCGGGATGTTCCGGGTGGGCCGCGATGAACGCTTCGGTTGCGGTCAGCATCGCAGCCAGTGAGGATTTCATGTCGGCGGCGCCACGTCCGTAGAGCATGCCATCACGGATTTCTGGGGAGAAGGGCGGCGAGGTCCACAGATCCAGCGGCCCGGTTGGCACGACATCGGTGTGGCCGGCGAAAACGAACAGGGGCCTGGCGCTCCCCCGCCGGGCCCAAAGGTTGGTGACGCCATTGCGGTTGATGAATTCGCAGGAAAAGCCGAGCGGCTCCAGGCGTGCCGCGAATATCTCCGTGCAGCCGGCGTCATCCGGCGTGACCGAGGACCGGGCGATGATCTGCCGGGCGAGCTGCAGGGTGGGGTCGGTCATCAGGCCTGGGCCTCGTCATCGTCGCCCAGGCTGAGCGTGAATTCCTTGAACGAGGCGCCGCCGGCGTTGGTGCTGTCGAAATCGAGCGCGGCGTCGGGCTTGCGATCCTCCTTGCTACCGGTCGGGTTGAGCTCGGCATTGTTGATCAGCCACGAGAGATTGGTCGGCGAGTCGGCATTGGCCAGCGCTTCGTCGAGCGAGATCGTGCCTTCCCGGTAGAGGCGGAACAGATCCTGTTCGAACGTCTGCGATCCCGGCGCCAGCGTTTGCTCCATGGCATCCTTGATGCCCTGCACCTCGCCGCGCTCGATCAATTCGCTGATGTGGCGCGTATTGATCATGATCTCGCAGGCCGGCACGCGATTGCCGTTCTGACGCCTGACCAGGCGCTGCGAAATGATGGCGCGCAGGGCGACCGACAGGTCGAGGAAGAGGGCGGGGCGGTTTTCCAGCGGGAAGAAGCTGATGATGCGGTTGAGCGCGTGATAACTGTTGTTGGCGTGCAGCGTCGCCAGGCACAGGTGACCGGTCTGGGCGTAAGCGATGGCCGCCTGCATGGTTTCCTTGTCGCGGATTTCGCCGATCAGGATGCAGTCCGGCGCCTGGCGCATGGCGTTTTTCAGGGCAGCCTGCCAGTCCAGGGTGTCCATGCCGATTTCACGCTGATTGACGATCGACTTCTTGTGCTTGAACAGGAATTCGATCGGGTCTTCGACGGTCAGGATGTGGCCGGCCTTGTTGCTGTTGCGATGGTCGAGCATCGACGCAATGGTCGTCGACTTGCCCGAGCCGGTGGCACCGACGACCAGCACCAGGCCGCGCTTTTCGGTGATCAGGTCGGCCAGCACCATGGGCAGTTCGAGGGTGCTGAGCTGCGGGATGTTACCCAGGATGAAGCGCACGACGATGCTGATCGAGCCGCGCTGGCGGAAGATGTTGACCCGGAAGTTGCCGATCTGCGCGACACCGAAGGAGAGATTCATCTCCATTGTCGATTCGAACACCTTGATCTGCTCCGGCGACATCAGCTCGTAGGCGATCTTTTCGATCATGTCGGGCAGCATGGTCTGCTGGTTCACCGGCATAGTGTTGCCCTGGATCTTGATATGGATCGGCGTGCCGGCGGAAATGAAGATATCCGAGGCCTGCTTCTCGGCCATCAACTGAAACAGTTTGTCGAGGATCATGGTGAAACCTCCGGGTTCGTGGCGCCAGGTTCAGGCACGCAGCAGTTCGTTGATGCTGGTCTTCGAGCGGGTTTGCGCGTCGACCTTCTTGACGATGATCGCGGCATACAGGCTATACGCGCCGTTGGCCTTGGGCAAGGTGCCGCTGATCACGACGGAGCCCGGCGGGACGCGGCCGTAGGTGACTTCGCCGGTTTCGCGATCGTAGATCGGGGTGCTCTGGCCGATGTAAACGCCCATCGAAAGCACGGAGTTCTCGCCGATGACGACGCCTTCGACAACTTCCGAACGGGCGCCGATGAAGCAGTTGTCTTCGATGATGGTCGGGTTGGCCTGCAGCGGCTCGAGGACGCCACCGATGCCGACGCCGCCGGAGAGGTGCACGTTTTTGCCGATCTGGGCGCAGGAACCGACGGTGACCCAGGTGTCGACCATGGTGGCTTCATCGACGTAGGCGCCGATGTTGACGAAGGAAGGCATGAGCACGGCATTCTTGGCGACGTAGGAGCCCTTGCGGACGATGGTGCCCGGCACGACGCGGAAGCCGCCTTCACGGAACTGCGCTTCGGTCCAGCCCTGGAACTTGGTGTCGACCTTGTCATAGAAACGCACGTCGCCGCCGTCCTGGACGCGGTTGTCGCGGACGCGGAAGGAAAGCAGGACGGCCTTCTTGATCCACTGGTGGGTGAACCACTCGCCGCCGATCTTCTCGGCGACGCGCAGCTTGCCGGCGTCGAGGTCGCCGATCACCGATTCGATGGCGGCGATGGTGGTCGGGGCGGATTGCGGGGAAAGCTCGGTACGGCGTTCCCAGAGTTCTTCGATGGTGGCTTGCAAGGGGTGAGTCATGAGGGCTCTCTCTGATTACAGTTGTTGGGCAAATTGGCGGATGCGCCGGGTCGCTTCGAGACACTCATCGAGCGAAGCGACCAGGGCGATACGGACAAAATTGGCACCCGGATTGACGCCCCTGACATCTCTGGCCAGGAAGCTGCCGGGCAGGACCACGACATTATAGTGTTCGAGCAGGCCGCGGGCGAACTCGGTGTCGGCGATGGGCGTCCTGGCCCACAGGTAGAAGCTCGCGTCGGGCATGCCGGTGCCGAGCACTTCGCTGATCAACGGCGTGCAGGCGGCGAATTTCTCGCGGTACTGGTTGCGGTTGTCGAGGACGTGCGCCTCGTCGTTCCAGGCGGCGACCGAGGCCGTCTGTACCGGCGGCGACATGGCGCAGCCGTGGTAGGTGCGGTAGAGCAGGAATTTTTTCAGGATGGCCGCATCACCGGCGACGAAACCGGAACGCATGCCCGGCACGTTGGAGCGCTTGGACAGGCTCGAGAACATGACCAGGCGCTCGTTCGTGCGGCCGAGCAGCTTGGCTGCCTGGAGGCCGCCGATGGGCGGGTTGGCTTCGTCGAAATAGATTTCCGAATAGCACTCGTCGGAAGCGATGATGAAACCGTATTTGTCGGACAGGGCGAACAGCGTTTTCCAGTCGTCGAGCGACAGCACCTTGCCCGTGGGATTACCCGGGGAGCAGACGTAGAAGAGTTGGGCGCGCGACCATTCTTTGTCGCTCAGGCTGGCGTAGTCGAAGGCGAAATCGTTGTCGGGCAGGGTGTTGAGGAAGCGCGGTTCTGCACCGGACAGGTAGGCGGCGCCTTCGTAGATCTGGTAGAACGGGTTGGGGCTGACGACGAGCGGTGTATGGCCACGGCTGGTGTCGATGACGGTTTGCGCGAAGGAGAAAAGCGCCTCGCGCGAGCCATTGACCGGCAGGATCTCGGTTTCCGGATTGAGCTCCAGATCGTAGCGGCGCTGGCACCAGGCGGCGATGGCCTGACGAAGCGCCGGGACGCCCTGCGTTGTCGGGTAGTTGGCCAGGCCTTTGAGCCCGTTGGCCAGCGCTTCCATGATGAAGGCCGGCGTCGGGTGCTGCGGCTCGCCGATGGAGAGTTTGATCTCCTTGTATTCCGGGTTGGGCGTGACGCCGGCGAACAGGGCGCGCAGTTTTTCGAAGGGGTAGGGCTGGAGTTGGGCGAGATGCGAATTCACGTTGGGGTCGAGTGTGATGTCAGAATGCGGATTATCGCTGAAAACGCTTTTGCCGCCTCATGAACCAACGCCTGATTCGCGCTTCGCTGCTTGCCGTTCTGCTGACGACCGGGTGCGCCGTCGGCTATCAGGCGCGCGGCAGTCTGGGCGATGTGCCGGGCGAACTGCAGGGCAAGGCCTTTCCTGGTAGCGCGGGTGGCGGGCGCTTCGTGCTGGCCGAGCGCACAGGGCGTGTGCAATGCGACGGCCAGATGTCGCCGCCCGATACCTCACCGTTTCCCGGCAGTTGCGCGGGCGAGACGGGACGGGGCGTTGTCCGTTGCAGCGATGGCCGGAATATTCCGGTGCGCTGGACGGCGATTACGTGTCGTTCCTTCGAAGGCAGCGGCGAGGATAGCGCCGGAAATCGGCTGGTTTTCCGGGTTGACCGCAGCAAATAGAATTATTGGCAGAAGTCGCCGAACGATTCCGCGCCCGATGCGGTCGCTTCTTGAGGAGGACTGTTCATGTCCGGCATATTCATCAGTTATCGTCGTGACGATCAGGCGGGTTTCGCCGGGAGACTGGCCGATGCCCTGGCGTCGTTCTTTGGCGCCGAGCAGGTGTTCCGGGATATCGAGGATATCCACCCGGGGCAGGATTTCGTCGTCGCCATCGAGCAGCAGTTGGCATCCGTTGATGTGGTGCTGGTAATGATTGGTCCAGCCTGGCTGACGTTGAGCCGGAACGGAGTACGCCGGCTTGACGAGCCGGATGATTTTGTCCGGCGGGAAATCGAGGCCGGCTTGAAGTCCGGCAAGTCCGTGCTTCCGGTGCTCGTGGGCGGGGCGGCCATGCCGGCGGAAAAGGATTTGCCCCCTGAAATCGCCGCGCTGGCCCGGCGCCAGTCCGTTGCCCTGACCGATAGCGGATGGGCATCGGATGTGGCACGCCTGGTCGAGACCATCAAGCCCTTCCTGTCCGCCGGTCGACGGCGTGCGGTGCAACCGGCGCTGGTTTGGGGTCTGGCGGCCCTGGCATTGCTCGCCTTGTTGGTCATCGTCTGGCAAAGCGACTGGTTTGGCCGCTCGGCGCCAGTACAGAATCCATCAAGTAGCGAATTGACAACGGCGTTGGCCGGGCGCTGGGAGGCCAAAGTGAAATACGACTGGGGCGCCGAGCATGAGGAGCGCTTCGAATTGCGCCTGGAAAATGGCGAGGTGCTCGGCACGGCCAGCTATTTGGGGCTGCCGCGGATGGTGGAGCAGGGGCAGTTGAAGGGCGAGCACCTGAGCTTTGTTACCCGCAGCCAGGAGGTGCTGGGCGACGGGCCGGGGAAAGCGGTGACCCATCGCTATCGTGGTGTCCTCAGGCAGGATGAACTCCAGTTCACGCTGGAAAGCGGTGGCGGACATAGCGTTCATGCGCCGGTCGCCTTCGTCGCCCGACACGCTGGGCCTAAGTGAGGAGGGTCCGGGTTCAGGGTGGCTGGCCAGAACGGCCTAGCCGAACAGAGTGACCGTCAATTTTTGCAGGAAGTTGAGTTCCGACCACCAGCGCAGCCCTTTTTCGCGGAGCTGGTTGCCGGCATCGGTCAGGGCCAGCTTCCGGGCGCCGAATTCAGTCTTGCCGATCTCGGCGACAAAGCCGGATTCCATCAGGTAGCGCGCGATCGCAGGTTGCACCTGCTGGCCGGACAGCGTCCAGCGTGAACCATAGCCTTCGTCGTCGCCGGTCAGCATCAGCATGGGTTCAAAATCGCTGATCAGGCGGAGAACCTGCAATGTTTCGGCGCGCTGGGGAATCGAGGCGTGCAGCATGGGGCGTTCCGGCGGGGGCTCAATACTGGATTCGACCCGGATTGGCGGCCCAGCGTTCCAGCGGTTCGAGCGCCCCTGCCAGCGGGTGGTGTTCCATGACGATGCTGCGCGCTGTCGGGTTGCGATTCAGTTCGTCGTAGAGTTCATCGTCGCAAAAGCCGATGGCAGCCGCCTCGGCCCGGCTGTTGGCGAAGACGATGCGTTCGATGCGTGCCCAGTAGGCGGCCGACAGGCACATCGGGCAGGGTTCGCTGGAGGCATACAGGGTGCAGCCGGTCAGGTGAAAGCTGCCCAGGATCGCGCTGGCGGTACGGATGGCGCCGATTTCGGCATGGGCGGTCGGGTCGTGGCTGGCGACGACGCGGTTCCAGCCTTCGGCAATGATCCGGCCGTCGCGCACGATGACGGCGCCGAACGGGCCGCCTTCGCCGATTGCGCTGCCCTGGCGCGCCAGTTCGATGGTTCGGGCGAGAAACTGGTCATCCGGGTTCATCGGGCCGATCCCTCCTGAGTGCCGCCAATGGGTCAAGACGGTCGATGCTATTATACGGCCCCCAACATGGCGGGGTCGTGTGTCCCGCCGCAAACCGGCATGCGTCTCACCAAGCTCAAACTTTCCGGCTTCAAGTCCTTCGTCGATCCGACCGCGGTAGCCCTGCCTGGGCAGCTGGTCGGCGTCGTCGGTCCCAATGGTTGCGGCAAATCCAACATCATGGATGCCGTGCGCTGGGTGCTCGGCGAGTCCAAGGCCTCCGAGCTGCGCGGCGAATCGATGATGGACGTCATCTTCAACGGGACGACCGGCCGCAAACCGGTGTCGCGGGCTTCGGTGGAGCTGATTTTCGACAACCAGCTCGGGCGGGCGCTCGGCCAGTGGTCGCAATATGCCGAACTGTCGGTCAAGCGGACGTTGACGCGCCAGGGGCAGTCGGATTACTTCATCAACAACCTGAAGGTCCGGCGCAAGGACATCACGGATCTCTTCCTCGGCACCGGCCTCGGGCCGCGTGCCTACGCCATCATCGGTCAGGGCATGATTTCGCGCATCATCGAGGCCAAGCCGGACGACCTGCGCGTCTTCCTCGAAGAAGCCGCAGGCGTCACCCGCTACAAGGAGCGGCGCAAGGAAACCCAGGGTCGCCTCGAAGACACGCGGGAAAACCTGACCCGGGTCGAGGATATCCGCCTGGAACTGGGCAACCAGATGGAGCGGCTGGAGGCACAGGCCGAAGTTGCGCGCCGCTATCACGCGCTGAACGAACAACTGGTGCAGCGCCAGCAGGTACTGTGGCTGTTGAAGAAGCGCGAAGCCGAGAGCGAGCGGCTGCGCCTGTCGCTGGAAGTCGAACGCGCCGCGACCGAGCTGGAAGCACAGAACGCGGCGCTGCGCGAGACCGAGGCGCGCGCCGAGGAAATGCGCGAAACGCACTTCGCCGCTGGCGATGCGCTGCACAACGCGCAGAGCGAGATGTATGCGGCCAATGCCGAAGTGGCGCGGCTGGAGGCGGAAATCCGCCATCGCCGCGAGTCGCGCAATCAGCTCGAAGCGCGCTTGGTGCAACTGGAGGGCGAACTGGCCCACTGGGGCGAAACGGCCGAGACGCTCGCGGTCGACCGGCAAAAATGGGAGGAATTGCAGGAGATCACCCGTTTGCGCGTCGACGAAGCCGAAGAGCGCCTGCACCAGCAGATGAACCTCGCGCCGCAGGTCGAGGAAAGCCACGCCCAGGCGCAGGAGGAGCTGCAGCGCCTGAAGGCGCGCACGGCCAACGGCGAGCAGCGTCTGGAAGTCGAGCTGACCATCAAGTCGCACGCCCAGCGCGCCCTGCAGGCCATCGCCCAGCGCCGTGAACGCTTGCGCGAGGAGGGCGGCGGCCAGGATGCGCCGGATGCCATGGACGTCGCCGAGAAGGAAGAGGAGCTGGCGCTGCTGCGCGAGGAGCTGGCCGGCGACCAGGATCATTTGCAGCAATTGCAGCAGGAAATGCCGCAACTGGAAGCGAGCCGCCGGCAGGTGCAGGAAGAACTGCAGCGCATCGAGCGCGAACTGGCCGCCGGCCAGGCGCGCCGCGCCGCGCTGGAGCAGATGCAGGCGCGCGCCCGCGAAAGCGGCGAGTTGCCGGAATGGCTGCGCCGGCACGGCCTGTCCGATGCGCTGCCGCTGTGGCAGCAGATTCACGTCGAGGCCGGCTGGGAATCGGCGGTCGAGGCGGTGTTGCGCGAGCGGCTCAACGCCATCGCCTGCGACGACCCGGCCAAGCTCGACGAATGGCTGCACGACCGGCCGGACGCCAAACTGAGCGTGATGTTGCCGAGCGAACCGGCGAACGGCGAGCGCGCCGGGCGGCTGGTCGAGCATGTTCGCTGCGACAATCCGGCGCTTGCCGCGGTGCTGGCGGACTGGCTCGGCGCCGTCCATGCCGCCGAGTCGCTCGACGCGGCGCTGGCCCGCCGCGCCGAACTGCCGGCCGGTGCCGTGCTGGTGACGGCCGGCGGCGACCTGCTGACGCGCTCCAGCATCACTTTCTTCGCGCCGGACAAGGGCGAACACGGCCTGCTCGAACGCCAGCGCGAAATCGAGATGCTGGCCGAAGGCATTGCCGCCTTTGAGGAACAGGCCGAGGGCGTGCGCGAACAGCTGGCCATGCTCGACGAGCAACTGGACGACAAGCGCGAGGAAGTCGGCGAGATACGCCAGTACATCGCCGACCGCCAGCAGCGCATGCATGCAGTGCAGCTTGAGGTGCTCAAGCTCTCCCAGGCGCTGGAACGCTACCGCGAACTGAAGGAGCGCCAGCAGGAACAACTCGCCGAACTGGCCGAGGAAGAGGAAACCGAGCGCGAACGCGACATGGCGGCCGACGACAAGATCGCCGAGGTGCGCGATGGCTTGTCCCGCATCCGCGTGCTGGTGGCCGGCGCCCAGTCGCGCCTGGACGAAGCCGAGCGCGCCGTGCGCGCAGAGCGCGAGCGCAATTCCGATTTCGACCGCGCCCTGCGCGAAGCGCAATTCTCGCTGCGCGAAAGTGAAGGCAAGTTACAGGACATCTTCGCCAGGCAGGCGACGGCGCAGCGCGAACTGAACCGGATCGAACAAGATCGGGCGCAATGCGCGGCGCAGGTCGAGGCGGCGCCGGCCGATGTCATGGAAGACAACCTGCAGGCGGCGCTGGCCACCCGGCAGGAGAAGGAAACGGCGCTGGCGAATTGCCGCGACGCGTTGGAGGCGGCGACCAACGCCCTGCGCGGGCTGGAAGAACAGCGCATGAAGATCGAGCAGGGCCTGGAGCCGCTACGCGAACGCATCGGCGACCTCAAGCTGAAGGAACAGGCGGCAGCGCTCAATACCGAACAGTTCGCCCAGCAACTGCTGGAGGCCGGCGCCGACGAGGAAGCCCTGCAACTGGCGTTGAACGACAACGGTGGCGTCCGGCCGGCTGCCTTGCAGGGCGAAATCACCCGCCTGGGCAACGCCATCGCCGAACTCGGCGCGGTCAACCTGGCGGCGCTGCAGGAACTGGAAACGGCGAGCGAGCGCAAGGGCTACCTCGACATGCAGGCGGCCGACCTGAGCGAGGCGATGGAAACGCTGGAAAACGCCATCCGGCGCATCGATCGCGAGTCACGCGACTTGCTGCAGTCGACGTTTGACACGGTCAACGGCCATTTCGGGCAGCTTTTCCCGGAACTGTTCGGCGGCGGCCGCGCCGAGCTGGTGATGACCGGCGAGGAAATCCTCGATGCCGGCGTCCAGGTCATCGCCCAGCCGCCGGGCAAGAAGAATTCGACCATCCACCTGCTTTCGGGCGGTGAAAAAGCGCTGACTGCGATTGCGCTGGTCTTTTCGATGTTCCAGTTGAACCCGGCGCCGTTCTGCCTGCTCGACGAGGTCGATGCGCCGCTCGACGACTCCAATACCGAGCGTTTTTGCGGCATGGTGAAGAAAATGTCGGCAAATACGCAGTTTCTATTCATTTCCCATAATAAAATTGCCATGGAAATGGCCGAGCAGCTGGTCGGCGTTACCATGCAGGAATCCGGCGTCTCGCGTGTGGTGGAAGTGGATATCGAGGAAGCTTTGAAGATGAGGGATGCGGCTTAAATGACCGAACTCCAGATGGGATTGATTGGCCTGGGCACGGCGGCGGTGGTTGGCGTGTTCGGCTATAACAAATGGCAGGAATATCGCCAGCGCAAGCTGGCGCAGGCGGTACTCAAGCCGCAGCATGAGGACGTTCTGCTGGCAGACGGGGCAGCGAAGAAGGCGGCGCCGGTCGCGCGCAGCGAACCGGAACTGCGTACGGAAGCTCCGGCGGCGCCGGTGGAGCGGCGCGAGCCGGTGCTGGCCGATGCGCCGCCGGTCGTCGAAACTAATGCGCCGGTCAGCCATGAAATTGCCCCTGCCGAAACGTCATTCTTACCCGAGCAGCCCGATGACGATCTGCCGGATCTGCCGGCTGGGCAGGTTCCGGGCAGCCTTCTCGACCCGCGCCTCGAGTTCATCGTGGCACTGGAACTGGTCGAGCCGGTATCCGGCGCACTGGTGGTTCACGCCAAACACGAAGCCTTGCAGCAGGTCAGCAAGCCGGTGCACTGGGTGGCTTTCAATGAACGCACCCGTGAATGGGAGCGGATCAATCCCGCGAGCGATCAGCCGGTCCGTCGCCTGCGTGTCGGCCTGCAACTGGTCAACCGGATGGGCCCCGTGTCCGAAGCGGAACTGGCGACCTTCGTCGGCGCCATGCACGAACTGGCGGATGAACTGCTGGCGGTGGCGGACATGCCGTCGAGCCGGTTGCACGAACAGGCGGCGGAAGTTGACAGCTTCTGTGCTGCGGTCGACCTGGAAATCGGGGTCAATCTGGTCAGCCGCGGCGCGCCATTTTCCGGCACCAAGATTCGCGCGCTGGCCGAGGCGGCGGGCATGGTTCTCGGCGATGACGGGGTCTTTGTCCGCGCCGATGACGGCGGGCGGACGCAATTTACGCTGCAGAATTTCGAAACCACCCGTTTCGCCAACGATTCGCTGCGCAATCTGACCACGCACGGCCTGACCTTCGTCCTCGATGTGCCGCGTGTCGATCACGGCGAACGGGTATTCCAGCAGATGGTCGACCTGGCCCGGCGTTTTGCCGACACGCTGCAGGGAACGCTGGTGGACGACAATCGCCAGCCGCTCAATGACGTTCAGCTTGATCACATCCGGCGCGAATTCATCGGCAAGCCGCAGGCAACGATGGCCAGTTACGGAATTCCCGCCGGATCGGCGCAGGCGCTGCGGCTCTTTTCCTGATGTCGGCAGCGGCGCGGGCAGCCGAGCGCGCGGCGGCGCTGCGTGAAGAAATCGAGCGCCACAACCACGCGTATTACGTCCTTGATGCGCCGACCATTCCGGATGCCGAGTACGACAAACTGTTCCGTGAATTGCAGGAACTCGAAGCGCAATTTCCGGAACTGCTGACGCCAGACTCGCCGACCCGGCGCATCGGCGCTCCGCCGCTCAAGGTGTTTCCGCCGCGGGTGCATGGCGTTCCCATGCTGTCGCTGAACAACGCCTTTACGGCCGGCGAAGTCGAGGCGTTCGATCAGCGCGTGCGTGATGGCCTGGAGACGATTGCCGAGGTCGATTACGCCGTCGAGCCGAAATTCGACGGGCTGGCGATCAGCCTGACCTATGAAAACGGGGTCTTCGTCAGTGGCGCGACCCGTGGTGACGGGACGACCGGTGAGGAGGTGACGCCCAACCTGCGCACCCTGCGCTGCCTGCCGCTGCGTTTGACGGGCGCGGGTTGGCCGGCGCTGATCGAGATTCGCGGCGAGGTCTTGCTGTATCGTCGCGCCTTTGCCGAGCTCAACGCCCGCCAGCGGGAGCGCGGTGAGAAGGAGTTCGTCAATCCGCGCAATGCCGCGGCCGGCAGCCTGCGCCAGCTTGATTCGCGAATTACCGCCGGGCGCCCGCTGTCTTTTTTTGCTTACGGGGTGGGGGCCGGGGGTGACCTCCTTGCAGTCACCACGCATGCCGAATTGATGGGCCTGCTCGCCACCTGGGGCTTCCCGGTTGCGGCGGAACGTCGCGTCGTGCAAGGCGCGCAAGGCTTGCTCGACTATTTTGCCGAGATCGGCGGGAAGCGCTCGCAGCTTCCTTACGATATCGACGGCGTGGTGTACAAGGTCAATCGCCTGGCCGCCCAGGCGCAACTGGGGTTTGTCTCGCGCGCGCCGCGCTTTGCCATCGCCCACAAGTTTCCGGCCGAAGAGGCATTGACCGAGGTGCTCGGCATCGATGTCCAAGTCGGCCGTACCGGGGCTATTACGCCGGTGGCGAGGCTGAAACCCGTATTCGTCGGCGGCGTTACGGTGACCAATGCGACGCTGCACAACGAGGATGAGGTGCGGCGCAAGGATGTGCGCGTCGGCGATACGGTGATCGTGCGCCGGGCCGGCGATGTCATTCCCGAAGTGGTTGCCATCGTGCCGGAGAAACGACCGATGCGTGACCTTTTCGGTGGTGAGCCGCTACATCCGCCGTTCGAATTGCCAAAAATATGCCCGGAATGCGGGTCGACCGTCACCAGGGGCGCGGATGAAGCGATCGCCCGGTGCACCGGTGGCCTTTATTGCCCGGCCCAGCGCAAACAGGCCTTGCTGCATTTCGCGGCGCGCCGGGCGCTGGATATCGAAGGGCTGGGCGACAAGTTGGTCGAGCAACTGGTCGATGCCGGCCTGGTGCATTCGCCGGCCGATCTTTACGGTCTGACGGTCGACACGCTGGCCGGCCTTGAGCGCATGGGGGAAAAGTCGGCACAGAATCTGGTCGACGCGATCGGGAAGAGCAGGCAGACGACGCTGGCCCGCTTCATCTTCGCGCTCGGCATCCGCAACGTCGGCGAGGCGACGGCACGCGACCTGGCCGGCCATTTCGGGCAACTGGAAGCGCTGCTGGCGGCCGATGGCGAAGCCTTGCAGCAGGTCAGCGATGTCGGTCCGGTGGTTGCTGCCAGTATTGCGGCCTTCCTCAGCGAGTCACATAACCGTGAAATCATTGATCGCCTGCGTGCCGCCGGGGTCACCTGGCTGGAGGGTGGGGCAACCGAAGTCGGGCCACGGGTGCTCGCCGGCAAGACGCTGGTGTTGACCGGCACGCTGCCCACCTTGAAACGTGACGAGGCCAAGGCGATGATCGAGGCGGCTGGCGGCAAGGTCGCCGGCTCGGTGTCGAAGAAAACCGATTTCGTGGTCGCCGGCGAGGAAGCGGGGTCCAAGCTGGAAAAGGCGCTGGAACTCGCTGTGCCGGTGATTGACGAAGCGGGATTGCTGAAATTGCTAGAAAAGGGAGTTGAACAATGAAAAAAGTCAGAAAGGCCGTATTTCCAGTCGCCGGCATGGGCACGCGTTTCCTTCCTGCGACCAAGGCCAGCCCGAAGGAAATGCTGCCGATCGTCGACAAGCCGCTGATCCAGTATGCGGTGGAGGAGGCCGTGGCCGCGGGCATCACGGACATGGTGTTCGTCACCGGCCGTTCCAAACGCGCCATAGAGGATCATTTCGACAAGGCTTACGAGCTGGAAGCCGAGCTCGCAGCGCGCGGCAAGGATGAGCTGCTCGAATTCGTGCGCAACATGATCCCCAAGAACATCAACTGCATCTACATTCGCCAGGCCGAAGCGCTCGGGCTCGGCCACGCGGTTCTTTGCGCCAAGCCGGTGATCGGCGACGAACCGTTCGCCGTGCTGCTCGCCGACGATCTGCTCGACGGCGAGCCGCCGGTGATGAAGCAGATGACCGATACCTACGACTATTACCGCTGCTCGGTGCTTGGCGTCCAGGATGTGCCGCGCGCCGACACCAAGAGTTACGGCATCGTCGATGCGCGCAAGGTGGCCGAACGCATCGAGCAGGTCAATGCCATTGTCGAGAAGCCGAAGCCGGAGGATGCACCGTCCACGCTGGCGGTCGTTGGCCGCTACATCCTGACGCCGCGCATCTTTCATCATCTGGAAGCCATCAAGCCCGGCTCGGGGGGCGAGATCCAGCTGACCGACGGCATTGCCTCGCTGCTCAGCGAAGAGCAGGTCCTCGCCTATCGCTACGCCGGAACGCGCTACGACTGTGGGTCGAAGCTAGGCTATCTGCAGGCCAGTGTGGTTTTCGGGCTGCGCCATCCGGAAGTGGGGGCGGATTTCGACAATTACCTGAAGTCGCTGGAGATCTGAATGAAGCCACAGGAAGCCCGCGCCTTGCTTGCCGAGGCTGAACTGATTCATTCCGCCGACGTGGTCCAGCAGGCACTGAACAACGTCGCGGCGGCCATCCGCACCCGCCTGGCCGAGCGTAATCCGCTGGTTCTCTGTGTCATGGCCGGCGGCGTGGTCTTCTGTGGTCAATTGCTGGCCAAGCTCGATTTTCCCCTCGACTTCGACTACCTGCACGCCACGCGCTATGGCCCGGAAACCCAGGGCGGCAAGATATCCTGGCGCAGTGCCCCCTGGTTGTCGGTGAAGGACCGGACCGTGCTGGTGGTCGACGACATCCTTGACGAGGGTGTGACCCTGGCCGCGGTCAAGGAAAGCCTGCTCCGCCTGGGCGCTGCCGAAGTATTGCTGGCGGTCTTTGCCAACAAGCTGAATGGCAAGCAGAAGCCGGTTTTGGCCGATTTTTCCGGGTTGACCGTACCTGACCGATTCGTGTTTGGTTATGGGATGGATTTTGACGGCGCCTGGCGAAATCTGCCCGCCATCTATGCGCAGAAGGAAAAAACCGCATGAGCGCCGCCACCCTTGCCGGGTTTCTTGCCTACTGGCAGAGCGAAGGCGAGGTCTATGCGCGGCATGGTGATTATGAATGGATGGCATCGCTGGTTCCCGGTCGACGGGTTCTGGAAATTGGTTGCGGACCCGGTTTCGGCACCGTTGCCCTGGCTTCCCGCGGGTTGTCCGTGCTGGCCCTCGACAATCTGCAGGAATGTCTTGCCGCAACACATACGCGCCTGGTCGAGGCTGGGCTTGCCGGTGTCGTCCTGCTGCAGGCCGACGTGACGGCGCTCGATGCCGAGCAGTTGGCCAGGATCGTAGCATTCGCTCCCGACTGCGTGGTCTGCTGGCTGATGGGGGCGCCCGCCGACACCACCGGCGCCGTGGCCGGCGATGGCGGCCAGGCCGTGGCTGCCTATCGCGAGGGGGTGCATCGCCAAGTGGCGGAGTTCGCCGCCCGGCTGCCCTCGGTGCGCGCGTTGCATCTCGTCGACCGCACAGCAATCCCCTGGCAGGCCAAGGATATCGGGCGCGATACGCTGGTTCGTTATCATTCTGGCAAGACACTGATTGATTTGCCGTTCGTGGCCGAACGGGGCAATGCAATTTACCGGAAGCTCGCCGGCAATGCGCTCGAACTGGCGCAACTGCGGCGTTCCCATCCGTCGTTGAAAGGCGTGGTGCCGACCCTGGCCTCGCTTCTCGCAGAAAGGAAGTAGCACCATGCTGGCAATCATCGGGGGCAGCGGTCTGACCATGCTGTCCAATCTCGAGGTCTCGCATCGCGAAGTGGTGCGCACGCCCTATGGCGAACCCTCTGGCGCCGTGGTGTTCGGCCAGATCTGCGGCCAGCCGGCGATGTTTCTGCCGCGCCACGGTTATGGCCACACGATCCCGCCGCATACGGTCAATTATCGGGCGAATCTCTGGGCACTCGGACACCACAAGGCGACTGGCGTGATCTCGGTGGCTTCGGTCGGCGGTATCCGCAGCGACCTGAACCCCGGCGACATCGTCATCCCGGATCAGATCATCGATTACACCTGGGGGCGCAAGGCGACCTTCTTCGAGGGGAATGGCTCGCCGGTAACGCATGTCGATTTCACCGAGCCTTACGACAACCATCTGCGGACCCGCATTTGCGAGGCCGGCGCGGCGCTGGGAATCGCCATGAAATCCGGCGGGGTCTATGCCGCAACGCAGGGGCCGCGTCTTGAAACGGCCGCCGAAATCAATCGCCTCGAACGCGACGGCGCCGACATCGTCGGCATGACCGGCATGCCGGAGGCTGTCCTGGCGCGCGAACTCGGGCTTCCCTACGCAGCGATCAGCGTCGTTGCCAACCATGCCGCGGGCCGCGGGAGCAGCGCCAACGGCATCCAGTTCGCCAGCCTCGAGGTTGTGTTGCAGGAGGCCATGTGCCGGGTGCGGGCGGTGATTGAAAAGCTGGTGGGCTGCCAGAATGACTGCCCATCGACTGGAGGTCCAGGTTAGCCCTGAATCTTCAGTCGTTCCATCAACTCGCTCTCGAGCTGGATGCGGCGCGTGCTCTGGCGGAGATCGCCGCCGCTGACCAGGAATACATCTTCCGCCCGTTCGCCCAGTGTCGTGATCTTGGCCGTGTGCAGGTTGGCGCCGTGCTCGGCAATGGTGGCGGCGACCGTGTACAGCAGGCCTGGGCGGTCAGCAGCGGTCAGTGTCAGGACGAAGTGTGCCCCCTTCTCATCGGGCCGGATTTCGACTTCCGGCTTGATCGGGAAGTGCTTGACCTGACGCGACAGGCGAACTGCAGCCGGGGCCTCCGGCGGCGTTTGCCGGATAAGCCGATCGGTCAGTTCGTGTTCGACGTAGGGCACCATTTCGCGGCCGTTGTGCCGCTGTGCGACATCGAGCACGACGAAACTGTCGAGCGCATAGCCATGCGCCGTCGTATGAATCTTTGCATCAACGATGCTGTAGCCTGAACGGGCGAAGAAGCCGACGATGCGGGCAAACAGGTCAGGCTGGTCCTTCGTGTAGACCATGACCTGCAATCCATTGCCTTCCTGGTAAAGGCGGGCGCGCACAACCGGCTGGTCATTGAATATCCGGTAATGCAGCGAGCGGGTATGCCAGGCGATTTCCTCGGCCGAGTGACGGAGAAAATAGACCGTGTCTAGTTGCTTCCAGAGGCGTTCGTGAACCGTGTCGGACAGCGCGAAGTAGCGCAGCAGGCGCATGGCTTCGGCCTGCCGCTCGGCGATGATGCCGTGCGGCGCCGGCTGGTTCTCCCGGCCAAGATGTTCCTGCGTCAGGTAGAAAAGGTCGGCCAGCAGCTTGCCTTTCCACTGGTTCCAGACTTTCGGGCTGGTACCGCGTATGTCGGCATGCGTCAGCAGGTAGAGGGCGCTCAGGTGGCGCTCATCGCCGACCAGGCGGCTAAAGGCTGCGATTACGTCAGGGTCGGAGAGATCCTCCTTCTGCGCGACTTGCGACATGATCAGGTGATGGCGAACCAGCCAGACGACCAGTTCGGTATCCTCGGCTGAAAATCCATGTTCCTCACAGAAGTTTTGCGCGTCGACCGTGCCGAGTTCCGAATGGTCGCCGCCACGCCCCTTGGCAATGTCGTGGAAGAGGGCTGCGACATAGAGCAGCCAGGGGCGATCGAATTCGGCCATGGCGCGCGCACACATCGGGTATTCGTGGGCGAACTCGGTCATGGTGAAGCGCCGGAGGTTGCGCAAGACCTGCAGGATATGCTGGTCGACCGTGTAAACGTGGAACAGGTCATGCTGCATCTGCCCGACGATGCGCCCGAACGCCGGCAGATAGGAGCCGAGGATGTCAAGCTGATTCATTCGCCGGAATTCATGAACGATGCCCCGGTCGCTCTGGAGCAGCCGGATGAAGGCCGCACGATTTTCTGCTTGGGCGCGAAACTCCGGGGTGATCAGGTCGCGTGCATGCCACAGCGCACGCAGGGTGCGTGCGGTCATCCCGTGCAGGTCGTGATGTTCCTGCATGACCAGGAAACTGTCGAGGATCAGCGCTGGTTGTTGATGGAAAACGGCTTCGTCGCACACATCGAGCAGGCCACCGACCGACTGGAAATAGTCATCGATCGGTTGCGGCAGTTGCTCGTTTTCGGGCGACAGTGCCGCCCCGATGTTTTGCAGCAGGATCGTGTTGAGGAGCGTAATGGCCTTGGCATTGCGGTAATAGCCCTGCATCAGCTGTTCCGAAGCGCGCCTCGCCGGCGTCGACTCGAGACCGTATTGGGAGGCGAGCGCGTTCTGGTAGTCAAACAGCAGGCGGTCCTCGCGCCGTCCGAGCATCAGGTGCAGACGAATGCGCAGATGCTGCAGGTATTCCTCGCAGCGGCGCCCCTGTTCGACCCCTTCGTGGGAAAGAATACCGTTTCTTGCCAGATCCTCCCATGAATTTCCATAACCGGCGGCCTGGGCAACCCAGAAAATGACTTGCAGGTCGCGCAGCCCGCCGGGTGCTTCCTTGAAATTGGGCTCCAGACTGTACGGGCTTTCGTTGAAGCGCAGATGCCGTTCCTGCTGCTCAAGACGCTTGCGCTCGAAGAAGACGAGTGGATCGAGGTTGCCACGCAGCCGCTTCGCGAAAGTGGCGAACAGCTTCTTGTTGCCGGTCAGCAAACGCGCTTCGAGCAAGGCGGTCTGGACGGTTATGTCGCCGGCAGCTTCGTTCAGGCACTCGGGAACCGTGCGAACGCTGTGGCCGATTTCCAGGCCGATGTCCCAGAAATGGCTGATCAGCTTTTCCAAACGCGCCTGAAGGTCGGGATCGGGATCCTGCGGCAGCAGGATCAGCAGGTCAATGTCGGAAGCGGGATAGAGTTCCCCGCGCCCGTAGCCACCGACCGCTGCAAGGGCCATTGTGGATGGAAACCCGAGGCCGACCCACAGCTTGGTGAGCACGATATCGACCTTCTGGCAGCGATTCCTGAGCAAAGCCTTCGCATCGTTGTCGACTGCATAAGCTTCTCGGAGACTCTGCTGTCTGGCGCGGATTTCGTTGCGCAGGGCAGCAACATCGATGTCCATCAGGCAATCCAGACCGGCTTGGGGCGGCACCCGGCAGACAGCGTCAGGACTTCGTAACCGGTCTCGGTGACCAGAACGGTGTGCTCCCATTGTGCGGAAAGGCTGTGATCCTTGGTGACGATGGTCCACCCGTCCGCGAGTTCGCGGATGGCCGCCTTGCCGGCATTGATCATCGGCTCGATGGTGAAGATCATGCCCGGCTCCATCAGCGGTCCGCTACCCGACTTGCCGTAGTGCGTGATCTGCGGGTCTTCGTGGAAGGTGCGGCCAATGCCGTGGCCGCAAAATTCGCGCACCACCGAGTAGCCGTTCTTCTCGGCATATTTCTGGATGACGGCGCCGATGTCGCCGATGCGCCCGCCCGGCCGGACGACGGAAATGCCCAGCCAAAGGCAGTCGAAGGTAATCTCGCACAGGCGCTTCGCCTGGATTGAGGCGTCGCCGATCAGGTACATGCGGCTGGTGTCGCCATGGAAACCATCCTTGATCGGTGTGACGTCGATATTGACGATGTCCCCGCTCTTGAGGACGCGATCGCCCGGAACCCCATGGCAAACCTGATGATTGACCGAGGTGCAGATGGACTTCGGGTAAGGGCTGTGGCCGGAAGGGGCGTAATTGAGCGGCGCCGGGATGGCGCCCTGCACGTTGACCGTGTAATCGTGGCAGAGCCGGTCGAGTTCTCCGGTCGTCGTCCCCGCCTTGACGAAGGGCTCGATGTAGTCGAGCAGTTCCGACGCGAGGCGTCCGGCGACACGCATTTTTTCGATTTCTTCCGGCGTCTTGATGGAAATGCCCATGGATTTGCTGAAGATGGAACGGTTGGGATGGGGGCAAGGATAAAGGAAGGCTCAGGATTGTCAAAGCGAGCCCGGCGCGTGGGTGGCATAATGAGAATCCGAATAATCAAAAAAGCAATTCCATGAGCATTCTTCTTTTGGGCAAGGACGGGCAGGTCGGCTGGCAGTTGCAGCGATCACTGGCACCGCATGGTGAAGTGGTTGCCTGCGGGCGTTCCGAATGCGATCTGACCAATCTTGGTCAGCTGCGTGCGCTGGTCCAACGGGTCCGGCCGACGGTCATCGTCAATGCGGCCGCCTACACGGCCGTTGATCGGGCGGAAGCGGAGCCGGAACTCGCCATGCGGATTAACGCCGAGGCGCCGGGCGTGCTTGCCGAAGAGTTGGCGCGCCTGAAAGGGCTGCTCATCCATTATTCGACCGACTACGTCTACGACGGATGCAAGGACTCGCCCTACGTGGAAAGCGACCCGACCGGCCCGCAGTGTGTCTATGGCCGCAGCAAACTGGCTGGCGAGGAGGCGATTCGCGCGGTAGGAGGCAGATCAGTTATTTTCCGGACAAGCTGGGTGTTTGGCGCGCGCGGCGGAAATTTCGTCAAGACGATCCTGCGTCTGGCGCGCGAGAAGGAGACTTTGGGTGTGGTTGGCGATCAGGTCGGATCCCCGACCCCTGCTGCGCTGATTGCCAGTGTTACCGGTATCGTACTCGCCATGCTGCATCAGGGGCGGGCGATGAATCAGGAGGAGCAACGCCTGTATCACCTCTGCTGCGGTCGACCGGTCAGTTGGCATGAATTTGCCCGCACCATCGTCGAACTGGCCGACGCCATGCCAGGCTTCGACCTGCGGCTGGCGGCCGCGTCCATCCGCAGTATTCCGAGCAGCGAGTATCCGACCCCTGCTGTGCGCCCGGCGAACTCACGTCTTGACTGTACCCGGCTGGAAACGGCGTTTGGCTTGCAGATGCCAGACTGGCAGCCCTATCTGGCACGCATGCTCGAGCTGCTTTCAGTGAAGCGGAATGGCTATTGAGCTTTATTTCAAGTCCACGCCGGTGATATAATTCAAAAGTTTTTCGGGATGAAAGTTCCGTAAAGACGGTTGCACGCCAGAGGTGTGCGATCAATCCACACATCCGCTGATTAAGGGTGTCCGCCATCGTTTATCAGTGGCGGGCGTTTCCGGCGGGTGGCGGTCCAACCCTTAAGGAGTTTTAAAATGTCCGTAACCATGCGCAACATGCTGGAGGCCGGTGTTCATTTTGGTCACCAGACCCGTTTCTGGTCTCCCAAGATGGCCCCGTACATCTTCGGCGCCCGTAACAAGATCCACATCGTCAACCTCGAGCAGACCCTGGCCAAGTACAACGAGGCCATGGCTTTCGTGAAGAAATTATCCGCCAATCGCGGCAATGTCCTGTTTGTCGGAACCAAGCGCCAGGCTCGGGAAATCATCGCTGCCGAAGCGCAGCGTGCCGGGGCTCCCTTTGTCGACCAGCGTTGGCTGGGCGGCATGCTGACCAATTTCAAGACGGTCAAGACCTCGATCAAGCGTCTGAAGGATATGGAACTCGCCGTCGAAGCCGGCGAACTCGAGCGTATGCCCAAGAAGGAAGCGCTGACCTTCCGCCGCGAACTGGAGAAGCTGCAGAAGTCCATTGGCGGCATCAAGGACATGGGCGGTCTGCCCGATGCCATTTTTGTCATCGACGTCGGCTACCACAAGATCGCCATCACCGAAGCCAGCAAGCTGGGGATTCCCATCATCGGCGTGGTCGATACCAATCACTCCCCGGAGGGTGTCAGTTACATCATTCCGGGCAATGACGATTCTTCCCGTGCAATCCAGTTGTACGCCCGTGGTGTCGCTGATGCCATTCTCGAAGGCCGCAACCAGGTGGTTCAGGAAATCGTCGCTGCCGGTGGCGACGACGAATTCGTCGAAGTTCAGGAAGAGGCAGCCGAGTAAGGCTGTCTGGGCGGGGCCTTGCTTCCCGCCCGTTTCACAAGCTCAGGAGATTAAGTATGGCGGCAATTACCGCAGGCATGGTCGCAGAACTGCGCGGCAAGACCGATGCACCCATGATGGAGTGCAAGAAGGCACTGACTGAAGCCGATGGCGACATGGTCAAAGCCGAGGAAATCCTTCGCGTCAAGCTTGGCAACAAGGCTTCCAAGGCCGCTACCCGCATCGCGGCCGAAGGCGTGGTCGGTCTGTTCATTTCCGGCGACGGCAAGCTCGGCGCCATGGTCGAGGTCAATAGCGAAACCGACTTCGTAGCCAAGAATGACGAATTCATCGCCCTTGCCAAGGGTTGTGCCGAACTGGTTGCCACGAAGAATCCGGCTGACGTCGCCGCGCTGTCCGCGCTACCGATGGGCGAGGGTACGGTCGAGTCGACCCGCTCCGCGCTGGTCGGCAAGATCGGTGAAAACATGTCGATCCGCCGTTTTGCCCGTTTGGAAGCCAAGGGCAAGCTGACTTCCTACGTTCACGGCGGTTCCAAGATCGGTGTCGTGATCGACGTTATCGGTGGCGACGAGCAACTGGGCAAGGATCTGGCGATGCATATCGCTGCCTCCAAGCCGAAATCTCTGGATGCCTCCGGGGTGTCGGCCGAACTGCTCGATACCGAGCGCCGCATCGCCATTGAGAAAGCACGCGAAGCCGGCAAGCCGGAAGCGATGCTGGAAAAAATCGCCGAAGGTACTGTGCAGAAATATCTGAAGGACGTCACGCTGCTTGGCCAGGTCTTCGTCAAGGCGGAAGACGGCAAGCAGACCATCGAGCAACTGCTGAAGGCAAAGGGCGCGTCGGTGGCCGGCTTCACGCTGTTCGTGGTGGGTGAAGGCATCGAGAAGAGGGTTGACGACTTCGCTGCCGAAGTCGCAGCCCAGGCGGCTGCCGCTGCTGCCAAGAAGTAATTGAAGGAAAGCCGATGACCGCACCCAAATACAAGCGCATCCTCCTGAAACTCTCCGGTGAGGCCCTGATGGGCAATGACGCCTACGGTATCAACCCGCAGACCATCGCGGCGATTGTCGGAGAAATCAAGGCGGTCGCTGATCTGGGTGTGGAGATCGGCGTGGTGATTGGCGGAGGCAATATTTTTCGCGGCATGGCCGGCACGGCTACCGGGATGGATCGTGCCACCGCCGATTACATGGGGATGCTGGCGACGGTGATGAATGCCATGGCGCTCTCCGATGCATTTCGCCAGGGGGGACTGAACGCGCGCGTGCAGTCGGCGCTCAATATCGAGCAGGTCGTCGAGCCCTACATCCGTGGCAAGGCCATCCGCTATCTGGAAGAAGGCAAGATCGTCATCTTCGGTGCCGGCACCGGCAATCCTTTCTTCACGACCGATACGGCGGCTGCGCTGCGCGGTTCGGAGATCGGGGCGGAAATCGTGCTCAAGGCGACCAAGGTCGACGGCATTTATTCCGCTGACCCGAAAAAGGATCCATCGGCGACCCGTTTCGACAAGATCAGCTTCAATGACGCGATTGCCAGGAATCTTGCCGTGATGGATGCGACAGCCTTTGCGCTGTGCCGCGATCAGAAACTGCCGATCAACGTATTCTCCATCTTCAAGGCCGGCGCACTCAAGCGAGTGGTCTGTGGCGAAGATGAGGGTACGCTGGTTTATTGCTGAGGAAATTGTGATGATTCCGGAACTCAAGAAGACGGCCGAAAGCAAGATGCAGAAATCGCTCGAGGCACTCAAGAACGACCTCCAGAAAATTCGTACCGGCCGTGCGCACACCGGCCTCCTCGATCATGTCCAGGTCGATTACTACGGCTCCATGGTGCCGGTCAATCAGGTTGCCAACATCACTCTGGTCGACGCCCGCACCATTGGTGTTCAGGCGTGGGAAAAGAACATGGCGCCGAAGATCGAGAAGGCGATTCGTGATTCCGACCTGGGGCTTAATCCGGCTTCGCAGGGCGAACTGATCCGCGTGCCGATGCCGGCCCTGACCGAAGAGCGGCGCAAGGAGATGATCAAGGTTGTCAGGAATGAGGGCGAGGGCGCCAAGGTGGCAATTCGCAACCTGCGCCGCGATGCGATCGCCCATCTCAAGGATGCCCTTAAAAAGCATGAGATTCCGGAGGATGACGAACGCAAGGCGCAGGATGACATCCAAAAACTGACTGATCGTTATGTTGCCGAGGTAGACAAGATGCTCGCCCAGAAAGAGGCCGAGCTAATGCAGGTTTAGTTTGCGCGACGCCCGATAATTCCGGCCGATGGCGTTTTTTACCAGTTCGACGCGGCAGGTACCTACGGCGGCAGCCGTGCCCAAGCATGTCGCCATTATTATGGACGGAAACGGCCGCTGGGCGAAAAAGCGCTTCATGCCACGCTTTTCCGGGCATGCCAGAGGCGTCGAAATGGTGCGCAAGATTGTGAGCCGCTGTCTTGAGCGCGGAGTCGAGTATCTGACCCTATTTGCCTTCAGTTCCGAGAACTGGCGCCGCCCCCAAGAGGAGGTTAGCCTCCTGATGACCTTGTTCGTCAAGGCGCTTGAGCAGGAGGTCGACAAGCTGGACCGCAACGGTGTCCGTTTGCGTGTCGTCGGCGACCTGTCCCGCTTCGAAGCGCGCCTGCAGGAATTGATCCGGTCAGCGGAGCAGCGCACCGCCGGGAACGACAAGCTGCAGTTGACCATTGCTGCGAATTACGGCGGACGCTGGGACATTATGCAGGCGGTCAATGCGATGCTGCTGGCGCAGCCGGAGAAGCGCTCGGGGTGGAGCGAGGCTGACCTCGAACCATTCCTTTCCATGCATTTCGCACCCGAGCCTGATCTGTTCATTCGTACCGGCGGCGAAGAGCGGATCAGCAACTTCCTGCTCTGGCAACTTGCCTATACCGAATTGTATTTTACCGGGACCTTGTGGCCGGAATTCGACCGCAGCAAGTTCGACCTTGCAATTGCCTCGTACCAGAAGCGCGAACGGCGTTTCGGGCGGACTGGCGAGCAACTGGCCGACGAGTCCGATGCTTAAGACCCGCATCATCACGGCGCTCATCTTGCTGGCGATCATCCTGCCCAGCCTGTTTTTCCTTCCGCAGGCAGCGTGGGCAATTCTCGCGGCCGTATTTGTTGCAGTGGGGGCGTGGGAGTGGGGTGCCCTGCTCGGACTCGGGGAGCGCGCCAGGCGGGTACTCGGCGTGACCTTCGCCATCCTGTGCTGCGCAGTTTCACTGGTGGCGCCGGCGGCGATGGGCATTGGTTCGGTCGCTGCCCTGGCGGCGCCGTGGGTGATCGTGGTCTATGCGATTGCGGCGCTGTTCTGGGCTGTCGCAGTTCCCTTCTGGCTGGGTGCCAAGTGGCGCTTGCCGCGCGGTTTGGCGGGTCTTCTACTTGGCTTGCTGGTTCTCTTTCCGGCCTGGCTGGCGCTGGTCCAGTTGCGCGCTGCGGGACCGGGTGTCCTGCTGGCGATTCTTGCGGTCGTCTGGATGGCCGATGTGGCTGCTTATTTCGCCGGGAAGAATTTCGGCAAGCGCAAGCTGGCCCCTTCGATCAGTCCGGGAAAAACTTGGGAAGGGGCGATCGGTGCGGGTGTTGGCGTGGTTCTATACGGGCTTGCCGTACGCTCCGGGTTTTCGTTCGAACCCGTTGCTTTGCCGCTTTGGGTGCTTGCCTTGCTGGTCATTACGGCGATCAGCATCATCGGTGATCTCTTCGAATCCATGCTTAAACGTCAGGCCGGGATCAAGGACAGCAGCGACGTGCTGCCGGGGCATGGTGGCGTGCTCGACCGGATCGACAGCCTGACCTCGACGCTGCCCGTGGTGGCGCTGGCCTGGCTGGTGATGCTGCGGAGCCAGTGGTGAAGCGACAAAACGTCACGATACTGGGGGCAACAGGGTCGATCGGGGTCAATACCCTCGACGTGATTCGCCGCCACCCCGAGCGTTATCGCGTTTTCGCGCTCTGCGCCCATATGCAGGTCGACAGCTTGTTCGAGCAGTGCCGCGAATTCGAACCGGAATTCGCCGTGGTACGTGATGTGGCTTTGGCCGATCAGTTGCTGGCGCGCTGCCGGCAGGCGGGATTGTCCACCGAAGTGCGCCATGGCGTTCGGGCGCTGGTCGAGATGGCGGCTCACCCGGAAGTGGATTCCGTGATGGCGGCTATCGTCGGCGCCGCCGGGCTCGAACCGACGCTGGCTGCGGCGCAGGCGGGCAAGAAAATCCTCCTTGCCAACAAGGAAGTGCTGGTCATGGCCGGTGAGTTGTTCATGCACGCGGTGCGATCGCACGGTGCTGTTCTGCTTCCGGTTGACAGTGAACATAACGCAATATTTCAGTCACTTCCATCAGATTTCTCACGGGGTTTAGCAAGTTGCGGGGTGCGCCGGATTCTGTTGACAGCCTCCGGCGGCCCGTTCCGGACGACCGCGCTCAAAGACCTGTACGCGGTAACCCCGGAGGCAGCGTGCGCCCATCCGAACTGGGTGATGGGGCGCAAGATATCGGTTGATTCCGCCTCGATGATGAACAAGGGCCTTGAGGTGATTGAGGCCCACTGGTTGTTCGCCTGCCCCCCGGCGCAGATTCAGGTGGTCGTCCATCCGCAGAGTGTCATTCACTCGCTGGTCGAGTATGTGGATGGGTCGGTGCTGGCACAACTCGGCAACCCTGACATGCGGACGCCGATCGCCTACGCGCTGGCCTACCCTGAGCGTATCGATGGCGGAGTGGCGCCGCTTGATCTGTTCCGGATCGGCCGGCTGGATTTCGAGGCGCCCGACCTGGATCGCTTTCCCTGCCTGCGGCTGGCTTACGAGGTTCTGCACGCCGGCGGTACCGCCCCGGCCATTCTCAATGCTGCCAACGAAATCGCTGTTGCAGCATTTCTTGAGCGGCGCCTGTCGTTTCTCGGCATCCCGCGATTAATTGAGGCGACGCTGGAGGCGCTGCCAGCGGGCCTTGAAGGCAGCCTGGCCGATGTCCTGGCGGCCGATGCCGAGGCGCGGCGCATCGCTGCGCGCCTGATCGGCGACATGGCCCGCGCATGAGCGATATTCCCTTCTATCTGCTCGCTTTCATCGTCATGCTCGGTGTGCTGATCGTGGTTCATGAGTATGGCCACTATCTTGCCGCGCGTTATTGTGGCGTGCGCGTCCTGCGCTTTTCCGTCGGTTTCGGTCGCACGCTCTGGCAACGCCGCCTGGGCAAGGATGGTACCGAATGGGCGATCGGTGCATTTCCGCTGGGTGGTTACGTCAAAATGCTCGACGAGCGTGAGGGCGAGGTCGCACCGGAGGAGCTTGATCGGGCCTTCAACCGCCAGTCGGTGGGCAAGCGCAGCCTGATTGTCGTCGCCGGGCCCGCCGCCAATTTCGTCCTCGCCATCGTCCTCTACTGGGCGATGTTCATGCAGGGCAGCAACGAGTTGCTGCCGGTTCTGGGAACGCCGCCGGATGGATCGCCAGCAGCGATGGCGCAAATCGCCAATGGCGAGCAGGTGCGAAACGTCGATGGGCAGCCGGTTGCTACCTGGAACGATTTGCGCTGGATGTTGCTGCAGAAGGCGGTCGATCAGGAGAGCGTCGAACTTGAGGTGATCAACGAGCGAAACGAAATCGCGACGCGTCGCCTGTTCCTTCGGGCCGCGGGCGAGCAGGGCTGGGAAGGCGATGCGCTGGAGCGGCTGGGTGTCCGTTTCTTCCGTCCGAACCTGCCGCCCGTCATTGGCAAGGTCATGGCTGGTAGTCCCGGAGAGCTTGCGGGAATCCATCCGGGGGATGAGGTGGTCGCCATTGATGGCACGGAGATTCGTAACTGGCACGAATTCGTCCTTCAGGTACGGGATGCCGCCGGGCGTTCCCTGCGCATCGAAGTGTTGCGCAGCGGGGAACCGGTTGTGGTCAACGTCGTCCCCGAGGCAAATTCCGAGCGCGGCAGAAAGATCGGCAAGATCGGAGTGGCTGTTGTCGAGAGCAAGGAGGGGCTGCGCGAGGTCAGGACTTTCGTCCGCTATGGATTCTTTGCGGCGGGTGCCAAGGCGCTTGAGGAAACCTGGGACAAATCGGTGTTCAGTCTGGTGATGCTCGGCAAGATGCTGACCGGCGAGGTTTCATGGCGCAATCTCTCGGGGCCGGTGACGATCGCCGATTATGCCGGTCAGTCGGCACGGCTCGGAATCGACTATTACATCAAGTTCATGGCACTGGTCAGCATCAGTCTGGGCGTCCTCAATCTCCTCCCGATCCCGGTTCTGGACGGTGGGCATTTGATGTATCATATGATCGAAGTCGTCAGGCGTCGGCCCCTTTCCGAGCGGGCCATGGAGATTGCCCAGCAGGTTGGCCTCTCCATACTTTTCGTTCTGATGGCTTTCGCCTTTTTTAATGACATGAACCGCCTGTTTGCCGGCTGAATAATGAAGAAATCCCTGATCTCGGTCCTCGTTGCCGGCCTTTTTTCCCTCCCCGCACTGGCTTTTGAACCGTTCGCGGTGAAGGATATCCGTGTCGAGGGGATTCAGCGTACCGAGGCTGGCACGGTGTTCAGCTACCTTCCGGTCAAGGTGGGCGATACCCTGACCGACGAAAAGGCCGCCCAGGCGATCAAGACGCTGTTTGCGACCGGGTTTTTCAAGGACGTGCGCATCGAGATCGACAAGGATGTCATGGTCGTCGTCGTGCAGGAACGTCCGGCAATCGCGCAGGTTGATTTTGTCGGGCTCAAGGAATTCGACAAGGACGTCATCCTCAAGGCCATGAAGGAAGTCGGCATTGCCGACGGGCGCATCTTCGATCGTTCGGTGCTCGAAAAGGCGGAGCAGGAGCTCAAGCGCCAATACCTAACGCGCGCCAAGTACGCCGTAAATATTACGACAACGGTGACCCCGCTTGAGCGGAACCGGGTGGCGATCAACTTCAATATCGAGGAAGGGCCGTCGGCCAAGATCCGCCAGATCAACATCGTCGGTGCCAAGGATTTTTCGGACAAGGAATTGCTCAGTCAGTTTGAGCTGACCACGCCGGGAATCATGACCTGGTACACCAAGACCGACCAGTATTCCAGACAGAAACTCTCGGCGGATCTTGAACGCCTGAAGTCGTTTTACATGAATCGCGGGTATCTAGAGTTCAATGTTGAGTCTACCCAAGTTTCGATTTCGCCGGACAAGCAGGATGTTTACATCACCGTCAATGTTCTTGAGGGTGAGCGTTTCCAGGTTTCTTCAGTAAAGATCGCTGGTGATTTCTCGATCAGCGAAGAGGAACTTCGCTCGCTGGTGACCGTGCGCCCCGGGGATGTATTTTCCCGCGAGCAACTCAACGAGTCGACGAAGGCCATCAGCAATCGGCTGGGCAAGGAAGGCTACGCGTTTGCCAATGTCAACGCGGCGCCCGAGATCGACAAGGAAAAGCGCCTGGTCGCCTTCACCATCTTTGTCGATCCAGGCAAGCGGGTTTATGTCCGGCGCATCAACATATCGGGCAATACGCGCAGTCGGGACGAAGTGATCCGCCGCGAATTGCGCCAGATGGAAGGCGGATGGTATGACGCCGAGCGCGTTACTGCATCCAAGGTGCGCATCGACCGGCTTGGGTATTTCAACGATACTGCGGTCGAAACGCCCGCCGTTCCGGGAACTTCCGACCAGATCGACGTGAATCTCAACGTGACGGAAAAGCCGACCGGCAACCTGATGCTTGGCCTTGGCTTCTCGAGTACGGAAGGTATCGTTCTCTCCGGCTCCATTTCTCAGAGCAACTTCCTGGGGAGTGGCAACAACGTCGGCATTCAGGTCAATACCAGCAAGATCAACACGGTCTATTCGTTTTCCTACACCAATCCCTATTTCACTGTAGACGGGGTCAGTCAGGGGTTCGACGTCTATTACCGCACGATCGACTCGACCTCGACCTCGGTGACGCCCTACAAATCCCAGTCGGCGGGCGGCAATGTGCGCTTCGGTTTTCCGATCGGCGAGAAGCGCTCGCTCGGTTTCGCGGTCGGCATCGACCAGACGACCATCGAGCCATTCTCCGACAGTGCGCTGCAGATCCAGGAATTCGTCCGCCAGAACGGTGATACCAACCTGACCATCCCGGTGAGTGCCAACTGGGTCATGGATGGTCGCGACAGTTTCCTTTTCCCGACTTCCGGTTGGTTCCAGAAGGCAGCCGTCGAAGTGGCGGTCCCCGGCGGCGACCTGACTTTCTATCGGGCTACCTACCAGATCCAGAAATACACGCCCGTTTCCAAGGCTTTCACGCTGATGCTGAATGCCGAAGTCGGTTATGGGGATGCCTACGGCAGTACCCAAACCTTGCCGTTCTACAAGAATTTCTATGTCGGTGGCGTCAATACGGTCCGCGGCTACAAGGCGGGCAGCCTCGGGCCACGCGACATCTACGGCAACGCGGTCGGCGGCAACGAGAAGGTTGTGGCCAACGCCGAACTGCTCTGGGGCGTTCCCGGTATGGAGAGGAGTCTGCGCCTGGGCCTGTTCTTCGATGCCGGTCAGGTTTATGCTCCTTCGAACAGCCTTTACCAGAGTTCGTTGTATCAGGAATACGACCCGGGCGGGATAAGGTATTCTTCCGGCGTGTCACTTGCTTGGGTTTCGCCGATGGGGCCGCTGAAAATCAGTTACGGTTATGCGATCAATTCGCAGCCGGGCGACAAGCTCGAGGGTTTCCAGTTTCAGATGGGCACCACTTTTTAATTCGGGAGTTTTATGTTGAAAGTTAAGTCGCTTGTTCTTGCATCATTGATGTCTGTCCTGTTCGTGACAGGCGTGAGCGCGGCCGAGTTGAAGGTTGGCTACGTTAACACACAGCGCATTTTCCGCGATGCGCCCGCTGCCCAGAAGGCGGCCAAGAAACTCGAAGGCGAGTTCGCCAAGCGCGACCAGGACCTGCAACGCATGGCCAAGCAAATGAAGGAACTGCAGGAAAATCTTGAGAAGAATGCCGTGACCATGACGGAATCGGATCGGCGCGCCAAGGAAAAGGAATTCGCCGAACTGTCGCGCGAATTCCAGCGGCGGCAGCGTGAATTCCGCGAAGACCTGAATTTGCGCCAGAACGAGGAAAACGCGGCGGTGATCGAAAAGGCCAACAAGGCGATCAAGCAGATTGCCGAAGCCGACAAGTTCGATCTGATCCTGCAGGATGTCGTCTGGGTCAGCCCCCGGCTCGACATCACCGATCGCGTGATCAAGGCGCTCGCCGAAGGCAAGTAATGGCTGTCGCTCTGACGCTGGCTGACATCGCCGCCCGCCTGGGCGGCGATCTCTTTGGAGACGGAGAAACGCCCATCTCCCGAGTGGCGACGCTGGCATCGGCCACGGCAGGCGACATCGCCTTCCTGGCCAACCGGAAGTACCGGCACCAGCTGGCCACGACGCGCGCGTCGGCAGTGATCGTGGCACCGGCCTCGGCCAATGACATTTCCGGGCCGCGCATCGTGACGCCCAACCCCTATGCCTATTACGCGCGGGTCGCCAGCCTGCTTAATCCCTTGCGTGTCGGCTTTGCCGGGATTCACCCATCGGCGGTCATCGCCTCGCCCGTGCCGGCTGACATTGCGGTTGGCCCGCATGTCAGCATCGGCCAGCGGGTCGAGATCGGCGCCGGTGTCGTCATTCATGCCGGTTGTGTGATCGGCGACGACGTCGCCCTTGGGGAGGGCAGCATTCTCTATCCGCGGGTCACGATTTACGATAGTTGCCGGCTGGGCAAGCGGGCCATCATACATTCGGGCGCGGTGATCGGTGCCGACGGCTTCGGCTTTGCACCGGACGGCATGGACTGGATCAAGATTCCGCAGATTGGTGCCGTGGTGATCGGCGACGACGTTGAAATCGGGGCAAATACGACGGTCGACCGTGGCGCCCTCGATGACACCGTTATTGGTGACGGCTGCAAGATCGACAACCTGGTCCAGGTGGCCCACAACTGCCATATTGGTCCGCGCAGCGTGCTTGCTGGCTGCACCGGCATTGCCGGCAGCGTCACGCTGGGCGAGCATTGCATCGTCGGCGGTGCCGGGATGATCTCCGGCCATGTGACGCTGGCTGCGGGAACGACGATTTCCGGCGGCTCGCTGGTGATGAAGAGCATCACCCAGCCCGGGCTTTATACCAGCGTCTTTCCGCTCGACACCCACGACGAATGGGTGCGCAATGCAGCGCATATTCGCCGTCTTTCCCGTCTCGCAGAACGCGTCACCGAACTTGAGAAACAACTTAAAGAGATAAAACCAAATGATTGATCAAATGGATATAAGAGAGATTCTTGAGCACCTTCCCCATCGCTACCCGTTCCTCCTTGTGGACCGGGTTGTCGAGATGGAGCTCGGCAAGTCCATCCACGCCTACAAAAACGTTACCTACAACGAGCCATTCTTTACCGGTCACTTTCCGCACCTCCCGGTGATGCCGGGCGTGCTGATCATGGAGGCGCTGGCGCAGGCGGCCGGTATCCTGGCGTTCAAGACGGCAGGAGAAAAACCGACGCCCGATTCGCTGTTCATGTTCGCCGGGATCGACGATGCGCGCTTCAAGCGGCAGGTCATGCCGGGTGATCAACTGCATCTGCATGTCGTGATCGAGCGCTGGATGCGCAACGTTTTGAAGCTCAAGACCGAGGCGCGCGTCGATGGGGAACTGGTGGCGGAAGCCCGGCTGATTTGCGCCAAGAAGGATGTCTAGGATGATCCACGCCACCGCACTGGTCGACCCGGGTGCCCGAATCGGCGCCAACGTCGAGATCGGCCCGTATTCCATTATTGGTCCGCATGTCGAGATCGGCGACAACACGGTGATCGGTCCGCACGTCATCATCAAGGGACATACCCGCATCGGTCGCGACAACCGCATCTTCCAGTTTTCGTCGCTCGGCGAAGCGCCGCAGGACAAGAAATACGCCGGCGAGCCGACGCGTCTGGAGATTGGTGACCGCAACACGATCCGCGAATTCTGCACTTTCAACCTGGGGACCATCCAGGACGCCGGCGTGACCCGGATCGGTGACGACAACTGGATCATGGCCTATGTGCATATCGCGCATGATTGCCAGGTGGGCAACAAGACGATTTTCGCCAACGGCGCTTCGCTGGCCGGGCATGTCGTCGTCGAGGACTGGGTCATCTTTGGCGGTTTCACCGGCGTGCACCAGTTCTGCCATATCGGCGCGCACGTGATGACCGCCGCCTCCACCCTGGTCCTGCAGGATGTCCCGCCCTACGTGATGGCGGCCGGCAATACCGCGCAGCCCTACGGCATCCATGTCGAGGGTCTGAAGCGGCGCGGCTTTACCGCCGAATCGATCACCGCGCTGAAGCGTGCTTACCGCACACTCTACAAATCCGGCCTGTTGCTCGAAGAAGCCAAGGTCAAACTGGCCGAAGAGGCAAAGACCCAGCCCGATGTCCGGCGTATCGTGGATTTCCTCGAACATTCCAAGCGAGGCATTATCCGCTGATGGGAGGAACAATCCGGATCGCCATGGTGGCCGGGGAGGCCTCCGGCGATCAACTGGCTGGTCACCTGATCGCTGCGCTCAAGGCCCGCCTGCCTGATGCCGTCTTTTGCGGAATCGGCGGGCCGACCATGGAGGCGCAGGGCTTCGATGCCTGGTGGCCGATGGACAAGCTTTCGGTCATGGGCTATGTCGAGGCGCTGAAGCATTTCCGGGAAATCGCCGGCATTCGCCGCCAGCTTCGGAAGCGTTTGCTCGCGATGCGCCCCGACATCTTCATCGGTGTCGATGCCCCCGATTTCAATCTGGGCCTTGAATCCGACCTCAAGGCGGCCGGCATCAAGACCATCCATTACGTCAGCCCGTCGATCTGGGCCTGGCGCGGTGGCCGCATCAAGAAGATCGGCCGGGCGGTTTCGCGCGTCCTGGCGCTCTTTCCGATGGAGCCGCCGCTCTACGAGAAAGCAAACATCCCGGTGACCTACGTCGGGCACCCGCTGGCCGACCTGATTCCGCTCGAGACCGACCGCTTTGCGGTGCGCGAAAAACTGGCGCTGCCCCGGAATCTTCCCGTCTTCGCGCTCCTGCCCGGCAGCCGCCAGGGCGAGCTTGAACTGATGGCCGATACCTTCGTGCAGACCGCCAAGCTCATTCGCCAGAATTATTTGCCTGACGCGCTGTTCGTGGTGCCGCTGACGACGCGGGAAACCCGCCTGCAGTTCGAGGCAGCGATCTACCGGCAACAGGCGGGGGATGTGCCGTTCCGCCTGCTCTTCGGGCATGCTCGCGATGCGCTCGGGGCTGCCGACGTCTCGCTGGTGGCGAGCGGCACGGCGACCCTGGAAGCGGCGCTGATCAAGCGGCCGATGGTGATTACCTACAAGATTGCACGCTTCTCGCACTGGCTCGGCAAGCGTCTGGTCTACCTGCCTTACGTCGGCTTGCCCAATGTGCTGGCGGGGCGCTTCGTGGTGCCGGAAATCCTCCAGGACGAGGCGACGCCCGAGCGGCTGGCCGAGGCGCTGGTCAAGCAGTACGAGGACAAGGAAAACGCCGAGGCAGTGGCTGCCACGTTCACCGACATCCATCTGCAGTTGCGCCAGAATACCGCCGAGAAGGCAGCCAGCGCGGTCATCGAATGCCTGAACTGATCGTTCCGTCCGGCCTTGTCTGCGGCATCGACGAGGCGGGTCGCGGTCCGTTGGCCGGGCCGGTGGTCGCGGCGGCGGTGATACTCGATCCCGAACGGCGGATTCCCGGCCTCAACGACTCCAAGAAACTCAGCGAAACCAAGCGTGATGCGCTCGCCGAACTGATTCGCGAACGGGCGATCGCCTGGGCGGTCGCCGAGGCCTCGGTCGAGGAGATCGATCGTCTCAATATCCTGCATGCGACCATGCTCGCCATGCGCCGGGCAGTGGGCGCGCTGGCCGTGACGCCGACCCGTGCGCTGGTCGACGGCAACCGCTGCCCGCTGCTGGCAATGCCGGTCGAGGCCATCGTCAAGGGCGATGGTAAGATTGCCTCGATCGCTGCCGCCTCGATCCTCGCCAAGACAGTGCGCGATGCTGGCATGCTGGCCCTGCATGCGGATTATCCCCAGTACGGTTTCGACCGCCACATGGGCTACCCGACGCCGGCGCATTTCCAGGCGCTGGAGATGCACGGTGCTTCGCCGGTTCATCGGCGAAGTTTTGCGCCGGTCGCCCGGCAGCTTTCCTTGCTATGAAACTGATCCAGTCGCGCGCCAACCCCTTTTTCAAGGAGCTGAAGCGACTGGCAGAATCCGGCCGTGAGCGTCACCGGAGCGGGCGCACGCTGCTCGACGGTCTGCACCTGGTGGAAGCCTATGAAACGGCGTTGGGGCCGGTCGAGACGTTGGTCGTTGCCGAGTTGGCGCTGGCCGGCGGAGAAATCGCCGCCTATGTCGAGGGTCGCGACCTGGTGCTGCTGGCTGACAGCCTGATGCGCGACCTGGGCCTGGTCGATACCCCCAGCGGACTGCTTGGCGTGGCGTTTACGCCAAAATCGACGGTTGCGGTCAACCCGGAAAAGGATGCCATTTTGCTCGATGGTGTTCAGGATCCGGGGAACGTCGGCGCGTTGCTGCGTACTGCCGCCGCGGCGGGGGTGACCCAGGTGCTGCTTTCTCCCGGCTGCGCGTCGGCCTGGTCGCCCAAGGTGCTGCGCGCCGGACAGGGGGCACATTTCGGGGTCGCGATTCACGAAGAGGCCGATATTGCCGGGTTCATGGCCACCTACCGGGGAACCACGGCGGTCACCTGTCTGGAGGGCGCGACGTCGCTCTACGAAGCCTCCTGGCAAGGACCGCTGGCCTGGGTTTTTGGCGCCGAAGGGCAGGGGGTGCGGCCTGAACTGATCGGCGCGGCCCGTCTGAAGATACGCATTCCGATGCCGGGGGCGGTGGAATCGCTGAACGTGGGTGCGGCTGCCGCGGTCTGCCTGTTCGAGGCGCTCAGGCGACGTCTAGCGCAGGTTTAGTTCCTGCAGGATGGTGGTCGAGATTTCCTCGATGGACTTGGTCGAGGAATCCAGCCAGCGGATCCCTTCGCGACGCATCATCTTTTCCGCTTCGGCCACCTCATGGCGGCAGTTGGCCAGCGACGCGTACTTGCTGCCGGCCCGGCGCTCCTCGCGAATCTGCGCCAGGCGCTGCGGCTGGATGGTCAGGCCGAATAGCTTGGGGCGGTGCCGTTCCAGCGTGCTGGGCAGGCGGCCGCGGTCGAAATCTTCGGGGATAAGCGGAAAATTGGCGGCCTTCAGGCCGAACTGCATGGCCAGGTAGAGCGAAGTCGGCGTCTTGCCGCAGCGCGAGACGGCGACCAGGATGACGTCGGCCTCTTCAAGGTCGCGGTCGGTGATGCCGTCATCGTGGGCCAGCGTATAGTTGATCGCCTCGATCCGATTCTTGTAATCGGAACTGTCCGCCGAACCGTGCGAGCGGCCAACGGTGTGGCTCGACTTGACCCCCAATTCTGCTTCGAGCGGGGCGAGGAATGTCTCGAAATACGACATGCAGAAGGCATCGGCCTGATGGACCAGTGCCGCCAGCCCCGGGTTGACCAGGGTCGTAAACACGATCGGCCGCATGCCGTCGGCTTCGCCCTGGGCATTGATGCGGGCGACGGCGTCTTGGGCTTTCTCGATGTGGTCGAGAAAGGGAATGCGGATCTGCTTGAACTCGACTTCCTCGAACTGGGTCAGCAGGCTGTGGCCGAGCGCCTCGGCGGTCAGGCCGGTGCCGTCGGAGACGAAGAATACGGTGCGTTTGAGCGGTGCGGGCATGCCGCCATTTTAACCGCTGTTACGCAATCCGGATGCGATGCCGTTGATCGAGAGATGAATTCCGCGCGCCACGCGCTCGTCGGTTTCTCCGCCGCGAAAGCGTTTGAGCAGTTCGACCTGCAGGTGGTTGAGCGGGTCCATGTAGGGCGAACGCAGGTCCAGCGAGCGCTTGAGTTGCGGATTGTCGGCCAGGAAATCATCGTGATCGAGAATGACCAGAAGGTGCTTGCGGGTCAGCTCCCACTCGCCGCGGATGCGCACGAAAATGCGCTCGCGCAGGTCGGCTTCGCTGACCAGTTCGGCGTAGCGCGAGGCGATGGCGAGATCCGTCTTGGCCAGCACCATGTCCATGTTGGAGAGCAGGCTGGTAAAGAAGGGCCAGGCACGAAGCATCCGGCGCAACGTGGCGAGCCCGTCGGAATTGGCCTGTAAATAGCCGTCGACCGCGGATCCGAAGCCATACCAGCCGGGCAGCATCAGGCGGCATTGCGCCCAGCTGAACACCCACGGAATGGCGCGCAGATCTTCGATGCGCTCCGACGCCTTGCGCGACGCCGGGCGGCTGCCGATGTTGAGCGAGGCGATTTCGGAAACGACCGTCGATTGCCGGAAATAGGTCGTGAAGCCCGGGGTTTCATAGACCAGGCCGCGGTAGGCGGTGAAAGCGCGGGCCGAGAGTTCGTCCATCACGGCGTGGAAGGCCTCGGCCGGCTCGACCTTGTTTTCGTGGTCGGTCAGGCTTGCTTCCAGCGTGGCGGCGAGCAGCACCTCCAGGTTGCGCCGCCCGGTGTCCGGATTGCCGTACTTGGTGGAGATGACTTCACCCTGCTCGGTCAGGCGGATCTGGCCGGCAACGGCGCCGGCCGGCTGGGCAAGGATGGCGTGGTAGCTGGGGCCGCCGCCACGGCCGACCGAGCCGCCGCGACCGTGAAAAAGGCGCAGTTGCACGCCGTGCCGACGGCAGACGCGGGTCAGTTCGATTTCGGCCTTGTACAGTTCCCAGCCCGAGGTCAGGAAGCCGCCATCCTTGTTGCTGTCGGAATACCCGAGCATGACTTCCTGCTCGTGGCGGCGACCGGCGATCAGCTCGCGATAGACCGGCAGCCTGAACACCCCTTCCATGGTGGCAGCGCTCTTCTGCAGATCCTCGATGGTTTCGAAGAGCGGGATGATATTGACCTCGAGACGCGGCTGCGCGCCCGGCAGCAGCAGGCCCGATTCCTTGAGCAGCAGGGCGAGTTCGAGCAGGTCGGAGACGCCGTCGGTCTTCGAGATGATGCAGTTGGGCAGCGCCGCGGCACCGTAGCGCCGGCGCAGTTCGCGGGCAGCGAAAAAGATCGCGAGTTCACCCTGCGTTTCCTCCGAATAGTTCAGGTAGGGCGAGTAGAGCGGGCGCGGGGTGCTGATTTCCTCAACCAGCAGCTTGATACGGTCGACCTCGGAAAGTGCCTCGTAATCCGGGCAGCGGCCGGCGCCGGCGAGCAGTTCGGCGACGCTGCGGGCATGGACCTCGGAATTCTGGCGCAGGTCGATGGGGGCCAGGTGGAAGCCGAAGACCTGCACCGCGCGCAGCAGGCGGCGCAGGCGGCCGGCGGCCAATGCGGCGCTGCCGTTCTGCTTGAGTGACACAGCGAGGGTTTTGAGGTCCTGGCGCAGGGCATCCGGCGTGTCGTAGGGTGTTGCATTGCCAATTTCATGGCGGACCGGCTCGAAGTGATCCAGGGCGCGTCCCGTCGCGGCGAGTCGGGCATAGATGCCGGACAGGGCGCGCCGGTAGGGTTCGTCGGCGCGTTGCGGCGAATGGTCGGTGGAATTTTCAGCGAGGGCCAGCAGTTCCGGCGTCACCCTGACCAACAGGTCGGAGAGCGGCAGTTCGCCGCCCAGTTCATGGACTTCTTCCAGATAGTGATTGAGTGCGGCAGCCGACTGCAGGCGCAACGCCTCGCGCAGAATTTGCGCGGTGACGAAGGGGTTGCCGTCGCGGTCGCCGCCGATCCAGCTGCCCACGCGGAAGAAGGGCGGCAGCGCCCAGGTTTTGTCCGGGTAACGTCTTTGCAGTTGCTGCGTCGCCTGGATGTAAAGGCGCGGCAGTTCGGTGAAGAAGGTTTCCTTGAAGTAGGTGATGCCGTTCTTGACCTCGTCGAGTACCTTGAGACGAACCGGGCGCAGCATGCGCGACTGCCACAGGGTGAGGACGGCATTGGCCAGTGCGAGTTCGTTGTCGGCGGCTTCTTCCGGCGTCATCTGCATTCGCTCGCGCTGGTCGAGCAGGCGGGCGATGTCGCGATGATTGCGGATCAGGCTCTGGCGCTGGACTTCGGTGGGGTGGGCGGTGAGCACCGGGGCGACCAGGGCGCGGGCGAAGAAGTCGGCAACCGCCGCCGAAGGAACGTTCGCGGTCGACAGCGAATCGAGGGCAAAAACCAGGCTGCCTTCGCGCGGCGGCGAACCGGCCAGGTCATAGGCGCGGCGCCGGCGAATATGGTGCTCGTCCTCGGCGATGTTGGCCAGTTGCAGGAAATAACTGAAGGCGCGCACCACGGCCTGGGTCGTGTCGCCCGGCAGCGGGTCGAGCAGGGCGGCCAGTTCGGCGCGGGCTGCGGGGTCACCGTCGCGGGCGAAACGCACGGCGGTCTGGCGGACGCGCTCGACGATGGCAAAGACGGCATCGCCTTCCTGCTCGCGAACCGTATCGCCAAGGATGCGGCCGAGCAGGCGGATATCGTCACGGAGCGGTTCGTCCTTGTTGATGTCGGGTGCGCGTTCAGGCATTGGGGATCCCCTCATGAATGATCCCGGGCCGGACGGGGATCATCGAACTATTGAAACATCATCACGCCGCCTGGGCGGGCAATGCGGCGGGCAATCTCAGTGCTTGCGAACCAGCAGCACAGAGGGCGTGGCGATCTTTGCCACCTGCTCGGCAACCGAACCGAGAATCAGTCGGGCCAGGCCGCGCTGGCCATGGCGGCCGATGACGATCAGGTCGACACCCAGTTCACTGGCCTTTTCGGCAATGGTTTCCGAGACGCGGCGATTGGAGGCGTGAAGGAGGACGGATTCAGCGTTGAGCCCCGTGGCTGTTTTCATTCCCCTGTCGAGCAACTCCTGGCCGGCTTTGGTCAGGGTGGCCACGGCGTTGTTGTCCGCGTCGGCCATATGGGCGAAGACATGATGATGCATATTCAAAAGGGTTTCGTCGGCCACATGGGTGATGAAGAGCCTGGCATTGCTGGTTCTGGCAATGTGCACGGCTTCATTGAGTGCACACTGCGAGGTTTCGCTGTCGTCGATGGCAACGAGGATTTTCTTGTACATGGGGGTTCTCCGGGAAATGGTCTGATCGGGCGTAAGTTAGCAAGTCGCTGGCGTTTGCGCTGTTAGGGAAATCCTCAACATGTTTGCTGCGGTCGACTGCATTTTTCGAGCAAATAGGCGATGGACTGGTAGTTGATGCCGGTTTCGGCGGTCAGGCCGATTTCGCAGGTGCGGTTAGTCGAGACGCCGCAGGCGCAACCGGCCGGCAGATCCTTGTGAATGTGGCGCAGGGCGTGCTGGTTGAGCTCGGGCACGACGAAACCGCGATCGCCGGCAAAGCCGCAGCAGGTGACACCGGCCGGTTCGATGATTTCTTCGGCGCAGGCGGCGAGCAGGGTTTTGAGCTTGGCATCGGCGCCGGTCTTGCGCACGCTGCAATTGACGTGCAGGGCGATGGGGCCGGGTTGTTTCTCGATCATCAGGCGCGGCAACAGGGCGTCGACGGCGAATTCGTGGAAGTCGTAGAGCTTGAGGCGTCCGGCGAGGTGTTTCTGCATGCGCGCGGTGCACGTGCTGGCGTCCATGATCACCGGGTATTTGCCGTTGTGCGAGGCCTTCATGAGCGCCGTTTCGAGTGTGTTGGACATGCCTTCGGCTTCCTCGGCCATGCCCTTGCTGGCCAGCATCTGGCCGCAACAGAGTTTGTCAAAATCGTCCGGCAGGATGGGCGCGTAACCGGCGCGGGTGAGCAGTTCGACGATGACGTCGCCGAGTTGCGGATCGCCGGCAGTCGACGGGCCGAAGATACGGCCGCCGCAGGTCGGGAAATAGACGACCGGGTCGCCCTGTGTGGCGCGTGCCACCGGCGCTTTGCCCGCGTGCGGCATGTTCTTTTTCCAGGCCCCGCCGGAAAGGCGGGCGAGGAAGTTGTCGCCTAGCACCCCCGAAACAGCGTGGCCGACATTCAGCCCGAGGCGCGAGGCGTTGGCCAGGGTGCCGAAGTGCTCGCCGGTCCAGGCGTTGACGGCACGCGCCGTGTCACCGAGTTTGCGGCCACGTAGCCGCCGGGTCAGGTCGCCGGTGTCGATGCCGACCGGGCAGGCCGTCGAGCATAGGCCGCAGCCGGCGCAGGTGTCGAGGCCCATGTAGGCGTAGTCCTCGCCGACGCTGCCGGCCGGCTCGCCCGCCGCAGCGCGGCGCGCCAGTTCGCGCACGCTGGTGATGCGCTGGCGCGGCGACAGGGTCAGCCGGTGCGACGGGCAGAGCGGTTCGCAGAAGCCGCATTCGATGCAGCGGTCGACGATGTCCTCGGCGGCCGGCATCGGCTTGAGGTTTTCGAGGTGGGCGTGCGGATTGTCGTTGAGGATGACGCCGGGGTTGAGGCGGTTTTCCGGATCGAACAGCGCCTTGATCCGGCGCATCAGATCGGTGGCGTCCTTGCCCCATTCCATTTCGACGAAGGGCGCCATGTTGCGGCCGGTGCCGTGCTCGGCCTTGAGCGAGCCGTCGTACTTGTCGACGACCATGTGGCAGAGATCGTCCATGAAGCGGGCGTAGCGGTCGACTTCGCTCTGGTCGCCGAAATCCTGGGTGATCACGAAATGCAGATTGCCTTCCAGCGCATGGCCGAAAATGATCGCCTCGTGATAGCCGTGGTGGCGGAGCAGGGCCTGCAGGTCGAGCGTGGCGTCGGCCAGGTTTTCGATGGGGAAGGCGACGTCCTCGATGAGCACCGTGGTGCCCGTGCGGCGCATGGCACCGACGGCCGGGAAGGTGCCCTTGCGGACCTTCCAGTACATCTCGCAGGTCGCTGGATCGGTCGAGAAAACCATGGGCTCGACGGTGGCGACGCCCTCCATCGCAGCATGAACTTTGGAAATTCGCTCATTTATCCCGTCGACCGTGGCAGCGCGTACTTCGATCAGCAGCGCGGCCGCGTCCTCGCCCAGTTCGCGCATGATGGCCGGCAGGCCGGGCTTGTTCTCGACCGAATGCAGGGCCGGGCGGTCAAGCAGTTCGACGGCCGAGACGGGCTGCGGCTTGAGGCGGATGACCGCCTCGCAAGCGCTGCGGATGTCCGGGAAGAAAACCAGCGCCGAGGCCTTGAACGGATCTTCGACGACGGTGTTGTAGGTGATGCGCGACATGAAGCCGAGCGTGCCTTCCGAGCCGATCATCAGGTGCGACAGGATGTCGATCGGGTCTTCGTAATCGATCAGCGCATTGAGGCTGTAGCCGGTCGTGTTCTTGATCTTGAACTTGTGGCGGATGCGTTCGGCGAGTTTGGCGTTGGCGCGCGTGTCGCGGCCCAGGCGCTCGAGTTCGCCGAGCAGCACGGCGTGGCTCTTCGAGAAGGCATCGACGCTCAAGTGGTCCTCGGTGTCGAGTACGCTGCCATCGGCGAGCATGACACGCAGCCCGGCCAGCGTGCGGTAGCTGTTCTGCGCCGTGCCGCAGCACATCCCCGAGGCGTTGTTGGCGGCGATGCCGCCGATCTTGGCGGCGCCGATGGAGGCGGGATCGGGGCCGATCTTCCTGCCGAACGGGGCGAGCCGGCGATTGACCTCGCCGCCGACGATGCCGGGGCCGACCTTCACTTTCGTCGCATCGCCGTTGATCTCGCAGGTCGCGAAACCCTCGCCGATCAGGGACAGGATGCCATCGGTGATGGCCTGGCCGGAGAGGCTGGTGCCGGCGGCACGGAAGGTGATCGGGCGCTTGTGCTGTTTGGCGGCCTGCAGCACGGCGCGTGCTTCCGCCTCGTTTTCGATGACGGCGATAACCTCCGGCGTCAGGCGGTAGAAGCTGGCGTCGGTGCCATAGGCCAGGCGACGGAGGTCGTCGGTGATGATCTGGTGTTTGGGCAGGCTTGCGCTGAGGGATTGGATGAGGGCGTTCATGGGTTTGTCTCTTGGCGTTTTTATTGGCTTGGGGTTCCGCCCTTGCGGGGCGTCTCACTTTTTCTTGCTTCGCCAAGAAAAAGTAAGCAAAAAGAAGGCGACCCTGGGTCGGTGCCGGCTGCGCCGGTTCCCTGTACTACTCGGCAGGCCAGGCGGCTGCGGAACTCGGGGCTGCGCCCCTCAGACAGTCCTCGCCGAAGTCCCCCGGCCTTCCTGCGTTGCTCGGCACCTCCCGAGGGGCCCGGTAGGGCGTCCGCGCTCAAGCGGTGGATTTCATTTTTTGGCTTTTTTTCCGGTCGACCGCAGCAGTCAATTATTCTCGGGATACTTGGTCGCGCTCCGCTTTTCGGGCCCCTTGGGAGGTGCCGAGCAACGCAGGCGGGCCGGGGGCAGTCGGCTTGCCATGTTTGAGCCGCAGGCGAGTTCTGGCAAGCCGCCCGGCTCACCGAGTAGCGCAAGGAACCCCGCAGGGGCGCCGACCCTGGGGTCGCCTTCTTTTTGGGCACTTTTTCTTGGCGAAGCAAGAAAAAGTACGCCCGCCAGCAAGGCGGAATCCCCTGCCCAACAATGGAAAGTGTCATTCCCCACGTTCCTTCAACATATCCCGCAACCGCTTAGGCGCTGGCTTCAAAGGAACCCGAACCGAAGTCCAAGCCCCCTGCCGCGAAGGCATCAGCCAGTTAAACCGACTCCCTAGCCAAGTGGCAATTCCGTACAACGCAGGCGACCGATACACCGCCGCCCACCCCTTCCAGACGGAAGTCATGAGCCGGCTATACCCCGCCCCTTGACCGCGCATGGCCGGATTCGCATGCGGCGCAGTAAACGATTCTTCCCGCAAGCGCATCAACAAATCGGGGATCGGAATCTTCACCGGACAAACCTCGCCACAGGCCCCGCACAGCGACGATGCCGTCGCCATCGTGGAAGTCGCCTCCAGCCCCAGCATGTGCGGTGAGATGATCTTGCCGATCGGCCCGGGATAGGTCGTCCCGTAGGCATGCCCGCCAATCCGCGTATAAACCGGGCAGTGGTTCATGCAGGCGCCGCAACGAATACATTGCAAAGTCTTGCGCAGCTGTTCGTCGGCATAGGCCTGGCTGCGGCCGTTGTCGAGCAGCACCAGGTGGACTTCGCCCGGGCCATCCTTCTCGCCAGCCTTGCGCGGGCCGGAGATCATGTTGAAATAGGTCGAGATGTTCTGGCCGGTCGCCGAGCGGGTCAGCAGCGAGAGCAGCGGCGGCACGTGGTCGAGCTTCTCGACGATCTTCTCGATGCCGGTGATGGCGATATGCACCGGCGGCGCGGTGGTGCTCAGGCGGCCGTTGCCTTCGTTCTCGACCAGGCACAGCGTACCGGTTTCGGCGACGGCGAAATTGACACCGGAAAGGCCGATGTCGGCGACCAGGAATTTCTCGCGCAAAATCTTGCGACCGATCTGGATCAGTTCGTCAACATTGTCGGTGTAATCCACGCCCGGGACTTTTTCATTGAACAGCCGGGCAATCTCTTCCTTGGTCTTGTGGATCGCCGGCATGATGATGTGCGACGGCTTTTCACCGGCCAGCTGGACGATGTACTCGCCCATGTCCGATTCCATCGCTTCAATGCCGACGGCTGCGCAGGCGTGGTTCAGCTCGATTTCCTCGCTGACCATCGACTTGCCCTTGACCATCAGCTTCGCCGAATGCGCCTGACAGATGCCGAGGATGATGGCGTTGGCTTCATCCGGCGTTTCCGCCCAATGCACCTGGATACCGTTGCGGGTCAGGTTTTCTTCCAGTTGCACGAGCAGGGCAGGGAGTTTGCCGAGGTTGTACTGGCGGATTTGCTCGCCCAGCGTGCGCAGGGTCTCCAGCTCTTCAGCATCCGGAAACTGGGTGATGCGCTTGTTGATCAGGAAGTCCATCGCGCCGCGGAAGCTCTGGCGCAGGAACGGGTTTTCGACCACGTCTTTGGCGCGGGCGCGGAAGCCCTCGGCGGGCATGAAGTTCATTGCGTGTTCGCTCATGCTTCTTCTCCCACCAGCAGAACCACAAGTTCCTTCGGTCCGTGCGCGCCATAGGCCAGCGTCACCTGGATGTCGGCTGTCTTGGAAGGGCCGGAAATGAGCAGGGCGTTGGTCGGCAGGCCATTGGCCCAGCCTTCGCTCTGCATCGCCTCGTAAAACGTGTTGTGAATGGTCGCGACATCGAGCAGGACGATGTGCACCGGCGGCACCAGTGACATCAGGCGCGGTTCATGTTCGTCAGGCCACAGCACCAGCGTGCCGGTTTCGGCAATGGCGCAGCGGGCGCTGGTCAGGCTGGCCGGTATGGCGTGAAACATCTCGTCCTTCCAGTCCTCGATCGGGCTGTCGTAGCCCCGGCATTCGATGCCACCCTGCGCGAGTCCGGCGATGGCGCTTGCGCCGTGCGCGGTACGGGGTGCAACGAGCAGCTTGCCGATCTGTTTCGCCGCCAGCACTTCCGCTAGTTTATCCAGCCAGCTGCCGGGGGATACCGCATGAACCTCGGCATGCGCGAACTCGATACAGCTGCGGAAGCGATCAGTCTTTTCAACAATACTTTCCGTGCCGCGGTGCGTTTGATACCAGGCAGCGATATCCGGCGCCGCCTTGGGCAGCACCGGCGCGGCGTGAAGCTTGGCGAGGATGCGATCACGGGCGCTCATTTGCCACTCCTTTCTTTGGTGCGACGCAGCAGGAAGCTGGCGATATGCTCGCCGGGCAGGCTGGGTTGCTTGAGGCCTGCCTGCTGGTCCTTCCAGGCGGCGTGGCCGAGGATGTTCATCAGGCAGCCGCAGTCGGCGCTGACGACGCGTTCGGCCCCCGTGGCCTTGAGCGACTTCACCTTGTCCTCGACCATGGCGCCGGAGATTTCCGGCTGCTTGACCGAGAAGGTGCCGCCGAAGCCGCAGCATTCCGATTCGTGATCCTGCTGCGCGACGTTCACCTTGCTCAGGCTACCGAGCAGCTTGCGCCCGGTGAGGTGGACGCCCATCTCGCGGCGGGCCGAACATGACGTGTGCAGCACGACGGTACAGTCGCCGCCCTTGTCCTGGGGCTGCCAGCCGAGGACATTGACCAGGAAATCGGTGAATTCGTAAATGCGCGCCGACAGCGCCTCGGCCTGCGCCTTGCGCGCCGGGTCATGGGCGAACAGCGTCGGGTAGTGGTGCTTCATCATGCCGGCGCAGGAACCGGAAGGGACGACTACCGGCCAGTCGTTGGTGAACAGGGTCAGCTGGTGCGCCGCCACCTTGCGCGCCTCGTCGGGAAAACCGCTGGTATAGGCGGGTTGACCGCAACAAGTCTGTTCTTCCGGAAAATGGACGCGGATGCCTTCGCGTTCGAGCAGGGTGATGGCATCGAGCCCGGCGCCGGGAAAGAACTGATCGACCACGCAGGTCGCGAAGAAATACACGTCTGCCGGGCGCTGGCTTGTTTTTGCCTGTTCGCTCATCTTGTCTCCAATGGTAAATTGGTCAAACCAATAAGTTGCGATTGCAGAAATGTATTCTACAACCGTGACTTAGTCAACAAAATTAGGGTTTATACGAAGCTTGCAGTTTTCCAATTCGCTGATTAAAATGCGCTGGTCTTACCAATCAGGCGACTTGCTCAATGCCGCAAAACAAGGTTCACGTCCCGCGTATTTCCGATGCCGTCGCCTCCTCGCTGGAGCGCCGTATTCTGGAGGGGTCGCTGAAACCCGGTGACCGCTTGCCGCCGGAGCGCGAGTTGGCGACCGAGTTCGGGGTTTCCCGCCCATCTTTGCGCGAAGCGATCCAGAAGCTGGCCTCCAAGGGTATGGTACAGAGTCGGCAGGGCGGCGGCACCTATGTGACCGACCGGCTCGAATCGAGTTTCTTCGATCCATGGCAAGACATGCTGGGCGCGCACCCGAACCTGCGCGAAGACATGCTGGAGTTTCGCCGCATGCTCGAAGGGCAGGCCGCCGAATGGGCCGCCGAGCGGGCCACCGAGGCCGACCTGACGCGCCTCGACCAGACATTTACGACCCTCAATGAGGCTTTTTCTGCCGATGACCTGGAGCGTCGTTCGAGCGCCGACATCGCATTTCATCAAGCGGTGGGTGAGGCCTCGCACAATGCGCTGGTCGGGCATCTGTCGGCTGCCCTGTTGCGCCTGATGCACGAAAACATCCGCCTCAACCTGGGCGAGCTGCGCAGTGTCCCGGCTGCCGGTTCGCTGCTGATGCGCCAGCATGCCGCGATCCATGCCGCCATTCGCGAGCGCAAGCCGCAGGCGGCCCGCGCCGCCGCCGAAACGCACATCGACTTCGTCCGCGAAACCCTGGCGCAGTCGCTGCGCTCGGCCGCGCGCCGCGAAACGGCCGCGCGCCGCCTGAATGCCGATTTTTCACCTTCCACCTTCTCTTGATCCGACCCCTCTGAAAGGAATTCGCATGGAGCCCCTGGTTATCCCCTTTGAAAAGCTGCGCATGACCGATGTTGAACAGGTCGGCGGCAAAAATTCCTCGCTCGGCGAAATGATCAGCCAGCTGGCCGATTCCGGCGTCCGCGTGCCGGGCGGCTTTGCCACCACGGCGGCGGCCTATCGCGAATTCCTGGCGCAGAGTGGCCTTGACGACAAGATCAATGCCGCGCTCGACGCGCTGGATGTCGAAGACGTCAATGCGCTCGCCGCCTGTGGCGCGCAGATCCGCCAGTGGATCATGGAAACCCCGTTCCCGACCGCGTTGACCGTCGAGATCACCGAGCAGTACCAGCGCCTGGTCGCCGATTCCACCGCCGACATGTCCTTCGCCGTGCGCTCCTCGGCCACCGCTGAAGACCTGCCCGACGCCTCCTTCGCCGGCCAGCAGGAAACCTTCCTGAACATCGTCGGCCTGGAAAACATCCTGCACGCGATCAAGGAAGTCTTCGCCTCGCTGTACAACGACCGCGCCATTTCCTACCGCGTTCACAAGGGCTTCATCCACGCCGACGTCGCGCTGTCGGCCGGTATCCAGCGCATGGTGCGTTCCGACAAGGGCGCCGCCGGCGTGATGTTCACGCTCGATACCGAATCCGGTTTCCGCGATGCCGTTTTCGTCACCTCCAGCTACGGTCTGGGCGAAACGGTGGTGCAGGGTGCAGTCAATCCGGACGAGTTCTACGTGCACAAGCCCATGCTGGCTGCCGGCAAGAAAGCCGTCGTGCGCCGCAACATCGGTTCCAAGATGATCAAGATGACCTTCTCGGCCGAAAAGATGGCCGGCAAGTCGGTGGTCACCGAAGAAGTTGAGGAATCTCTGCGCCACCAGTTCTCGATCAACGATGAGGAAGTCATGGAGCTGGCCCGCTACGCGATGATCATCGAAGCCCACTACGGCCGTCCGATGGACATCGAGTGGGGCAAGGACGGCGTCGATGGCAAGCTGTACATCCTGCAGGCCCGTCCGGAAACCGTGCAGTCGCAGAGTGGCGCGGGCAAGGTCGAGAAGTTCAAGCTCAAATCCTTCTCCAAGGTGCTCGCCTCCGGCCGCGCCATTGGCCAAAAAATCGGCATCGGCCCGGTCCGTATCGTCAAGGATCCGAAGCAGATGGACCAGGTCAAGCCCGGCGACGTGCTGGTTGCCGACATGACCGACCCGAACTGGGAACCGGTCATGAAGCGCGCTTCGGCCATCGTCACCAACCGTGGCGGGCGCACCTGCCACGCGGCGATCATTGCCCGCGAACTGGGCATCCCGGCCATCGTTGGCTGCGGCGACGCCACCGACACGCTGACCGAAGGCGAGGAAGTCACCGTGTCCTGCACGGAAGGCGACACCGGCCACGTCTATCGCGGCCGCCTCGACTTCGAAATCACCTCGCGTGACATCTCGGCCATGCCGGACGTCCCGGTCAAGGTCATGATGAACGTCGGCAACCCGGAACTGGCCTTCGAGTTCGCCCAGCTGCCGAACGCCGGCGTCGGTCTCGCCCGCGTCGAGTTCATCATCAACAACGTGATCGGCATCCACCCGAAGGCCATCCTCGACGTCGAGCGCCTGCCGGCCTCGAAGCGCGAAGAAATCAAGCGTCGCGCCCGCGGTTACGCCTCGCCGAAGGAGTTCTTCGTCGAAAAGCTGGTCGAGGGTGTGTCCACGATCGCCGCCGCCTTCTGGCCGAACCCGGTCATCGTCCGCCTCTCCGACTTCAAGTCCAACGAGTACCGCAAGCTGCTCGGCGGCGAGCTCTACGAGCCGGAAGAGGAAAACCCGATGCTCGGCTTCCGTGGTGCTTCGCGTTACATCGCCCAGTCCTTCCGCGACTGTTTCGAGATGGAATGCCGCGCCATGAAGAAGGTCCGCGAAGAAATGGGCCTGACCAACGTGCAATTGATGGTGCCGTTCGTCCGCACCGTCGGCGAAGGCCAGGGTGTTGTCGATCTGCTGGCCGAACACGGCCTCAAGCAGGGCGAGAACGATCTCAAGCTGATCATGATGTGCGAAATCCCGTCCAACGCCCTGTTGGCCGACGAGTTCCTGCAGATCTTCGATGGCTTCTCGATCGGCTCCAACGATCTGACCCAGCTCACGCTTGGTCTCGACCGCGATTCCGGCCTCGTCGCCAATCTCTTCGACGAACGTGATCCGGCCGTCAAGAAGTTGCTGGCCATGGCCATCGCTTCCGCCAACAAGGCCGGCAAGTACATCGGCATCTGCGGCCAGGGCCCGTCCGATCACCCCGATCTGGCCGAATGGCTGATGGATCAGGGCATCAACAGCATCTCGCTGAACCCGGATACTGTCGTCGATACCTGGACGCGTCTGGCGACCCACAAGAAGGCGTGATTGTTTCAGCCCGCGGCGTTTTTTCGTCGCGGGCAGGACGGGCGCGGTCAACCCGAAAAAGCAACCAAAAATGAAGAAGGCCGGGAAACCGGCCTTCTTTGCATCGACTGTGCTTAGAGCGCGGTGCGGCGGGCCTTGCCGTTTGCTCGGATAATGCTGACGATCAGCGTGATCACCGTCAGTGGCAGAACGAAGCCGAGCATGATGCCGGAGAAGGCCGGCAAGCTGTCGTGTTGCGTCGCACCCAGCACCAGGTAAGTAGTGTAGGCTAGGTAATAGCCGACAAAGACGCCGCCTTCCCAGCGGGCGATTTCACGTCCGGTGATCATCACCGGCAGGCAGGCCAGGGCGACGGCGAGCATGACCCAGAGATCGAAGTTGCGCGCTGCCTCGGAGACGGCAATGCCGCCATCAGCGACCAGGCCGGCGGCACCCAGACAGGCGAAAATATTGAAAATGTTGCTGCCGACCACATTGCCGACGGCGATGTCGCGCTCCCCGCGGAAGGCAGCGACCAGCGACGTGGCAATTTCCGGCATCGAGGTGCCGACGGCCACCACGGTCAGGCCGATTACCAGGTCACTGACCCCGAAACTGCGAGCGACCGCGACCGCCGATTCGACCAGCCATCCGGCGCCGATGACCAGCAGCGCGAGGCCGCCGATGACCAGCAGCCCCTGGACGCTCCAGTGTGCATCCCAGCGACTGCGGACATCCGGCATTTCGCCGGCGAATTCGTCATCCGCCGCCTTGCCGGCCCGCCGCGACTGGATGACCAGGAAACCGGTATAGGCCACGACCAGCGCCAGGAACAGGGCGCCTTCGCTGCGACTGATATTGCCGTCAAGCGCCAGGACGACGAGCAGCAGGCTGGCGCCGATCATGATCGGGACCTCCTGGCGGATGATCTGCGTGTTGACCGACAGCGGCACGATCAGGGCGGACAGGCCGAGAATGAGCAGGACGTTGGCGATGTTGCTGCCGACTACATTGCCGATGGCAAGGTCGCCGGATCCGGCCAACGCCGCATTGACTGAAACGGCCATTTCCGGCGCGCTGGTGCCGAAGGCGACGATGGTCAGGCCGACCACCAATGGCGAAATGCCCAAGGTCAGCGCGAGGCGGGAGGCGCCGCGAACCATGGCTTCGGCGCCCAGGGTGAGGGCGGCGAGACCAAGGATGAACCACAGGATATGTGCAAGCATGCGTTGCTGCCGGGGCGGGCCGAAGTAGGGAAGGAGCGCAGTTTACGCGCTGGCAGCGCCTTCGGGTAGCAGATGATGACTTCGGAAAAACCGGCAGATGATTTACCCGTCGGCGCGCTGCGGGTTTGGCTTTCCCCGGCGCTGGCCTCAGAAGCCGGTGCCGCGCACCATGTTCATGATCTTGCCGGCATCGAGAGTCTCCGCCCGTTGCTGGATCTGCGGCAGGTACTGGTTCTGCAACTGCCTGGCCGGGCCGATCAGCTTCTGGAAACTTTCCTGGAGGACTTGCGTGTTCATCTGGCGACCCCCGGCATAATAGCGCTTGGCCACCTGGCCGAGTGCGTAGGTGGTGGCGAAGGAAAAGGTGACGCCGGTGGCTGCACGGCCGATTTTTCCGGCGGTCTTGCCGGCGATCTTCCCGAGCAGGCCGCCGAGCAACTTCCGGCCGAACTGTTCGACATACTGCGAGGTCAGCCCCACCCCGACCGTTGCCAGGAATTCCCGGATGTGGCCCTGGTCGAGTTCGTGTCCGTAAGCCTGGCCAATGCGATAGATCATTTTGACCTGCAGCGGAATGATCGCCACCGATGCCCAGGATTGCGGCAGGAGTTCAAGGGCGCCGTTGAGAATGGCGTAGTTGAGGATGGATTTGTCGAGTTCCGCATCGCTCAGCTTTGCTTGCGCTGCCACCACGGGGCCGCCAGCCGTCGGCAAGGCAGCCGCCGCTGCCAGGGCGTCGGCCTGAGCGGCGAACTGGCTGCTTTCGCCGTGGTTGTCGAGGGCGAGCAGGGTTTTCAGTTCACTCAGAAAGCGCCGTTCGGAATCGTTCTGAACCCCGTCGGCATCGCAAACGCAGACGGCCATTTCATATGCCAGCTGGCGCTGGGCGAGATCGCTCAGCGCCAGCGCAGCGTCGGCCAGTTTCAGGCGCTTCAACAACACCTCCTGGTAGAGGCGGGGAAGTTCGGGCGCATCGGCGCCCGTGGATTCGGCAAAGCGGCGTATGTGCTCGCGCTCCCGGTCGTCGTTGCTGCCGTCGGCGAATGCGGCGAAAAGACCAATGGCAAGAATGGCGTTGTCCGGGTGCATCGGAGCTCCTTAAAAACTGGGTATGGCGCCAAATTCTCGCGGAACCGGCGCAAAATTGGGTGTTCTTTGTGTAACGATCGGTAACCCGATTCGGGCTGGAAAGAAACCTGGTCTTCTCATCGGCAGGATGGTTTTCATCGTGCGCAAGGCTGCCTCGGTATTCCAGCGAATCGTGCGGAGCGTAGCGGGTGCTCAGGCCGGGTCATTGCCAGATTGTTGCGGTCGACCGCAAAAAGCCGGCGAAATTGCCGGGGCGTCGTGATCCCCGTCTTTGCCGCTGGCGCCGCATGCTGGAGGTCCGGTCGCTTGGGGTAAAGTGCCTGCCTGATGGATGAACTGATGGCGGCGGGTGCGGTGAGCGATGAATGAACAAACCCTGATGCGACTGGCGCTCTTCCTGAGAGATCTTGGACGGGCGCTGCATGTCAGCGGCGCGCCGGCGCATGCCCTGGAGTCGGCGATGAACGAGGTCGGCCGGCGTCTCGGGGCGCGGGTTGAGGGTTTTGCGGTGCTGACTTTTCTTGCACTGACCGTGGTTTCCGGCACCCACTCGCGGCGGGTCGAACTGCTGCGTCTGCCGCCTTACGACTACAACATGGCGCGTCTGATCGAGCTCGAAGCGCTGTGCCGCGAGATCACCTCGGTCGACGATCTGGACGTCTACGGCGAGCGGCTGGCGGCGATCATGCGCCAGCCGGCGCCGTGGTCCGGCTGGCGATTCGTCGGCATGGGTTTCCTGCTTTCGGGCTCGGTCGCCCTTCTACTGCGCGGCGGTTGGGTGGAGATGCTGTGCGGCGGCCTGATCGGCATGTGCTTCGTTGCCGGATACCTGCAGCTCGCCCGTATTCCCCGGCTCGGCCCGGCGGTTCCGGTCATTCTCTGCGCCCTGGCGGCAATCGGGGCGCAGGGGCTGGCCCATGTCTTCCCGCAGCAGCTGCCCTTCATTTCGGCGGTCGCGGGCATCGTGCTGCTGCTGCCGGGCTTCATGATCACCGTCGCCATGTCCGAGCTGGCGACCCAGAACTATCTCGCCGGTACGGGCCGCCTGACCGGCGCCTTTGTCCTGCTCTTCCTGATGGGCGCCGGTCTCGCCATCGGTACCCAGATCAGCCTCGCCTGGCTGCCGGCCGTGCCGTTGCCGGACGGTATCCCGACCTTGCCAGGCTGGGCGATCTGGCTGGCGATCTCTGCGCTCGGCGTTTCGCTGCTTGCCGTGCTGCAGGCGCCTTGGTCGGCGGTGCATGTTTCGGTTGGGGCATGCCTGCTTGCCTGGACGGTTTATTCGCTGGTCAATGCCACGATGGGCAATGTGGTGGGCGCCTTTGCCGGCGCACTGGCGGTGGCCAGCGCCGGACATCTCTACCGGTACCTGAGCAGGCGCCCGGCAACCCTTGTCCAGATCCCCGGACTGATTGCGCTGGTGCCGGGCAGCATGGGCTTTCGCGGTGTCCATGCGCTGATTCAACGCGACAGCACCGCTGGCATCAGTCTGATCACCGACATGGTGTTGACCGGCGCCGTGCTCGCCATCGGGCTCCTGCTGGCCGACAACATCCTGCCGCTGATTTTCGAGCGACGGAAGAATGAGCCGGCAGGATGAAGTACTTGCCCGCATGAAAAACCGGGCAGCAGGGCATCCGGCCAGCCTGGCCAGCCCCCGAAGATCTAATAGGCGGAGCCTGTTGATCGGGCTGTCGGCGTCAGTTGTCCCCGGATCTCGCCCGCCTTGTTTTCTGCGCTATGCACATTCACGTAGAGTTCGCCCGCCTTGTAAGCCTGGTAGTGGGCTTCGCTGAGCCTAGTGCCTTCGGGCACTGTCCAGGCGTTGTCGCCGGTTCGGGACAGGCCAAAGACCACCGGCCCGTTCGTGCCGGCCTTGCCGATATGGATATGCGCCATCGTGGCCGCAACACCAGTGGTGGTCACGTTGCCGCTGACGGTCATGTCCGGCTTGACGTTGATCGTGCCGGTGCCGGAGGCCGAGGTGGTTACCGGGGGCACTTCAGCGTCGCCGGAAAGCTTGAAGCTAACCTCCTGTGCTGTCGCGGAGAATGAAAAAGCGGCCAGCACGAGCGTCGTGGCCACAAAGATGGACGATCGTGCAGAGCGGAAATTTGACGTTGCATTCATGTCTCGCCTCTCAGGATTTGGGGGAAAGGGCAGCCAGGCGTCGCACGCAGGCGGAAAAATGTCGAAGCGCCCGCGGTTTTCGGCTCTGCCGTGGATATGATCGTTCGTGCCCCCATTGGTTCGAACATTCGGCGCAGTGCCTTGACCGGGCGACGGGTGGATTGAATTCCTGAAATGCCCGAATCACAAATTGCTACAGCGGAAATATCCACGGCACCATGAGGACGCTGACCACCATCACGATCAGGGTCAGCGGCAATCCGATGCGGATAAAATCGGCGAAGCTGTAGTTTCCCGCGGTGGTCACCAGCGTGTTGATCGGCGAGATCGGCGTCATGAACGCGGCCGAGCAGGCCAGGGCGACGACCATCGCGAAGGGGTAGGGCGAAGCCTGCAATTCCTTGGCAATCGCCAGCGCAATCGGAATGAGCAGTACCGCGTTGGCGGTATTGACGATGAACAGTCCGAGGATCACCGTGATCGCGAAAAGCAGTGCCAGCATGGCGTAAACGCTGGTATTTGCGGTCAGGACGACCAGACCGTGCGCCGCCATCTCGACGCCGCCGGTGCGCTCCAGGGCAAGGGCGAAGGGCAGCATGCCGACGATCATGATCAGGCTTTTGAGCTGGATCGAGCGGTAGGCCTCGTCGAGACTGATGCAGCGGAAGAGGCCCATCATCAGGCAGCCGATCAGCGCTGCATGAACATTGGCGACGATGCCCGTCGCCATCAGGGCGACGACGACGGCCAGCGTGAGCGCCGCAAAAGGCGCCTTGCTGGCCGCCGGCAGCACTTCCGCAAACTCACGGGGCAGGTTCAGCACCACGAGGTCTTTGCTGCCGGCTTGCAGGCGCCGGATGGTCTTCCAGGGGCCGGCGAGCAGCAGGGTGTCGCCGACCTTCAGGAGTTCACGGCGCAAATGATGCGGTTCGCGTGCATCGCGGCCGCGCCGCAGGCCAACCAGGGTCAGTTCCGAGAGTACCGTCTGCTCGGCTTCAGCGACAGTTTTCTGGACAAAGCTTGATCCCTCGGGGAGGATGACCTCCACCAGTCCCACATCCTGCGAGCGGTCGATGAAATACTGCCCGGAGCTGGGTAGCAGATCGACCCTGAACTCATCGCACAACGCCTTCACGTCGGCGTGCGGCATGTCCCAGTCGAGCAGCACGACATCGTCGGCTTCCAGGCTACCCTCGGGGGTGCGCGCCACCAGGCGTCGCGCCCGGCCAGTGCCGCGTTCGATGAGGATAATGCGCACGCCGAGCCGGGCACGCAAATCCATATCGCCGATCTTCTTCCCGAGCAAGGGGGAGTCGGGCCGAACCCTGACCCGGTATTCGCGATCGGCGAGGTTGTAGCGTTCGATCCAGTGCTTCATTTTCGGCCGGCTTTGTAACATGCCGGCGTCCGTCCCACCCCTGCCCAGCCAGCCGCGCACGAAATACATGTAGAGGATGCTGAGGAGCAGGATGGGCACGCCGAAAGGGGTAAACGAAAAAAAATTGAAGCCGTCGGCGCCACTGCGGATCAATTCATAATTGATCACCAGGTTGGGCGAGGTGGCGACCAGGGTCATCATGCCGCTGATCAGGGCGGCATAGGCCATGGGCATCATCAGCCGACCCGGGGCGACTCGGGTGCGGTGGGCGATGCGCATCACCACCGGGATGAACATCGCGACCACGCCGGTTGAACTCATGACCGACCCCAGGCTGCCCACGGTGAGCATCAGGATACCCAGCTGTCGCCAGGGCTGGTCGCCGCCCCGGCGAACCAGCCAGTCGCCGATGCGGCGCGCCACCCCGGTGCGCACCAGCGATTCGCCGATCACGAACATGGCCGCGATCAGGACGATGTTGGGGTTGGCAAAGCCGGCGATTGCCTCATTGATGGAAACGATGCCGGTGAAGGGCAGCGCCACCATCGCCAGCAGCGCCACGGCATCGACGCGCGGCCGGTTGGTCGCGAACATCAGGATCGCGACACTCAGCAAGGCCAGCACAATCAGGAGATCGGTGTTCATGTGGTTCCGGATTCAGGCAAACGGTCCCGAAAAGTCACGCGGCGCTTTGCCGGCCGGGAAGCCGATGATAAATCAGGATTCAGGAAAGTCCTTACCGCGCGATGCGCACGGGAATGCGCTGCGGCCCGAAGGCCCTGCCGTTTGTCCCGAGCGCCGGCCCGAAGCGCCCCGCGATGGCTGTCGCACAATGCGGGCAACGGCCCTCGGGGGTCAGGTCGTAGCGGCGGATGTCGTACCAGTCGCGGACGATCAGCGCGGCGTGGCAGCCCGGGCAGAAGGTGGTGCCGCCTTCACTGTCGTGCACGTTGCCGGTATATACGTGGTGCAGGCCAGCGTCGCGGGCGATGCGGCGGGCCAGGGTCAAGGTGGCGGGTGGTGTGGGCGGGACGTCTTCCATCCGCCAGTCGGGGTGAAAGGCGGTGAAGTGCAGCGGCACGTCCGGTCCCAGTTCGCGCGCGACCCAGGTGGCGAGTTCGTTGATTTCGGCGGGGCTGTCATTGTGACCGGGGATCAGCAGCGTGGTGATTTCCAGCCAGCAGTCGGTTGCGTGATGGATATAGGCCAGGATGTCGAGCACCGGCTGCAGGCGGCCGACGCAGAGCTTGTGATAGAACGCGTCGGTGAAGGCCTTGAGGTCGACGTTGGCGGCATCCATGACGGCAAAGAACTCACGCGCCGGCTCGGGGTGGATGTAGCCCGCGGTGACGGCGACGTTGCGGACGCCCAGTGCGCGGCAGGCGAGCGCCGTGTCGATCGCGTATTCGGCAAAAATCACCGGGTCATTGTAGGTATAGGCGACGGAATCGGCGCCGCGGCGCCGGGCGGCGGCGGCAATGGCCTGCGGGCTGGCTTCGTCCATCAGGCGGTCCATGTCCTTCGATTTGGAAATGTCCCAGTTCTGGCAGAACTTGCAGGCGAGGTTGCAGCCGGCGGTGCCGAAGGACAGGATGCTGCTGCCGGGGTAGAAGTGGTTGAGCGGCTT
>Ga0209202_1000104_pt1 | contig 98150 bp, 100 predicted proteins | sample AD_UKC032_MetaG_FD_184416 | JGI IMG/M metagenome (GOLD analysis project Ga0209202, IMG submission 184416) | Active sludge microbial communities of municipal wastewater-treating anaerobic digesters from USA - AD_UKC032_MetaG (SPAdes) (version 2) | ecosystem: Engineered > Bioreactor > Anaerobic >... | reverse complement strand
GAAATCATAGAAACAGGAAATGAAAGCTGGAGGATGAAACACAGGTCTTTATAAACATATATTTTTTACTCAGGGGTGGGTCAGTTTTGGACGCCTATACTGGGTCTATTTTAAATGCCTATTGACATTTATTGATATATTGTAAATTTATAACAAAAGAATTGAGAAAGTTAAAAAAATATTTTTGATAATTGATATTAAAAAGAATGCTTTCGCAATAAAAAAGAAAGGTAAAAATCTATGCAGAATTGAAACGTTTGGAATTTTTAATTATGGACGGAACAAATTATACATTTACAGGAACGCTTTGAAAAATGCCTTACACCAACAACTTTCCCGTCTTTACGATCAGCCCTTCTAAATATATGACTAAACAATTCGTTCTCATCATTTTCTAAATATCTTCGTATTGAGTAGGCACATATATCAGCAATTTGAATCATGCTTGTCAACTTTGAATCAACAAACAAAGGTGTCTCAATAATATTTTCTATTTTTGTCCAGAGTGTTCCCTTACTATGGAAAGATCTCATGAGTTCAGTATGTTTTTTAGCAACCGTTTGATTGTTATCATGAATTATAATTCCATAATACTTATGGGAAGAAGCATTTTGTTTTGAAAAAAGATTAAGGCATTGCTGAAATCTGGACACAATTTGTTCAAAAGCTTGCTCGTCAATAGATTGAGTTGCTTTTCCATAATCAAAATGAGTTTTATCAATGCATTCCGCAAACAATCGTGCTTCGTTCCAATTACCAACTGTTTTTGCGATTTCTGTAATAAATTTTAGTCTTTCTGCATAAGTTAGATGAACGTAGCATTCAGTTTGTTTATATGTCTTCTTGGTTTGCTTGTAATATGGGTTTTTTGTTTTTTGTAACGATAGAAGTTTTTCTGTCCGATATTTAGTTGTTTCAGAACGACGTTGTTTATATGATAAATTATCAAAGTGTGAAATTTTGATTTGTTCTTGATATTTTCTAAGTAACCATCCTGTGTGTATTTCAATGCCTTCTAGCTCGTATTTCTTTTTTATGGCCGCTATTTCTTGATCATATGATGCCCATAAATGTATTGGTATTGCAAGGCCTGCCAATACAAAATGGCTTGTATTTCCTGGGACATTCGATGTTCCAGACTCATCTATATAACAAAAATGCATATTTGATTCCTTATTTTAGGCAAAAAAAAGCGACTGGTGAAAAGGCTTTTAAAGCCCCTCGTTGAGACGCGTGGCGACTCTTTCCAGACGCATGTTTTCTGTATAGTAATCAGACTCGTCTTGTCAAGAATTATTTATATCTTAGAAAATCAGAATAATTGTTTTTGGTTCAGTAATGGTTCAGTTATATTTTGTAATAATGCCAATAATTATAAATATTTATGGCGGAAGTGCATGGGAATCGAACCCACCTGGGACGGTTTTAGCGCCCCACATCAGATTTGAAGTCTGAGAGGCCCACCAGTGACCTTGGCACTTCCGTGAAGGAATTTATCTGTAAAATCGCAACGTGTCAACATGCAAAAAAACAATTTCTTATAATTGAAGAGATTCGGACCGGAACAAAGAATCATCCAGCAACTGGACGGTTACCTCTGAGCCTTTTTTGATTCTGGTTTCTTCTTCTCCAATGACAATCAAGCCATTGGCCGCGACCATCGATTTGAGAATTCCCGATCCCTGATCGCCGGTGGTGATGGCGACGTATCGATCCTTTTCTTTTTTGACAACAGCGCGGATAAAATGCCGGAAGCCGGGATTCTTCTGAAATTCGTCATTGCAAACTGCCTGAATGGTCTGGCGGAATATTTTTTTATGTCCCTGCATTTTTAAAAGGGAAGGGCGGACGAATTGTTCGAAAGAAACCATTGAGGACACCGGATTGCCCGGCAGGCCGAACAGCGGAACGCCTTCGATGGCGCCGAAAGCCAGCGGTTTGCCCGGCCGCATTGCCACTCGCCAGAAATGCATGGCGTTGCCGATTTCGCCCATAACATTTTTGACGAAGTCAAAATCGCCGACTGAAACGCCGCCGGAGGAAATCATTAAATCGGCATGTAGCGCGGTTTTGAAGGCTTCCCGCAGATCCGTTTTTTTGTCTTTGACAATTCCCAGCATAATCGGGATCGCGCCGCATTCCATCACCTGAGCCGCAAGGGAGAAGCTGTTGCTGTTGACAATTTTTCCCGGCGGAGGCTCGATTTCAATGTCCACCAGTTCGTCACCGGTGGACATAATGGCCACGCGGGGCTTCTGATAGACGCTGACAAAGGCTCTGCCCAGAGCGGCGAGCATACCGATGTCCGCCGGCCGCAGAGCGCTTCCTTTTTTTACGACAAGGTCGCCGGTCCGCACGTCTTCTCCGGCAAAACGGATATTTTCAGATTTTTCCGCCGAGGTATAAACAATAACGGTTTTACCTTCCTTCATCGTATCTTCCTGGTGGACGACTGAGTCGGCGCCTTCCGGAAGCACCGCGCCGGTCATGATGCGGGCGGCTTCACCCTTTTTTATTTTTTTGACGGCCAGTGTCCCCGCGGGGATGTCTTCAATGATTTTGAGCTTCACCGGTTTTTCTCGTGAGGCGTCTTTGATGTCGGCGCAGCGAAGCGCGTAGCCGTCCCTGGCCGAATTGTTGGCGGAAGGAATATTGCGCGGGGCAAAAACATCTTCGCCGATCACGCGGCCTCGGGCTTCCAGAATATTGATTTTTTCCAGTCCCAGCGGCCGGAAGTTCACCAGGATCGTCTTCAGCGCTTCTTCCACAGAAATCATTTTTCCATCTCCACAAAATTGATGGGCAGCACTTTATCAAAGACAGGGCGCTTGTCAATATATAATGAGACTCAGTATTGGGGAGCCTGAAAGCAACCCAATACTGTAAGTCGAATTATCCCGATAGCGAAGGATATCGGGATTGTCGAATATAAAAATATTTTCAATTGAATTATCCGGCAAAGAAGATTAGGAAGCATCCAGAGCGACCCGTTCCGGATGAAAGATTGGTTTCTATCCGGAATGGGTTTTAGTGCTGGAAAATTTAATTTGAGGATGAGTTAAATCCGTGCGAAAAATTGTCGCAACGAAAAACAGGACGGATGTCGAGCCCGTCAATACGATTGTCAGGCATGCTGAAGAGGGCCGGTCCAAAATTGATGTCGGCGGATTGAAGGGAGCGTCCCGGTCTTTGCTGGCGGCTCAGCTTTTTAAAAAATTGGAGAGGCCGCTGCTGATTGTCTGCCCGGCAGAAAAAGAAACGGCCGCTTTCGCCCGTGAGCTTTCTCTTTTCCTGGGCGGCGAATCCGTCTTTCACTACCCCTCACTGGATTTCCTGACCATTGATATGTTCGCGCTCCAGAAGGAGGACGAATTGAGCCGTCTGGAGGCGCTGGCGAATCTGCAGGTCGGCAACAAAACGGTTGTGGTGGCGTCTGCGGCGGCTTTAATGCAGAAAGTGATGCCCGTAGATGAATTTGGCCGGCATTTCCAGATTATTTCCGTGGGCGATACGCTGAACATTGATGAATTCGGCGCCGGGCTTGTCGCGCGGGGATACCGGCGAAAAAGCCTGGTGGATGAAAAGGGAGAGTTCAGCTTCCGGGGGAATATTATTGATATCTTCCCGCCGGCCGAAAAAAATCCGCTGCGGCTGGAAATGTTCGGGGATGAAATTGAAACCATCCGGGTTTTTGATCCTTCGTCCCAGCGCTCAATCGGTACGGCAACCGCCTTTATCGTGCCTCCGTCCGGTGAAGTCATCATCAATTCCTCCACGCTGGAACTGGCCGTCCGCAATATCAGACGTCGCTCCGATGAACTGTCGCTTCCCCGCGAGATTCGCAACCGTCTGGTGGACACGCTGAAAGAAGGCCTGATGGACTCGGTGAATCCCGTTTTCCTGCCACTGTTTTATGAGTCGTATGACAGTGAAGAAGGGCTTTCGCGGAATAAACTTTCCGGTCTCTTTGATTATCTGTCCGGAAATACTCTGGTGATTATGGATGATCCGCTGGCATTCCATCAATCTCTGCAAAATGCCCGGCTGGGCATCGACAAGCTGCTGTTCAAAACAAAAAACAGCGGGAAATTTCATCTGGAAAAAGAAAACACCTATTTTCAGCCTGACGACGTGACGGCCCGTCTGGAGAGCTTCGGTCGAATTGTTCTGGAAGGCCTGAATCTGGACAAAGCAGAGGAAAGCTTTCCAGCGATTGAATTTGAGACTCACCGGTATATCTGTTCGGGAGAACTCCAGGCCGGTGAGATCAGGGAAGACGCCGCTTTACGGTGGACGGTGGAACAGATCAAGTCGTGGCTTGCCGACGACATGTTGATTTGCCTCTTTTGTCCCGCGCTGGAAGATGTTCAGCGGATGAAGCAGTTGCTTCTGTCGTATGATGTGCCGGTGCAGCTTTTGCCGGCCGGCGAAACGGTTCTGGACATGATCAACCGCGGCGATCAAGACGCGACGCTTGTTCTGCTCAAGGGCGAGCTTTCCGCTGGTTGCGTCATTCCGGCCATGAAGCTGGTCTTTTTAAGCGAAGAGGAAATATTTGTAAAAAAAACGACGCGCCGCCGTTCGCGGCCGGTCAGAGAAGGCTATTTTATCAAGTCGTTTGGCGATCTGAAGGAAGAGGATTTTATCGTTCACACGGATTTCGGCATCGGGATTTATCGCGGTTTGAAGAAAATCACCGTGGGGAAAATCGAAAATGATTTTCTGGTCATTGAATACGCGGACGGCGACAAGCTCTACATTCCCGTGAACGCTCTGCAAAAAATCCAGCGCTATCTAGGCCCGGATGGCTATGTGCCGAAAATCGAAAAGATGGGGGGCACGTCCTGGGAAGCGGCCAAGGAAAGAGTGAAAAAATCCGTGCGGGAATACGCCGAAGAGCTGGTGGCCATTTATGCCGCCCGCGAAGCCCTGGAAAGAAAATCGTTTTCACCGCCGGATCGCATCTATGAGGAATTCTGTTCCACGTTTGAATTCGAGGAAACGCCGGATCAGGTCAGGGCCATTGAAGACATCCACATGGACATGGATGATCAAAAGCCGATGGACAGGCTGATTTGCGGCGACGCCGGATTCGGCAAAACGGAAGTCGCGGTCCGCTCCGCGTTCCGGGCGGTCATGGACGGCAAGCAGGTTGCCGTTCTGGTGCCGACGACCATTCTTGCGGAACAGCATTATCGCACCTTTTCCCGCCGTCTGAATGATTTTCCGGTTCGTGTGGAAGTGCTCAACCGTTTCAAGAGTTCCGCCGAGCAGAAGAAAATTGTCGAGGACCTGAAAAATCAGAAGGTGGATATTGTGGTGGGGACGCATCGCCTGCTGCAGAAGGATATCGCCTTTAAAGATCTGGGGCTGATCATCATTGACGAGGAGCAGCGTTTCGGTGTGTCGCACAAGGAAAAGTTAAAGAAAATGCGCACGCTGGTGGACGTGCTCACGCTTTCGGCGACGCCGATTCCGCGCACGCTGCATCTGTCTCTGGTCGGTATCAGGGATTTGTCGATTATCAACACGCCGCCGGAAGACCGGGTGTCCATCAAAACCTACGTGCTGGAATTCGATGAGGATGCGATTAAAGCGGCCATCGAAAAAGAAATGGCGCGCGGCGGGCAGGTGTTTTTCGTCCATGACCGCGTGCGCTCCATTTATTCCATTGCTCTTCTTGCACAGCGGCTCGTGCCGCAGGCGAGAGTCGGTGTCGTGCACGGACAGATGAAACCGGCGGAGATTGAGAAAACGATGACGGCCTTTATCCGTCAGGAATGCGACGTTCTGGTGTGCACGACGATTATCGGTTCCGGTCTGGACATTCCGACCGCCAACACCATCATTATCAACCGCGCCGAAAAGTTCGGTCTGGCGCAACTGTATCAAATCCGGGGACGCGTCGGACGCTCCAGCCGGGAAGCCTTCGCGTATCTGCTGCTGCCCAAGGGGGCGATGCTGTCTCGAGAGGCAATGAAAAGGCTTCAGGTCATCAAGGATTTTTCCGAGCCGGGTTCGGGATTTCGAATTGCCTATAATGATTTGGAAATCCGCGGCGGCGGCAATCTGCTGGGCATTTCCCAATCGGGGCATATTTCTGCGGTTGGCTATGAGCTTTACACGGAATTGATGGAGAAAACGATTCGGGAAATCAAGGGGGAGAAAACGGAGGAAGAGGAACTGCTGCCTGAAATTCAGCTCGGCATCTCGGCCTTCATTCCCGAAGAGTATGTGCAGGATGTTCAACAGCGTCTGGTTTTATACAAGAGAATATCGCTGGCCTCGAATGACGAAGAGCTTTCTGAAATTAAAAACGAGATGAAGGACTGCTACGGGGATCTGCCCGGGAACGCCGAAAATCTTCTACAGATCATCAGCATCAGAAATGCTCTGAAGCCGCTTAAAGCCAGAAAAATGGGCTATGACGGAAAATTTCTGTATATTTTCTTCCGGGATCATTCCCCGATTGATCCGGCAAAGATTATGGCGCTCTATCGGAAAAAAATCAGAGAATTGCGTTTTACTCCCGATTATAAGCTCTTTGTTCCCGCACCCCAATTACAGGAGAAAGAGATTGTCGTGCAGGCGGAGATGTTGTTAAAGATGCTTGCCCAATAGACGCAAGCAGGATATAAGAAAAAGATATGAGAAAAGCGACGGCTCAATTCTGTTTCATTTCAACAACGGGAAAATCACAAAAGATTTTAATGGTTCAGTATATTTTTATATCACTGATGCTGCCGTGCTTCATCATCGCCTGTGATCAGATGGACACATTTTCCAAGCCCTATGTGGTCACGGTTAATGGCGCCAAAATTTATCAGGAAGAATATCAGGCGCGTCTGAATAAAAAGAAGCAGATGTTGTCCGGAGATATCCTGAAGCAACCCGATTACATGAAAAGATTTGAGGCGGAAGTTCTGGAGAGCATGATTACGGAAAAAATTATGCAGCAGCGCGCTCAGGAGCTCAATATTTCAGTCAGCGATGCCGAACTGGAGAAAAAAATTAAAGAAATAAAAGAAGATTACGGAGAGGAGTTTACCGGACTTTTTGCCAAGCAGAATATAAACTACGAACAATGGAAGGCCGAATTCCGCGACGAGATGCTGATCCAGAAACTGATTGCCGCGGACGTGAACGACAAAATAAAAATATCGGAAAAGGAAATCAGCGATTATTTCAGTCAGCACCGCGGCCGCTATAAAAATGACGCGCGGGTTCGTGTTGCTCAGATTGTTGTCCGCGACATGGCCGCGGCCAACAGGGCGATGGCAAGATTAAAAGCGGGCGAAAAATTTGAAAAGGTCGCCGCGGACGTATCCATCGGGCCGGAAGCGAAGCATGGCGGTGATCTGGGATTCCTCACGAAATGGGTCATGCCGGATCCGCTCGATAAAACGATTTTTCAAATGCCGGCCAATAAAATCAGTCCGGTTGTTCAGAGCTCTTACGGCTTCCATATCTTTAAAGTTCTGGAGATTCAGCCGGCCAGGGAGAGAACGCTGGCCGATGTTCGGCAGGAAGTGATGGACGATATCCGGACGCAGAAAGAGGAAGTGGCTTTCAGCGTCTGGCTGGAAGACTTAAAAAGAAAAGCGGTGATTAAGAGAAAAACCAATATCAAAAACTGAAATGAACAATCATTCGAATGAAACAGGGGAGGGATGAATTTGAAAAATATAAAATACGTTTTATTGCTGCTGCTGATCTTTATCAGTGTGCAGGCGCGCGCCGAAGTTGTGGACCGGATCATCGCGGTCGTAAATGATGAAGTGATTACGCTTCACGATCTGAGCACCGCCTTCGAACCTTATGAGAAAAACATCGAAAACACTTACAAGGGGAAAGACAAGGATGCCATCATCAGACAGACCCGAGAAACTTTTTTCCAGAGGCTGATTGACAACATCTTGATTGAACAGGAAGCCAAAAAGAATGGCATCAGCACTACCGTCAAGGACGAGGATGTGATGAATGTTATTCAGGGGATGCTGGGCAAACAAAAAATCAGTATGGCGGAGTTCCAGAAAAATCTTGCCCGGGAAAGCAGTTCCCTCGAGGTAATAAAAAAGGAAATCAGATCGCAAATCATCCGGATGAAAGTTCTGAAAAGAGAGGTCAAGGACAGAATCATGGTGACCGATGAGGAGATCGGTGAATACTATGCCAGACATCGTCAGGACTACGAAGGAAAAGAAAGCGTCCGGATGAAACAGATTCTGTTGCTTGTCGCTTCAGGAGCGGCTCCAGGTGAAAAAAACAAAATCAAGATGGAAGCTTTGCGTTTGAGGGAACTCGCCGTAAAAGGAGAATCATTTGATCTGCTGGCGACAAAATATTCGCAGGGATCGGCGGCGCCCCAGGGCGGCGATGTCGGTTTTATCGAGAAGGGCACCATTATTCCGGAAGTTGAAACGGTCGCCTTCAGCCTTCCTTTAAATACGGTCAGCGATGTGATCGAATCGGGAATTGGATTTCATATTATTAAAGTCATCGACAAGAAAGGCGCGAACGTCAAGCCCATTGCCGCAGTGAGGGAAGAGATCAAAACGAAAATAGAAGATGAGAAACTTGATAAAAAATATGATGAATGGATTTCTTCCGTGAGGGATAAATCGCATATCGATATAAAATTGTAAGAAATTAATATCACGATGGATACGATCAAAATCAGAGGAGCCGCCCAGCATAATTTAAAGAATATCAACCTGGATATTCCCCGAGACAAATTTGTGATTATCACCGGGGTAAGCGGCTCCGGCAAATCTTCTCTGGCGTTCGACACGATTTACGCCGAAGGGCAGAGACGCTATGTGGAATCCCTTTCCACCTACGCGCGGCAGTTTATCGGACAGATGGATAAGCCCAACGTGGAATCCATCGAAGGTCTGTCTCCGGCCATTGCGATTGAACAGCGCGCCGCGAGCCACAATCCCCGTTCCACCGTCGGCACCGTGACGGAGATTTACGATTATTTTCGTCTGCTTTATGCCGCTGTCGGCGTCTGTCATTGCTACAAATGTGGCCGGGAAATCAAATCGCAGACGATTGACGGCATTCTGGACAGCATTTCCGCGCTTCCTGAAAATACGGCCTTCAGTGTGCTGGCGCCGCTGGTCCGGGGGAAAAAAGGAGAGTTTCAGAAAGAGCTCAAGAAGCTTCAGAAAGAGGGATTCGCGCGCGTCCGCGTTGACGGGGAAATCCGTGATCTCGCGGAAGAAATTGCCCTGGAAAAGAACAAACGCCACGACATTGATCTCGTGATCGATCGTTTGATTCTAAAAGACGGCGTCAGAAAGAGGTTGCGGGATTCTCTGGAGCTGGCCGCCGCGCGGGCGGAAGGCCTGGTTCGCATTGTCACGACCGGTGGCGAGGAAATGCTTTTCAGCGAAAAATACGCTTGTCCCGATTGCGGGATCAGCATTCCGGAGCTGACGCCACGGATGTTTTCCTTCAACAATCCCTATGGCGCGTGTCCGGACTGCAACGGTCTGGGTTCTTCCATGCGTTTCACCGAATATCTGGTGGTGCCGGACGCCGGATTGTCTTTACGGGACGGGGCGATCGCGCCGTGGGCCGGACGGCAATCTCTTTATTATTATAATTTGCTCGACGCGCTCTGCGACCATTACGGATTTGACGTCAATACGCCGTTTAACAAGCTGCCGGAGAAAATTCAAAAGATGCTGCTTTATGGATCGGGCAATGAGCTGATCAAATTTTATCATGACCGCGGCGACAAGCGATATTTCTCGCATCGGCCTTTTGAAGGCGTAGTCAGACAACTGGAGCGCCGCTGGAAGGAAACGGCGTCGACGGCCATCCGCAATGATCTGATGCGCTACATTGATCTGAGCGCCTGCGACACCTGTCGCGGCGCGCGCCTGAAGAAAGAAATTCTGGCCGTTACCATTATGGACAAGAATATTTATGAGTTGTGCCAGTTGTCCATTCGCGACTGCTATAACTATTTTGAGCAGATAAACCTGTCGCCTCAGGAAAGAAACATCACTGAAAGGATCGTCCGGGAAATCAAGAACCGCCTCCAGTTTCTGCTCAACGTGGGCATGGATTACTTGAGCCTGGACCGGGCGACATCGTCTTTGTCCGGCGGAGAGAGTCAGCGCATCCGGCTGGCGACACAGATCGGCTCCGGCCTGATGGGCGTTTTATATGTGCTGGATGAACCGACCATCGGGCTGCATCAGAAAGATAATTTGCGTCTGATCGATACCTTGAAGCGGCTGCGCGACATGGGGAATACGGTTCTGGTCGTGGAGCACGATGCCGACATGATTCTGGCCTGCGATCATATCGTGGATATCGGTCCCGGTGCCGGTACGGAAGGCGGAGAACTCGTTTTTCAGGGAACGCCGGCTGAAATCATCCATGATGAAAAATCTTTGACGGGGCGGTATTTATCGGGAAAGGATGTCATCGAACGGCCCTCAAAGAAAAGAGCCATGAAAGGAAGGTTCATCATCATTGAAGGCGCCTGCGAAAACAACCTGAAGAATATCGACATTAAAATTCCCGTGGGTCTTTTTACGGCGGTGACCGGTGTGTCCGGTTCCGGCAAAAGCTCCATGGTTATTGAAACGCTTTACAAAGTGATGGCGCGCCGCCTGAATCAGTACAGCGGATCGATGGGTAAAATTAAGAAAATTGTTGACCTGGGTGATATAGAACGCGTCATTATGATTAATCAGCATCCTATCGGCCGGACCCCTCGCTCCAATCCGGCAACCTACACCGGTGTTTTTTCCATCATCCGTGATCTATTCACCAATCTTCCCGAATCCAGAATGCGCGGCTACAAGCCGGGACGGTTCAGCTTTAACGTCAAGGGCGGGCGCTGTGAAGCCTGCGAAGGCAACGGCCTGATTAAAATTGAGATGCATTTTCTCCCGGATGTTTATGTGACCTGTGATGCCTGCCACGGCAAACGGTTTAACCGGGACACCCTGGATATTAAATATAAAGATAAGAGCATTGCCGATGTTCTGGATATGACCGTCAATCAGGCGCTGGTTTTTTTCTCCAACATTCCTTCCATTAAATCACACCTGCAACTGCTCAATGAAGTCGGTCTGGGCTATATCCATCTGGGGCAGTCGGCAACCACCCTTTCCGGCGGAGAAGCACAAAGAATAAAACTCGCGCGGGAGCTTGGCAAGAAGGTCAACAGCAATACCCTTTATATTCTGGATGAACCGACCATCGGACTGCACTTTGCGGATATTCAAAAACTGCTGGATGTCCTGATGCGTCTGGTGGATATGGGCAATACCATGGTGGTGATCGAACATAATCTGGATGTCATTAAATGCGCCGACCATATTATTGATCTGGGACCGGAAGGGGGCACCGGCGGCGGCAGAATTGTTTCTTCCGGCACCGTCGAAAAGGTTGCCCGGGACGAAAACTCCATCACCGGTCAATTCCTGCGACAGGTTATATCTTTATAAAAAATCAAACTATAGGTTTCGACGGATTTCTTTCGCCGAAAATCGCTCTGCCGATGCGCACGATGGTTGCGCCTTCCTCAATGGCGATTTCAAAATCATCCGTCATGCCCATGGAAAGTTCATTCATCTGAATGCCCGCGATGCCTTCCTGAATAATCTTTTGCTGAAGATCTTTCAGTGCGGCAAAATAGGGGCGGGAGTTTTCCGGATTGTCGGAATAGGGCGCCATCGTCATTAAACCCTGAACGCTCAGATTTTCCAGCGCTGAAATATTTTTAATCAGTTCTATCGCTTCAGAGGCTTCGATGCCGCTTTTTGATGGCTCGCCGCTGATATTGACCTCCATCAGGATATTGATCTTGCGGCCGATGATTCCGGCTCTCCGATCAATTTCTCTGGCGAGTTCCAGGCGGTCAACGGAGTGGATATAGTCAAACAGGTTGACGACATACTTGGCTTTATTGGTTTGCAGATAGCCGATCATATGCCACTGAACCTTTTCTTTGATGAGAGTGATTTTGTCTCTTGCTTCCTGAACGTAATTTTCACCGCAGGCCGTTATGCCGGCTTTAATCGCCTGCTCCACGATGTGGGGCGCGACAGTTTTGGTGACGGCCAGAAGTTTGACAGAATCGGGAGAACGGTTGCATCGCGCGGCGGCAGCCGCGATTCTCTGTCTGATTATTTTGATATTGGCAATGATATCCGTTTCCATAATTATCTATCGAAAGCTGATCGCTTTTAATTTTTTTAATGTTTCCAAAACTTCACAAAGCGGCAATCCGATGACGTTGGTGTAAGAGCCGCGGATAGACTGAATAAAGTACGCGCCCTTTCCCTGGATGGCGTAGCCACCGGCCTTATCGTAGGGTTCATCGCAGTCAATGTACCAGTTCATTTCGTCCGGACTGATCGTTTTGAATTTTACGGCAGATTGCACAACTCCGGCGGCGCAGACTCGCGATTGTGTCCGGGCAATCGTAAAACCGGTAAAAACTTTGTGTTCGCGTCCGCTTAATTTCTCCAGCATCATTTTCGCCTGCCGCCTGTTTTTCGGCTTGCCTAAAATGACGCCGTCAATCACGACAATGGTGTCGGCGCCTAAAACCCAGGCGTCCTGATGTTGACGGGAGATGACCAGCGCCTTTTCTTGGGATAATCTTTTGACGTGCTGGCGGGGACTTTCACCGGCCAGGTAATCTTCGTTGATGTGAGGCGGCATGATTTTGAAATTCAATCCTGCCGACCGGAGCATTGCCTGCCGTCGGGGTGAAGCGGAGGCTAGAATGAATTTATGGCTGGATGTTATCGGCATCTTGCTCACTTGACCGGAGATTAAAATTGAAAATTTCTATCACAAATTTAGCTCTGACTGTCAATTGTTAAATGCATTTGCATATTCATCAAAAATATTGTAACGATGCCCGCAAGTTCATTTGGAGAGGTTTATAAAAATGAAAAAGAAATTTATCCTGTTATTAATGATGATCTTCTTGGCAGTGTCCGGCAGTCAGGCGCTGGCGAAAGAAAGAATCGTAAAATTAAACATACTGGGTTGCAACGCCTGAGGGAATAAGCACAGGATAGGGACTATCCTGAAGGAAATCAAGGGCGTCAGTAAATATGACTTCGCGCATAAAGATTTTGTCACGGTAACATTCGAAGATACGGCCACCACCATTAAAGTCATTACCGGAGAACTCAAAAAAGGCGGTAAAGAAGTAAAGGGGAAACCGGTCTTTTTGAAATAGACAACTAAAGATATTTTTTCAGCTTTGCCGCTTCCAGTTTTTCGACGATCTTTTTGACGTCCTGGGAGCGGCCTTTTTTGCAGATCAACAGAGCGTCTTTGGTCTCAACGATTAATAAATCCCTGACCCCCACCAGCGCTGTCAATCGGCCCGGATTGTAAACCAGCGAACCTTCTGAATCTTCAAAAATCGCCTGACTGTCGCGGCACGCGACATTGCCTTTGTCGTCTTGGGGCGATATTTCCCGGACCGCGTCCCAGCTTCCTACATCGCTCCAGCCGAAGTCTCCCGGAATGATAAAAACGTCATCCGCTTTTTCCATCACACCGTAATCGATGGAAATGGAATCAAGCTGCCTGTAAACGCGGGCAACGGTGGCGGCCTCGTCAGCAGAACCCAGCGCCTGATCAATTTTCATCAGGCCGGCATATAAGTTTGGCAACCGGCGGCTGATTTCTTCCAGGATGACAGATGTTCGCCAGACAAACATGCCGCTGTTCCAGTAGAAATTGCCGCTGGCAATGAATTCCTGAGCCTGCCGAAAGTCCGGTTTTTCACGGATGGAGCGGACGCGAAAAACGTCTTCATTGTTTATTTTCCCGAATAAATCTTTGCTTTCAATGTATCCGAAACCGGTTTGAACACTGGATGGTTTGATGCCGATGGTAACCAGACCGTTTTCACGCGAGGCGACTTCAATAGCGGCGGCGATCAGATCAAGATATTTTGAGGAATCGGCAATGGCGTGGTCGGAGGGCAGAACAACCATGACGTCATCGGGAACCCTTTGTCGGATGTGCAGTGCGGCCAGGCCGATACAGGCGGCGGTGTTTTTCCCCTGCGGTTCTATAATAATATTACGCGTTGGAATTTCCGGAAGCTGCCGCATTAAAGTGCGGGCGTGTTTCCTGCCGGTGACCACCAGAATGTTTTCCGACGAGACGAGGGGCCGGATCCGTTCAACCGTTTCCTGAATAATGGTTTTTTCGCTGATGATATCCAGCAGGTGCTTGGGCTTTTTCTCCCGGCTGCGGGGCCAGAATCTTGCGCCTTTTCCTCCGGCCATAATGACTGCATACATATTTTGTATCTCCTGTCTTCCGTAAAAGAGAATGATGGGTATCTATAATATAATGTGTCTTGCAATTTCAAGCGGGAAAAGATAATTTATCGCACCATGACGAAAATAATGTATCCGGAAATAACACTGAAAAAAGGGCGGGAAAACGCTTTGCTGCGCGGACATCCCTGGGTGTTTTCCGGAGCAATTGCCGCCGTTACAGGCCGGCCCGAACCCGGCGATATTGTTTTTGCGCGGAGTGTGTCGGGTCATCCGCTGGCGCTGGGCTTTTACAACCCGTTAACGGATATCGCCTTTCGCTCTCTGACGTCCAGATGCGAAGAAAACATCTCCCAGTATTTCTGGCAGTCCCGTCTGAATGCCGCGCACAAACTGCGACAGAAGGTTGTTGATGAGCAAACCAACGCCTACCGTCTGATCAATGCCGAAGGCGACGGATTTCCCGGCTTGATTGTCGATGTCTATGATTCCACGGTGGTGATGTCGATCGCCACGGCGGGTATGGAAAAGCAAAAAAGTCACATTTTAAACGCTCTGATTTCCCAGTTCAAACCGGCAAGGATTTATGAACAGAGTGAAGGCCGTTCCCGCGAGATGGAAGGGTTGGAAAAAAGAAACGGCATCATCTTTGGCGATGATCAATGCGATCCGGTGGAGATTACGGAAAACGGCCTGAAGTTTGAAGTGGATTTCGTCGCCGGCCAGAAAACCGGCTTCTTCCTCGATCAGCGCGTCAATCGGGAAAAACTGGGAGCCCTGAGCCGCGACGCGCAGGTGTTGAATTGTTTTTGTTACAGTGGGGCGTTCTCGGTCTATTGCGCCGAAGGCGGCGCCAGACGGGTGGTTTCTCTGGACATCTCCAAACCGGCCTGTGCCCTGGCGAGAAAGAATTTGCATCTCAACTGGTTTTCCGCTGACAATCATCCGGTTGTGGAAGCGGATGTCTTCGCCTATCTGCGCGCCACGCAGGAAAATTACAGCATGATTATTCTGGATCCTCCGGCTTTTGCCAAGGACAGAAAAGATGTGACGAAAGCCGCGCACGGCTATAAGGAAATCAATCTACAGGCCATGAAGCGCCTCGCATCCGGCGGCATCCTGGCCACGTTCTCCTGCTCCAATTTTATCGACGAGGATCTTTTTTACAGGATTGTTCTCTCCGCGGCGCGCGATGCCGGAGCTGATTTGCAGGTTATGGCCAGACTGGAGGCCGGTCCGGATCATCCTGTTTTACTGGGTCATCCGGAAGGCCGCTATCTCAAGGGATTGCTGCTTGTTAAAAGAAAGTAGCTTGCCCTTTTGATCGGTTCATCTTTGCTCAGCGAGCTGTCAGATTCGCGGCGATTTTGTCATGGATCATTCGGGAAGCCATATGGTTGCCAACCGCTCCCACGAAGACGGAAACGGATGTCAGGCTCCTGTCCAGATATTCCACCTTGATGGTCACGTTTTCTTCCCGCACAAACGCCTTAATTTCGCCCGTTGAAATCTTGCGCTCTTTCTGGATGTCGGTTGCTTTGAGTTCGGTTAAGGAGTTTTCACAGGCTTTCCAGACCGGGTCGATGTCGGCTTTGTATTCGGTAATGAGACTGCCGTCCTGATAGAAGAATTTTCCGGAACTGATGCCGGCGACTTTTCCCTGGAAATTTACAGCCATACTGCATCCGGCAAGTATCATCAAAACGACAAGCAATAATATTTTATTTTTCATGGAATAACTCCTTGGGTAATCATTTAGGAACATTCGTGATGATCGGCTTTTTCGCCGCCGAAATCCTGGGCGGGGGCGGAGGCTTGACGGCGGAAATCTTCAAATCCTTGACTTCTCTTGCCGCTTCGGCCAGCGCGATGTCCCTGGGATCCGCGCTGAAATAGATTTCGCCGATGAGGCTTTCGGCCGGGTTTCCCGTATGCTGGGAATTGATATGGATCTGCAATCCGGTCGTCAGTCCCTGAGGTTCGCCGCCTTTCACATCCCCGAATAATTTTTTATAGTCTTTATAGAGATTGCGCCGTTCGGTAAACCACTGACCGGTTTGATCCGTCTGATTTCTCAAAACAATGTATCGAAGTTTGTCGCCGCCCGTCTGTGGACTGCGGCCGCTCCAACCTTTGGGAGCTTCGGTATCCCAGATATATCCGATGACCGGTGTATTGGTCATGGCCGGGAAGCCGGTGGGCTTGAAGGCCACATAAAGCTGCAGCGCCTGATCGTCCGTGGCTGATTGGCGTATATCGCCACCGGTGGGCAGTTTGTTGGCTTTCCAGCGCCAGCACAGCACGGGATATTTTTTGACATCCACGTTGAATTCTTTCTGCAAACCGAAAGAGGAATCACCCGCGGATTTCAGATAAAGAAAAAACTGGTTGTTTTCTTTCTTGATCTCCACTTTCGGCAGGCCTTTTTTCTTGTCCAGTTTCCAACCGGCGGGAATGCCGCTGAGGATATCGGCGGGTGTAAATTTGGTAACGGGAAGCATTGCAAACTCCGCCCGGCTGCTGAAAGCGGCGAGTAAGAGAAAAGCCAGACAAAAGATTAAAACGGATATTTTCTTCATTAAAACTCCCTAGCGTTGACTGTGTTTCTCGCGCAGTTTCATGATTTCTGTTCTGGTCAGAACGCATTGGATCTGATCAACGTATTTCAGAATATTTTCCTTGCCGCCTTCTTCACGGTCAATCAGCGAGATCACCATTTCAATGTCCAATCCTGCTTTGCGCGCCTGTTCAATGGCGGTGATGGTGGAAGCGCCGGTTGTAATCACGTCATCGATGATGGCAACCTTTTCGCCGGGCCGGACGCTGCCTTCGATGGCGCTTTTGGTGCCGTGATCCTTGACATCTTTTCTGACGATAAACGATTTGATCGGCTTCCCTTTCTGATATGATATCACGGCCAGCGCGTTGGCGATGGGATCCGCGCCCAGGGTCAGTCCGCCGGCGGCCGTAATACCGGTATCCTTGACGAGGTCAAAGATGATCGCGCCGATGAGATTCATGCCTTCCGGGTCGAGCGTGGTCGGCTTGCAGTTGAAGTAGTAGTAGCTTTGTCGGCCCGAAGCGAGCGTGAAGGGCGGATTTTCGCTGTATTTGAAAGACTTTTCCAGGATGATTTCGCCAAGTCTTTCTTTCATTTTTTCAATCGACATCATGTTTTCTCCATTGCCTCTTAAGTTATGACTGAGGATTATTTTTTAAACTGAATTTGATGGGCAGTTCCACCCAGGCCGTGAAGGGTGTTCCTGATCTTCTGGCCGGTTCGAATTTCCAGGGCTTCACCGCTTCCACAGCTGACTGATCAAGAATGGCGTACCCCGATGATTTTCCTATTTTAAGCTTGCCGACTGTTCCGTTGGATAAAATTTCCGCCAACACGAAAACCATGCCTTCATAACCCCGGACACGCGCCACTTCCGGATATACAGGCGGCGCGTTTTCTTTGTAAAGAGGATGGGCAATGACCGTATTTATGGATGAAGCCTTGTCGGCATTTCCGTCAGCTATGGAATTTCGCGCACCAGAATGGCCGTCTGTCAGTGCCGCATTTGATTTATCACCGATGAAGGATTCTCTATTATCGGCATCTATGGCCGCTGCCGTTGATTTCTGATCAATGATCATAGGGTGGATCGGTTTGCTGACGGCCTTCATCTGATCCTTCCTGTCTTTTTTGATATGGGCGGTGACTTCCAGCGTTTGTTGCGCGAGAGATATCCAGACCGGCCGGCTGCCGTTGAGCGCCGGAGCGGAGACAGTGGAGGTCAACAGCCAGAAGATCAGGCCTGCTCCGGCAATCACATGCAACAGTAGGGAACAAAATAATGCCGGACCTATTTGGGGTTTGTTTTTTGTCGAACGAAAAAAAGTCATGCCTTAAAATTAATGTCTCTTAATTATTTTTTCCACCACCTTCACCGCTTCCACGCCGTCTCTGGCAAAATTGGCGCCGATGGATCGGGCAAAGTCTTCCGTCACTACCGCTCCGCCAATCAGGAAATCCGTGTTGATGCCGTTTTCGCGCGCCAGAGTGATGACTTCCTTCATATTCACCATGGTGGTGGTCATGAGGGCGGAAAGTCCGATCACGTCCGGCTTTTCTTTCCTGGCCGCGCTGACGATCACCTGGTCAGAGACGTCTTTGCCGAGGTCAATAACACAATATCCGTAATTTTTCAAAAGAAGAGCGACGATATTTTTGCCGATATCGTGAATGTCGCCCCGGACGGTGGCGAGCAGCACTTTTCCTTTATCCGCCTGCGCCGTTTTTTTTAGGAGCGGATCCAGATGGGCTAATCCTTTTTTCATGGTTTCCGCCGCCGCCATCAGCTGCGGAAGAAAATAAATTTTCTTTTCATATAAATCGCCGACGCGGACAATGGAAGGGATCATAACTTCGTCAACGAGTTCGGCGGCCTGTCGGCCGGTGCGCAAGGCCTCCTCCAGGAGCACTACGATATTTTCTTTTTCCCCGTCCAGAATCGCTTTGACCACTTTTTCTTCTGGTGAACTTTTTTCAACGGGCCCCGGAGTCTGGGGAGCAGTCTGCTGCGAAAAATGATTGATGAACTGCAGCGAGGCCTTTTCGCGGGCGGTCAGGGCGTCGCCGGCTTTCTGAACGTTGGTGAATTCGACGCTGGCCGGATTGGCGATGGCCATGGTCAGACCGCAATACTGCGCCATCGCCAGAAAAGCGGCGTTGAGCCAGGGACGTCCCGGCATGCCGAAAGAAACATTGGAAAGCCCCAGAATCGTTTTGCACTTGAAGGTGTTTTTGCACCAGTTGATCGTGGCCAGCGTTTCCCGGCCGGCATGAGCATCGGAAGCGACCGCCATCGTCAGGCCGTCCACCACAAAATCATCTTTCGTGAAACCGAATTTCTGCGCTTTGCGAAAAATATTGTCAATGATCGTCTGGCGCTTTTTCGCCGTCTTCGGCAGTTCGCCGCCGGTCAGGGGCAGCAGAATAAACATGGCCCCGTATTTGGCCGCCAGCGGCAGGAGCTTAGATACCTTTTCTTTCTCTCCGGAAATGGAATTGATCAGCATTCGGCCCGGATAAAGCCGCAGCGCCGCTTCAATGGTTTCAATCCGGGAAGAATCAATTGCCAGCGGCAGACGGCTGGCGGAGGATAAAAGTCCGACAACGTTTTTAATGGTTTGAATTTCATCAATGCCGGGCTGGCCGATGTTCACATCCAGAAGCGCTGCGCCCTGGGCTTCCTGCTCCTGAGCCATTTGCCGGATGATGTTTAACTTTCCTTCCGTGAGTTCCTGCTGCAGGGACTTTTTGCCAGTGGGATTGATTCTTTCGCCGACAATATAAAGCGGACTGTTTTCATTAATTTCCAGAAAACCGCGCGCGGAGCTGAGCGCGGAAATGGATTTTCGGACGGGTGAGGTCGGTTTTTTACGCGACACGGCGCGTGACAGCGCACGGATGTGTTCCGGTGTGGTTCCGCAACAGCCGCCCAGAAGATTGGCGCCGGCTTTAGACAGATCGGATCCAAAGGAAGCGAAGGTTTTGGCGTCCATTTCAAAAACCGTTACTCCGTCTTTGAGTTTGGGCATGCCCGCGTTGGGCTTGGCCAGCAGCGGCACCGTGGCATAAGGCTTCATCATTTTTATGAAGTCAATCATTTGTTCGGGGCCTGCAGAACAGTTGCAGCCGACCGTGTTCGCGCCCAGGCTCTGCAGGGTGATTAAAGCGCTCTGGGGCGGCGTTCCACCCAGCGTGTGTCCGTCTTTTTCGTATGTCATGGACACCATGGTGAAAATATCGGAAAGCTCTCTGACGGCCAGAAGCGCGGCACGCGCTTCCTGAATGTCAATCATCGTTTCGATGACGATCAGATCGCATCCGCCGTCAATCAATCCGCGTGCCTGCTCTTTAAATGCGTCCACGGCTTCTTCAAAGGCCAACGGGCCGAAAGGTTCAATAAATAGTCCGGTTGGACCGATATCCCCGGCGATCAGCGTTTCCCTGCCGCAGGCTTCTCTAGCCAGTCTCGCCAGTTGAAGATTGACGGAATAAACCTCTTCCTGAACACCGTATTGCTTGAGTTTATAACGGTTGGCGCCGAAGGTGCAGGTATAGACGATCTGCGCGCCGGCTTTCCGGTAAGCCGCATGGACATCTTTGATGACTTGCGGATTATCCAGACACCATAATTCCGGGCAAACGCCGGCCGGCAGGCCTCTTTTCTGTAATTCCGTGCCGGTCGCTCCGTCCAGAATGAGTATTTTTTTCGCTAGAAGATTTTTGATTTTAGTCGCTGCAATCACGGCCATCTCCTGTTTTTGAGTTGTGCTTATATCATTAATGATGATTTCGCAATTTTTTAGATGAACGATCTGATCGACATCACGAAAGGGTATATCCTTTTTCCCTGAATAGTCTCAGGCAGGCCTCGACGACGGCTTCATCAAAAAGAATGCCCCTGTTTTTTTCGATTTCGGCTAGCGCCGCTTCAATGCCCAGCGAAGCGCGATAAGGTCGGTGCGATGCCATCGCCTCCACAACGTCGGAGACCGCCAGAATCCGGGCTTCCAGGATAATTTCATTGCCCCGCAGATTTCTGGGATATCCGGAGCCATCCATTCGCTCGTGATGCTGATAAACGATCTGGGCGAGCGGCCATGGCGATTCAACATTTTTTAATATCTCATAACCGTGCTGTGCGTGCTCCTGCACAATGGAGCACTCGATTTTCGTCAGTTTGGAAGGTTTGGTCAGGATTTCCGCCGGGATGGATATTTTGCCGATGTCGTGAATGGTGCTGGCCATGCGTATTCCGTCAATTGTATGCACGGATAATCCCATTTCCGTGGCAATGGCTCTGGCCAGATCCGCGACCCGCAACTGATGTCCGGCTGTGTAAGGGTCCCGCATTTCGATAGATGATATCATCACCTGAATGGTTGTCCCGACCGATTTTCTAAGACTTTCCAGAGTGCGATACAGTTCCGCATCGATCCGCTTGCGCTCGGTAATATCCCGCAGGATAAAAATAAGACATTCCTGTTCGTCGATGGTGATGCCCCGGGCGGAATAGATGCCGAAACGTTCAGAGCCGTCTCTACGACGGAACTTGAATTCACGGTTCAGTATATCCTTGCCGGATTTCAACTCCGCCGTCATGAAATCACGCTCCGCAAGATCGATCCAGAAATTAACGGAGGGTTCGCCGGATTTTTTTCCTATGACGAGTTCACGTTTCCATCCCAGGATATCTTCAAATCCTTTGTTGGCATCGATGATCAATCCGTCTTTGAGGCGCGTCAACGCTATACAATCCGGCGTTGTTATGAAAATTTTATGAAATTTTTCTTCTGAAAGTTCAGATTTTTCTTCAGCCAGCTTGCGTTCGGTGATGTTCAGTAAAATGCCGTTGAAGACGGTTCGGTCTTCATAGCGCGTCGGGGTGGAAAGGCCGTGAAACCAGATCATTTTTCCGGTCGTGAGCGCGAAACGTCCCTCGAAATGCCAGGGGGTTCTGTTTTTGACGACTGATTCAATCGATTCCAGAAACCTTTCCCGGTCTTCTTCATGAAGACGTGACAAGAAAAGGGGAAAAAAATTGTCCAGATTGTTCAGATCGATATTTTCTGTGAATTTAGAAAATTCGCCCAAAGGTTCGCTGATATAGCTCATGCCGTATTCGCCGTTGTCTTTGGCGTAGAACTGAAAAATCACACCCGGCAGATTTTCCGTGATGCCGCGCAGCCGTTCATCCTTTTCACTGAGTATCTTTTCCGTTCGTTTTCGTTCCGTAATATCCCGGCACACATGGACAACGGCAAACGGTGTGCCATCTTCGTTGCGCAAGACATCGCCGTTGATTTCAAAAAGGATTTTCCGTCCGTCTTTGGTCATGAGATGATATTCTCTGGGGCCCAGTCTGATTTCCAGCAAGAGGTGCATATTTCTAATGACTCTTTCGCAATCTTCCGGCGCCACGAAGTTAAGAAGACTCTGACCCAGAAAATCATTATGGCTGTAGCCGCCGATCCGCAACGCGTTCTCATTTGTAAAAAGAATCTTGCCTGTGAGATCAGTACGAATCACAGCATCCGGAATGGCATTAACCAGCTTCGTCTGCAGCTCTTCGCTTCTCCGGAGTTCCTCTTCCGCCTTCTTGCGCTCGGTGACGTCGCGTGTGATACCGATAATGCCGACGGGTTTGCCGTCATCCGACCACAGGAAGGAGGCAGTCACTTCCGCCAGGAAAGTTGATCCGTCCTTGCGCAATTCCTCCGATTCGTAAGAAAGCGTTGAATTGCGGTCGAAATCAGGTTCGCCGGCTTTGGCCAGCTGATCCGACATCATGGCGATATTCCGGTTCAACTGTTCGGGGGACACCAGGTCCTGCATAGAGAGTTTCATATACTCATCAACCGTCCGGCCATGCGTGCGCTCCACAGCTTCATTGACATAAATAAAACGGCCTGCAAGATCCATCATCCAGATTAAATCCGGACTACATTTTGCGATTTTACGATACTTTTCCTCGCTGCGTCGCAATTCTTCCAACGCGGCTTCCTTCTGGGATTCCGCTTCTTTGCTCTGTTTCCTGATGATGGTTTCTTCCAGCTCTCTGGCAATCACCGGGCACAGGCGGGAATAATTGCCTTTCATGATGTAATCACGGGCGCCCAGACGCATGCATTCGACGGCTTTCTCCTCGCCAATTGTTCCGGATACAATGATGACGGGAATGTCGACGTCTTTTTCTTTTAATAACGCCAGAGCCGATGGGGCGCTGAATTGCGGCATTTTGTAGTCGCAAAGAATGATATCCCAGTCCTTATCGATGACAGCTTTCATCATCGCGTCGGCAGTTTCAATCCGGTCATATTGGGGATGATAGCCCCCCTTTTTGAGCTCCCGTATGACCAGCAGGAGATCATCTTCCGAATCCTCAATGAGCAGGACCTTGATGGGGTAAGGATTATCGATGTCGGCGGAAAGCGAATTATTCATAAATCAATCCTAACGATTTTTTATCGTGCTAACAAAAAAAATTCAGGTAAAGATTGTAACTCGTTTTGACTGAAAGGATAATATTATAAGATATTTGAATTATCAAGGGACAATTTTCAGAGACAACTCAGAGAGACATTCACAGGAAAATACCGATACTTTTGATTAGTAAATGCCAGTGATGGCTGTGACGGATTTTTCCGGAATCAGAATATAGCTGGGATTGATCTGGACGCCGAACTTGTCCATCTGCAGTTTTTCATAAATGATTTTCTGGTTTTCCAGGGCAAAATCCGCGTAGCCGGCGGAGAAGCGCCGCGGCAAAAGCGTTTTGCCTTCCCGGCGCAGCGCCTGATTCATATATTGCATGATCCATTCCAGCGCCCCATCCGTCATTTCACTGGCGGTCGCGTCGTAAACGACAGCGGCCGTTAAATCATTCCGACCGGTTTTGTCGCGGATGGCTTCCATAATCGCGCTCCCGCTCGTGGCGCCCATCAGGATAACTTCCCGGCAGTTGCGCAGAAAGGCGGATAATTTTTTACTGCGGAACATCAAATTTCCGGACACTGATATTGTTTCGCCGTCATTTTGACTGATTTTCAGCCTCAGGGACATTCCCTGAAGCGCAATCAGAGAAGAGGCTTCATGGATCAGGGCATCCGTTTCTTTCTGCTGAAGGGCTGAAATTTCCGTCGTGAGTTTTTTGTAGCCCAGGCGATGGTAGATTTTGTCGCGGGGCGGACCCATGGGTATCTTTTCGAAAAAAACTGTCGATTCCATACCAATCCTTTGCGTGGCGCCGCCCGTAAACAGTTCTCCGGGGCGTCGGTCAGTTTAAAAGTTTATGGAGGTTTGCGGCGACGGCATCGCCCATTGCTGTTGTGCCGACAAGTTTTTTATCCGGCTGATCAATATCCTTTGTGCGGTAGCCTTCCTTTAAGGTTTCCGTAACGGCTTTTTCGATCAAATCGGCTTCCGCGGACATGGCGAATGAGTATCTGAGCATCAAAGCCACAGACAGAATGGTGGCCAGTGGATTGGCGATGTTTTTTCCGGCGATGTCGGGCGCCGAACCGTGAATCGGTTCATATAATGCGCTTTTCCTGCCCAGGCTGGCGGAGGGAAGCATGCCGATGGAGCCGGTCAGCATCGCGGCTTCGTCGCTTAAGATATCGCCAAAGAGATTGCTGGTGACAATGACATCAAACTGGGAGGGATTGCGGATGAGCTGCAGGGCGCAGTTGTCCACATACATATGCTGCAAGGCGACATCGGGATAATCTTTCCCGACTTCAGTGACCACGCTGCGCCACAGCTCCATCGTTTCAAGAATGTTGGCCTTGTCCACAGACAGAAGATTCTTTTTGCGGGTTCGGGCAATTTCAAAGGCGCGAACGGCAATCCGGCGGATTTCATCCTCGGAATAGGCCAGGGTATTGACGCCTTTGCGTTTTCCGTTTTTGCCTGTCTTGACGCCGCGCGGCCGGCCGAAGTAAACGTCGCCGGTCAGTTCGCGGATAATCATGATATCAATGCCCCGCACGATATTGCTTTTCAGCGGTGAAGCGTCGAGCAGCTCTTCGAAAACAATGATCGGCCGCAGATTGGCATAGATGCCCAGTTTGCCCCGCAACCCCAGCAGTGCTCGCTCCGGCCTCACGCTGTAATCCAGTGATTCCCATTGCGGTCCGCCGACGGCTCCCAGTAAAACCGCGTCACTTTGCATCGCCAGTTTCAGACTTTCGTCCGGCAGGGGGGTTCCAAAGCGATCATACGCGCAGCCTCCGGCAAGCCCTTCCTGAAGTTGAAAGTTCATCTTTTTTCGGTCGGAGATGAGTTGCAGAATCTTTAAAGCTTCCCGCATGATTTCCGTTCCGATGCCGTCGCCGGCAAAGACGGCGATCTTAAAATTATCTTTTTTCATTCTTGCCTCTCTTGCCGGCAATGTGCTTCATCAGGCCTCCGTCGGCGATGAGCTCTTCCATAAACGGCGGGATGGAATTGATTTTAAAAACTTTATTGGAGCTGGTCAGGGTAATCGTTCCGGCGGTGCTGTCCACCTCAATTTCTTCACCGTCCTGAATGGCATCAAAAAGTTCTTGGGATTCGAAAATGGGCAGCCCCATGTTGAATGAATTCCGGTAAAATATTCTGGCGAAACTCTTGGCGATCACGCATGAAACGCCGGCCGCTTTGATTGAGATCGGCGCGTGTTCGCGTGACGAGCCGCAGCCGAAGTTTTCTCCTCCCAGAATGATGTCGCCGGCTTTCATCCGGGCGACAAAATCAGGATCGGCATCCTCCATGCAGTGGGTGGCCAGTGCCTGCGGATCTGATGTCGTTAAGTACCTCGCGGGAATAATGGCGTCGGTGTCAATGTTATCTCCAAACTTCCAGACTTTTCCTTTGCATATCATATCAAGAAACCTCTAATATTTTTTTGTTAGAGTTCTGCGGGAGAAGCGATCCTCCCCAGAACAGCAGATGCCGCCGCGACCGCGGGACTCGCCAGATACACTTCGCTTTTGGTATGCCCCATACGGCCCACGAAATTGCGGTTGGTGGTTGCCACCGCCCTCTCTCCTTCCGCCAGAATTCCCAGATGGCCGCCAAGGCAGGCGCCGCAGGAAGGCGGGCTGATGACGGCATCGGCTTTCATAAAAATCTCCAGCAGACCTTCCTTCATGGCCTGTCTGTATATATCCGGCGTTGCCGGGACAACAATCAATCTTACATGGGATGCGGCTTTGCGGTTTTTCAAAATCTTGGCTGCGATTCTCAAATCCTCAATACGGCCGTTGGTGCACGAGCCGATCAGGGATTGATCTATTTTAACTTTGCCCGCTTTGCTGATGCCTTTGGTATTGGACGGCAGATGGGGAAAGGCCACCTGCGGCTCAAGCTTTGCCGCATTGATTTCAATAATGTCTGTGTAGGAGGCGTCCTCATCGGAAGCATAAAATTTGTAATCGCGCTTTGCCCTTGTCTTGACGTATTCTCTCGTTATGGTGTCAGGAGCAAAAATTCCGTTTTTGGCGCCGGCTTCGATGGCCATATTCGCCATGGAAAACCTGTCGGCCATCGGCAGTTTACGGATGGTTTCTCCGGTGAACTCCATCGCCTGATACAGTGCCCCGTCCACACCAATGCGGCCGATGATATTCAGAATCAGATCCTTGCCCGACACCCATTTGGGCAGTTTGCCGTAAATAATGAACTTGATCGACGGCGGCACTTTCAGCCAGAGTTCGCCGGTGAGCATCGCCGCGGCCAGGTCGGTGCTGCCCACGCCGGTGGCAAACGCGCCCAGCGCGCCGTATGTGCAGGTATGGCTGTCCGCGCCGATGACCAGATCACCGGGCAGGACAATGCCTTTTTCCGGCAGCAGGGCGTGCTCCACGCCGACGTTTCCGCCTTCATAGAAGTGCGTGATCTTATGTTTTCGGGCGAATTCACGCACCGCTTTGCACTGCTGGGCGGAATTGATGTCTTTATTCGGCGTGAAGTGATCCAGCACCAGAGCGATTTTGTTTTTGTTGAAAACTTTTTTTCCGCCGGCTTTGTCGAATTCTTTGACGGCGATCGGCGCGGTAATATCATTGCCGAGCGCGATATCCACTTTCGCGTTAATCAACTGGCCGGGGGTAATTTTTTTCAGGCCGGTATGCGCCATGAGTATTTTTTCTGTAATGGTGTTGCCCACGATTTGTTCTCCTTTTAAAAAGTGAAGAGAGTCTTTAGCCTATTGCAGGCGTTTATTCAACAACTTTAACCTTTTTTCTGTTGCTTTTGATAAATTCCAGACGGTTCAGCGCGTTGATATAAGCCTTGGCGGAAGCGACAAGGACATCCGGATGTGCGCCGCGTCCCACGACAGAATGTTCATTGTATTTCAACTGGACGGTGACTTCACCCTGCGCGTCGGAACCGCCGGTGATGGCGTTGACAATGTATTTCATCAGCGGATAGTTGGTTTGCGTGATGTTGCGAATAGCCGCGAAAGTGGCATCCACCGGACCGTTGCCGAATCCTGCTTTGCGCACAATTTCGTCGCCCACTTGAATTTCCATAGTTGCCGTGGGAATGGCCACGTTGCCGCTGACCACATTGAGATAAACGAGCGTGTATTTATCTTCTCCCCGGTAAATTTCTTCAGAAAGAATGGCTTCCAGGTCTTCATCGTAAATATCTTTTTTAACATCGGCCAGGTCTTTGACGCGTGCCGCGACTTTGTTGAGTTGTTCGTCATTCAGCAGGTAACCCATTTTCTTCAAATGATGCGAGATGGCGTTGCGTCCGGAGTGCTTGCCCAGAACGATGTGCGTGTCGCTGATGCCGACGGACTGTGGCGTCATGATCTCATAGGTGATTTTTTCCTTGATCAATCCGTCCTGATGAATACCGGATTCGTGGGCAAAGGCATTTGCGCCGACGATGGCTTTATTGGGCTGCACCGATATGCCGGTAATCTGCGTCAGCAGTCTCGAGGTTTTATAAATCTGGTCGGTATTGATTTTGGTGTAAAGACCGAAAAGATCTTTGCGGGTCTGCAGTGCCATGACCGCTTCTTCCATCGCGGTGTTGCCCGCGCGTTCGCCAATCCCGTTGATGGTGCATTCGATCTGGCGCGCGCCGTTTCTGATTCCGGCGAGTGAATTGGCTACCGCCAGCCCCAGGTCATTGTGGCAATGTGTGGCGATGATGGCGTCATCAATGTTCTGGACATGGGCAAAAAGATAAGCAATCAGTCTGCCGAATTCTTCCGGAATGGCATACCCCACCGTGTCGGGAATATTCACCGTTGTCGCCCCCGCGTCAATCACCGCGGAAACCATATCGACGAGGTAATCCTTATCTGACCGTGTCGCGTCCATCGGCGAAAATTCGACATTGTCCGTGTAGGACTTGGCCAGCTTCACAGCGGCAACCGCCTCTTTGAGCACCTGTTCGCGGCTCTTCTTCAGCTGATATTTCAAATGGATGTCGGAAGAGGAAATAAACGTATGAATGCGCGGATTCGCCGCGCCCTTGATGGCCTGCCAGGCGCGGTCAATATCGGTTTTATTGGCGCGGGCCAGACCCGCTACCTGAGATTTTTTGATCTCTCTGGCGATTTGTTTCACCGCGTCAAAATCTCCCTCGGAAGCGATGGGAAATCCGGCTTCTATGATGTCCACACCCAGCCTTTCGAGCTGACGGGCGAGCAGCAGCTTTTCTTCCGTGTTCATGCTGTAGCCCGGCGACTGCTCGCCGTCTCTCAGGGTGGTGTCGAAAATATACACGCGGTTCTTATCTTTTTTCATAACCTTCTCTCCTTCTTTAAAGAGTATCCACGATATAAAAAAGGCCGTGAGTTTTTGCCCACGGCCTTTCAGGTAATCAGTTTTTGATGGTGCTAGCGATGACCTAAAAACGACGGGTGGGCGGCCTTTTGTAAAAGGCGCAAAAGGGCGTCTTCTGTAATCAGATGCAGACTCTTTGGTGTTGAGTTTCCATTACGCACTTTTTTAGACATCGTCGTTGATCCTTGCTTTAATCGTGGCCATTCCCTAATACAAAAAAAACTTCTTGTCAAAATTTTTTTTAAGTGTTGTGGAGTCTATCATTGAGGATCAATTAAAAGTTGAGTGGAATTGACCGTCAGGGGTATACGGCAGAGGATCAAGGAATTTTTTTGTCGCAAATTTTTTAAAAATATGCTTTTGTCGCGGAAATGCAAATTTCACAATAAGAAAAATTCTCAGCAGTTTGCCGAAAATTATGACGAAAATGGGGATATATTTTTATGTTTAAAAAATTAATCAGTTTATCTGTAGTCCTTTTGCTCGTTTTCATAAGCATACCATCTTTTGCCGCGGAACCGTCCTTCAGCCTGAAGGCGTCTGAAAAGATGGTTGTCACCTTTGCCAGTACCCCTCTGTTATCAGTGGCCAGTCCTGACGGCACAAGACTGGCGTATGTCGCTCAGGAAGGCGGCAAACAGTTTGTAGTGGTTGATGGAAAAGCCGGAAAACAATATGACGGCGTGGGTATGTCGCTGACGTTCAGTCCGGACAACCGGCATGTTGCCTATGGGGCGCAAATCGGCAAGAAGCAGGTTGTCGTTGTGGACGGTCTGGAAGGCAAATATTACGATTCCATCGGGTCTAAAATATTTTTCAGCGGCGACAGCAACCGGGTTGCCTACGCGGCAAAAGCAGATAAAGACTGTTTTGCCGTGATTGACGGAAAAGAAGGCAATCACTATGAAGGCATCGGTTCGAACTTTGTGTTCAGCCCGGACGGCAGGCATCTGGCTTACGGCGCCATGTCAGGAAAAAAACAATTTGTCGTTGTGGATGGAAACGAAGGCAGTCGTTATGACGGCGTCGGAGACAGTATTGTCTATAGCCCTGACAGCAAACGAATGGCCTATCACGGCATTGCCGACAAAAAGCATTTTTTGATCGTCAATGGAACCGAAGGCAAGCGCTATGAAGATCTGGGGGTGAATTTCTATTTCAGTCCGGACAGCCGGCGCCTTGCCTATTTAGCGAAAGCGAACCAGAAATGGTTCGTGGTGGTTGATGGTCAGGAAGGCAAACCCTATGACGGCGTGGCCGATAATATCGTTTTCAGTCCGGACAGCAATCATATCGCCTATCAGGCCCGACTGGACAAACAGCGCTTCTTTATCCTTGATAACAAGCAGAGCAAGGCCTACGAAAGAATCGGTTCCACGATCGTTTTCAGTCCGGATAGCAAGAGAGTGGCCTATATTGCCCAAGCCGAGAATAAGCGATTCGTTGTCAATCTTGACGGAAGGGAAGGAAAGCAATACGATCTCATTGGCAACGGATCTCTGATCTTCAGTCCGGACAGCAAGCACATCGCTTACGCGGTGGAATCCAATAAAAAGCGCTTTGTGGTCGTCAATGACAAAGAAGGAAAAAACTATGAAGGCATTGGAAATCGACATCTTGTTTTTAGCCCGAATAGCCAGTATCTGGCATATCTTGCCCAATCCGCGAATAGGCAAATTGTTGTTGTCAATAATCAGGAACTCAATAGTTACGACGGCATTTTCCCTCTGGAGCAGGGGGCTTTTGTTTTTGACGCGCCCGACCGTTTCCGTTTTCTGGCTATCAAGGATAAGAGCGTCTACGCGGTGGATGTCAAAATTAAATAACGGGATGAGGCATCGGGGGTGCCCCGGTCTATTCTGTAAAAAATTTATATGATTGATAAATCATCTTACTCAAATAGGAGTTTTCCGCTGATTTATTTCGCAATTCTGACCTTGTCCGTGAAAAAAAATTAAAAATTTACTTGACAAAAACGTGCATTAAAATTAGATTGCGCAATTCGCTTAGGGGGTGTAGGTGTGTTTTTTGACACTCTATAGCTTAAGTTGTTGATATTAATAAAGTTTGAGATGGGATTGGCTGGCGTAGCTCAATCGGTAGAGCAGCTGATTTGTAATCAGCAGGTTGCGGGTTCGAGTCCCATCGCCAGCTCCAGTTCGATTATTGTGATGGAGGGGTTCCCGAGTGGCCAAAGGGAGCAGACTGTAAATCTGCCGGCGGAGCCTACGGAGGTTCGAATCCTCCCCCCTCCACCATCGGTTTTTTGGAAATTGAAATAGGCGGGAGTAGCTCAGTGGCTAGAGCGTCAGCCTTCCAAGCTGAGGGTCGCGGGTTCGAATCCCGTTTCCCGCTCCAGATATTTCTGAAAAAGGGCGAGAGTTTAAAAGATTGTGCCCACGTAGCTCAGTCGGTAGAGCACATCCTTGGTAAGGATGAGGTCACCAGTTCAATCCTGGTCGTGGGCTCCAGTGAAGGAGAATTATGCGAAACAACATTATTTTAGCCTGTACGGAATGCAAACAGAGAAATTACACGACGACAAAAAATAAACGGACCATGCAAAACCGTCTGGAAATGAAAAAATACTGCAAGTTTTGTCGCGGACATAAATTACACAGGGAAACCAAGTAAGAGGGTAAAGGCCAGTAGCTCTAATGGATAGAGCGCCGGACTCCAAATCCGGATGCTGGGGGTTCAAGTCCCTCCTGGCCTGCCATTTTCCCTGGATCGAAGGAATGGAAATGGACGAAATAAAAGAAAAAGCGAAAGTAACGATTCAAAATGTAACGCAGTTTTTGAAAGACGCAAAAGCTGAATTAAAGAAGGTTACGTGGCCGACGCCCAAACAGACCGTGGCCTCAACCGCTGTTGTAATCATCTTGGTTTTTATCGTTTCTTTTATCCTGGGTATTATTGACTTTATTTTGGCGAAAGCGGTTAAATTAATATTAGGTTAGCAAAATGGCTTTTAAATGGTATGTGGTTCATACGTATTCCGGGTACGAGAATAAGGTCAAAATAGGTCTTGAGGAGAGAATCAAGACCACGGGCACGCAGGCTTATTTTTCCGATATCCTGATTCCCGAAGAGGATGTTGTCGAATTGGTATCCGGCGAAAAGAAAAGCTCCAAAAGAAAGTTTTTTCCGGGGTATATTCTTGTCCGCATGGAAATGAATGATGAAGCATGGCATGTGGTTAAGGACACACCGAAAGTCACCGGTTTTATCGGCAGCAAAGACAAGCCGTCCCCGATCCCGGACAAAGATGTCGAACATTTAAAAATCAGAATTGATGAAGGGACGCTGAAACCCAAGCCCAAGTTTCTGTTCGATGTCGGCGATCATGTGAAAATCATCGACGGCCCCTTCACGAATTTTGACGGAATCATTGATGAGTTAAAGCCGGAAAAAAGCAAATTGCGGGTGATCGTCAGCATTTTCGGCAGGCCGACGCCGGTGGAACTGGATTTCATTCAGGTGACGCAGGTCTAATTTTTTAATTTAAAGGGTTCAACAGACAATATAAAAAACAATTAAGATCAGGGTGATTCAAAATGGCAAAGAAAATTATCGCGAACATTAAATTGCAAATAAAGGCGGGCAAGGCAACGCCTTCTCCTCCGATCGGTCCGGCACTGGGTCAGCACGGCGTCAATATCATGGAATTCTGCAAAGCGTATAACGCCATGACGCAGAGCCAGGAAGGCATGATCATTCCGGTGGTCATCACGGTTTATGCCGACCGGTCTTTCACTTTTATCACCAAGACGCCCCCGGTGTCCGTGTTGCTGAAGCAGGCGGCTAAAATTGCCAAGGGATCCAGCGATCCGAAGAGAGATAAGGTGGGGACGGTGACAGCCGCCCAAGTGAAAGAAATTGCTGAGTTAAAATACAAGGATTTAAACGCCGTGGACATTGAAGGCGCAATAAATACCATTGCCGGCACGGCCAGATCAATGGGAATTGAAATTACAGGATAATAAAGACGAGGTTTTATCATGTTAAAAAGAGGCAAACGAATATTGGCGGCAAAGGCCAAGGTGGAACCGGGGAAAAAATATTCATTGAAGGAGGCTGCGGAAATCGTTGTATCGACGGCCGCTACCAAATTTGATGAAACAGTGGATGCGGCTATTAGACTGGGTGTGAATCCCGCTCATGCCGATCAGATGGTCAGGGGAAGCGTTGTTTTACCTCACGGTTTGGGAAAAACGGTACGCGTTCTGGCATTTGCCAAAGGCGATAAGGAAAAAGAAGCTCTGGAAGCCGGTGCCGATCTGGTGGGCAATGACGAAGTGATTGAAAAAATCAAAGGTGGCTGGATGGAGTTTGATCGCGTGATTGCTACACCGGATATGATGGGGGCCGTGGGCAAGATCGGTAAGATTTTGGGTCCGCGTGGTTTAATGCCCAATCCCAAAGTCGGAACCGTCACTTTTGAAGTGGGCAACGCGGTGAAAGAGCTGAAAGCCGGTAAAGTGGAATTCCGCGTAGAAAAAGCGGGCATTGTTCACTCACCGGTGGGCAAAGTTTCTTTCGGCGCCGATAAATTGAGAGACAATATCAGTGCTTTGCTGGAAACCATCATTAAACTCAAACCGGCATCCAGCAAGGGAACGTATATTAAAAGCATCGCGATCTCCAGCACGATGGGGGTTGGCGTGAAGATTGATCCTCTCGATATCAAGGCTGCTTAAAGATATCGGGAGAGCGGTTTAAAAAGCAAAAAAGGTCGAAGACAGCAGGTACAGAAGTTTAAACGTAATGCGGCCTGCCGAGACTCGTAACGACAAAAAGTTACTTTTTTATTTTGAAGAAGGTAAACATTTTTTCTGAAACGGGAATCGGTGTTTGGACAAGGTTACCGTTTTTTTCTTCTGTATGCGGCTGAAATCTGAGGCCTCAGTGGAAAAAATTTATTGAAAGGAGGCTGATAAATTGGATCGGAAATCGAAAGAACAAATTGTATCCGAACTCCAAAAGAAACTCAAAGATGCCAATATGGGCGTTCTGACCAGTTTCAGCGGGATGAATGTCGAAAAAATGGAAGCTTTGAGAAATGAGTTGCGCAAATCTAATGCCGAATGGAAAGTCGTGAAGAATACTCTGCTGAGAATTGCTTCTGACGGCACTGATTTCAGCATTATTGCCGATCATTTCAAGTGGTCTGTTGCCATTGCGTTGAGTTATAAAGATCCGGTGGCGCCGGCTAAAGTTCTGGTTGATTTCGCCAAGAAGAATCCGGAATTGGAAATTAAAGTCGGAGTTTTGGATAAGAAAATTCTGACCAAAAATGACCTGACGGTTCTGGCGGAATTACCCGGCAGAGAGGTTCTTTTGGGCAAACTGGTTTCAGTCATGGCGGCGGTGCCGACCTCGTTCGTGACCGTTTTGAGCGGCGTTCCGCGAAGCCTGGTGCAGGTGCTCAACGCCTATTGTGACAAGAAAAAAACTTTAAACTAATAAAACATACAGAGAGGAATAAAAAAATGTCTATTACGAAAGATGATGTCGTCAAATTTATTGAAGGAATGACCGTATTGGAGCTGTCAGCTCTGGTCAAAGAATTGGAAGAAAAATTTGGTGTTTCCGCTGCCGCTCCGATGATGGCCGCTGTGGCCGTTCCCGGCGCTGCCGCCGCCGCTCCGGCTGAAGAAAAAACGGAATTCGATGTGATCCTGACCGGCTTCGGCGCGGAAAAGATTCAGGTCATTAAAGTTGTTCGCGCGATCACCAATCTGGGATTGAAAGAAGCGAAAGATCTGGTGGAAGGCGTGCCCAAGCCCATTAAAGAAGGCGCTTCCAAAGATGAAGCCGCTGATATCAAGAAGAAAATTGAAGAAGTGGGCGGTACCGTCGAGATTAAGTAAAACGATCTCAAACATTAAAAATTTTTTAAGGACTTTATGAGTGACTTTAGAAAAATATTCGGGCAGGTAAAAAAGATACTGGATATCCCCAACCTGATTGATATTCAGACAAAATCCTATGAGACATTTCTGCAAAAGGATATCGCTCCGGTCAAACGGAGCAATAATGTGGGGTTGCAAGGCGCTTTCAAGAGCGTCTTCCCCATTTCTGATTTCAGCGGCAAATGTTCCCTGGAATTTGTCAGCTACAAGCTGGGCGATATCCGCTACGATGTAAATGAGTGTATCCAGAAAGGCATGACGTATGCCGCTCCCCTGAAGATCGTCGTTCGGCTCGTTGTCTTTGACGTTGAGCGTCCGTCTGAAGGCAGAAACATCGGAGAGGAAACGGCGGAAGCGCGTCAGATCCGGGACATCAAAGAACAGGAAGTCTATTTTGGTGAAATCCCCCTGATGACGGAAAATGGCACATTCATTATCAATGGAACGGAGCGGGTGATTGTCAACCAGCTCCACCGTTCTCCTGGTATCTTTTTTGATCACGACAAGGGAAAAATTGTGACCAGCGGCAAACTGATTTATTCGTCGCGAGTCATCCCCATCCGGGGGTCCTGGCTGGATTTCGAGTTTGATTCCAAAGATATTCTTTACGTGCGCATTGACCGTCGCCGCAAAATGCCGGTGACGATTCTACTCAAGGCGCTGGGTAATTCCACGCAGTTTATTCTGAACTATTTCTACAGCGTCAATACGGTGATCATCGAGAACAAGAAGATCTATTTTGCCGTGAATGAGGCGCTGGTTGGCCAGAAAGCGCCGGAAGATGTCAAGGATGCGAAAACGTCTGAAGTCATTATCAAGAAGAGCCGTAAATTCACCAAACCGCTGATTAAAAAGATAGCGGATTCCGGCATCAAGCGCGTGCACATTGGTGATTTTGAACTGGCCGGTAAAGTTCCGTCGCAGGATGTTTTGGATCCCGAAACCGGCGCGGTGGTCTTTCGCTGCAACGAGGAATTGCCCGCCAACTGCATGGAGATCATCAAGGAAAAAGACATCAAAGAATTGAAGATCATCCACATCGATGAAGACACGGATAACGCGTCCATCCGGGATACGCTTTTGCTGGATAAAATTGACAGCACCGAAGACGCAATTATGGAAATCTATCGCCGTCTGCGTCCCAGCAATCCCCCGACGCCGGAAACAGCCGGAAAGTTTTTCAAAAGCCTTTTCTTCGAGCCGGAAACCTATGATCTGTCGAATGTCGGCCGGGCGAAGATGAATTATAAGCTGCACATGAATGTGCCGACGGATACGACGGTTCTGAGCAACGACGATATTATGTCCGCGGTCAAATATCTGATTGATCTGAAAAACGGCGTCGGCGATTGCAGCGTTGATGATATCGATCATCTGGGCAACCGCCGCGTGCGCTCGGTCGGAGAGCTGATTGAAAATCAGTACCGCATCGGTCTGGTGCGCATGGAACGGGCGATCAAGGAAAAAATGAGCCTCCAGGACATTGAAACCATGATGCCGCATGACCTCATTAACGCCAAACCGGTTTCCGCGGTGGTCAATGAATTCTTCAACTCTAGCCAGCTTTCCCAGTTTATGGACCAGACCAATCCGCTTTCGGAAATCACGCATAAGCGGCGTCTGTCCGCGCTGGGTCCCGGCGGTCTGACAAGAGAAAGAGCGGGTTTTGAAGTCCGCGACGTTCATCCGACACATTACGGCCGCATCTGTCCCATCGAGACGCCGGAAGGTCCGAATATCGGTCTTATTGTCTCGCTGAGCACCTACGCGAGAGTCAATGAATTCGGCTTTATTGAAACGCCCTACCGGATGGTGGAAAACGGAAAGGTGTCCGATGAAGTTCGTTTTGTGACGGCCATTGAAGAGGAGAATCAGATCATCGCTTCGGCGGATCGTCCCCTCAACAAACAGGACAAATTTGTCGAGGAATTGATATCGGTCAGGAAAGCGGGCAGCTATATGTCGGTGGTTCCTGAAGACATCAAAATGATGGATGTTTCCCCCACGCAGCTGGTCAGTGTGGCCGCGGCCCTGATTCCCTTTCTGGAGCATGACGACGCCAACCGCGCGCTGATGGGATCCAACATGCAGAGGCAGGCAGTGCCGCTGATGAGTCCGGAAGTTCCGGTCGTCGGCACGGGCGTGGAGTCCGTGGTCGCCCGCGATTCCGGCGCTGTTGTTGTGGCCAGGAGAGCCGGCGTTGTCGAAAGCGTCGATGCCTCCCGGCTGATCGTCCGGGCGGACCGTATGGAAGAAGACGGAATCGACAGCGGCGTGGATATTTATAATCTGTCCAAATATCAGCGATCCAATCAGGACACATGCTTCAATCAGAAACCGATCGTCAGTGTCGGCCAGCGCGTCGGCAGAAAAGATATTCTGGCAGACGGCCCGGCCATTGACAACGGCGAACTGGCCCTGGGCAGAAATGTGATGGTCGCTTTTATGTCCTGGGGCGGCTACAACTACGAAGACTCCATTCTGGTCAGTGAACGGGTGGTGAAGGAAGATATCTTCACGTCCATTCATATTGAAGAATTTGAAACGATGTCCCGCGATACCAAACTGGGCAAGGAAGAAATCACGCGCGACATTCCCAATGTCGGGGAAGAAGTGCTCAAAAATCTGGATGAAAGCGGCATTGTCTGCATCGGTGTCTCCGTGAAGCCGGGGGATATTCTGGTGGGCAAGATCACGCCCAAAGGCGAAACGCAGCTGTCCGCGGAAGAAAAACTCTTGCGGGCGATCTTCGGAGAAAAAGCCAGTGACGTGCGCGACACCTCATTGCGCGTTCCGCCTGGCGTCGAAGGAACGGTGATTGATGCCAAGATCTTTACCCGGAAAGGCGCGGAAAGCGATCTTCGTTCACAGGCCATCGAAGCGGACGCCATTGAACAGATTACCCAGAACAGAGATGATGAAATCCGCATTCTGACGGAAACCATCAAACATGATCTGACAAAACTGGTTGTCGGCAAAACGGCGGCTACCAAGATCGCGGACGCGAAAAAGAAAACGGTCCTGAAGAAAGGCGATAAAATCACAAAAGAAATCTGGGATGAATTGCCTTTCTCCGGCTGGAAGGAAATCACCATTGCCGAGAATGACGGAACGGAAGAGAAGATCAGCGGTCTCATCGCTTCTCTGGAGAGAAAAATTGATTTTGTCAACGCGCATTTCGAAGAGAAAATGGAAAAGATCAAGGCCAGCGATGAGCTGCCGCCCGGCGTGATCAAGATGGTCAAGGTTTATATTGCCATCAAGCGAAGACTGTCCGTCGGCGACAAAATGGCCGGCCGCCATGGGAACAAGGGTGTTTTGTCCCGCATTCTGCCCGAGGAGGATATGCCCTATTTTGCCGACGGCTCCACTGTTGACATCGTCCTCAATCCATTGGGCGTTCCTTCGCGAATGAACGTCGGACAGATTCTGGAAACCCATCTGGGCTGGGCGGCCAAATCCATCGGTGAAAGTTTAAATGAGTTGATCGAAAAGCATTACAATTTGAATGACATTAAACATGACTTGAAAAAGAGCTATTCCTCACCAGACTTCGATAAATTTGTTGATCATGCATCGGCGGACGATATCCGACGGTTTCTCGGACGTCTGAAAAAAGGCATGCTCGTGGCCAGCCCCGTATTTGACGGCTGCCACGAAGATCAGATCCGGGAGATGCTCACGAAAGCCGGCCTGCCAGAGACGGGGCAATCCCTGCTGTTTGACGGCAGAACCGGAGAGCCGTTTGATCAGGAAGTGACGGTGGGAATTATTTATATGATGAAACTGCACCACTTGGTGGATAATAAAATTCATGCCCGTTCTATCGGGCCTTATTCCCTGGTCACGCAGCAGCCGCTGGGAGGCAAGGCCCAGTTCGGCGGTCAGAGACTGGGAGAAATGGAAGTCTGGGCGATGGAAGCCTATGGCGCGGCTCACGCCCTGCAGGAGTTCCTCACGGTCAAGTCTGATGACGTGGCGGGAAGAACGAGAATTTACGAATCCATTGTCAAGGGTGAACATAATTTTGAGTCGGGCCTCCCGGAATCCTTTAACGTGCTCGTTAAAGAGCTTCAGGGGCTCGGTCTGGATGTGGAACTGGTGGAAGAACCCGACAGCCTGAGCTGATCATTTGATCGCCGGGCTTTCCGGAAAAAGTTCACCGGCCATTTCACATCGCCATTTAAGGACAGGAGATAATCTGTGGAAGACGTTTTTAGTTATTTTGAAAAACCGAAAAATTTAGTTAAATTTAACGCAATGCAGATTTCCATCGCATCGCCGGAAAAGATCCAGAGCTGGTCGCACGGAGAGGTCAAGAAACCGGAAACCATCAACTATCGCACATTCAAACCGGAAAAAGACGGATTGTTCTGTGCGAAGATTTTCGGACCGGTGAAGGATTATGAATGCCTCTGCGGGCGCTACAAGCGGATGAAACACCGTGGTGTGGTCTGCGAAAAGTGCGGTGTGGAAGTCATTCAGTCGAAAGTGCGCCGCGAACGGATGGGGCACATTACACTGGCCACGCCGGTGGCGCATATCTGGTTTTTGAAAAGTCTTCCCAGCCGCATCGGCAACGCGGTGGATCTTTCACTGAAAGAACTGGAAAAGGTTCTTTATTTTGAATCGTGGATTGTTCTGGATCCGAAGAACACACCGCTCACCAAAAAAGATCTACTCACGGATGAAGAGTACGAAGAAGCCCGCGAACAGTATGGCAATGACGGTTTTGTGGCCGGCATCGGCGCCGAAGCCATCCGTCAGCTGCTGGAAGAAATTGATCTGGAAAAGCTCTATGAAGAACTGCGCGCCGAGATCGTCACCTCCGTTTCCGATACCAAGAAAAAGAAGCTGGTGAAGAGATTAAAAGTCGTCGAGGCGCTGCGCAAATCAGGCAATAAGCCGGAATGGATGATTTTAACGGTACTGCCGGTGATTCCGCCGGACCTGCGCCCGCTGGTTCCCCTCGATGGCGGACGTTTTGCCACGTCCGATCTGAACGATCTGTATCGCCGGGTCATCAACCGCAATAACCGCCTCAAGAGGCTGCAGGAGCTCAATGCCCCGGAAATTATCATCCGCAATGAAAAACGTATGCTGCAGGAAGCCGTGGACGTACTCTTTGACAACGGCCGCCGCGGCCGGGCGATTACCGGAACCAATAAACGCCCGCTCCGTTCCCTGTCCGATATGCTCAAAGGCAAGCAGGGGCGCTTCCGTCAGAATCTGCTGGGCAAACGCGTGGACTATTCCGGCCGTTCGGTGGTTACCGTCGGTCCGGATTTAAGACTGCATCAGTGCGGGCTGCCCAAAAAGATGGCCATCGAACTCTTCAAACCTTTCATTTACAACCGTTTGCTGGATAAAGGCTATGTCACGACGGTCAAGAGCGCCAAAAAGATGGTGGAAAAGGAAACCGCCGAAGTCTGGGACGCGTTGGATGAGGTGGTGCGCGAATATCCGGTCATCTTAAACCGTGCTCCCACGCTGCACCGACTGGGCATTCAGGCGTTTGAGCCGGTGTTGATTGAGGGCAAGGCCATTCAGCTTCATCCGCTGGTGTGCACGGCGTTCAACGCGGACTTTGACGGTGACCAGATGGCGGTCCATATCCCTCTTTCCATTGAAGCGCAGACGGAAGCCCGGGTTCTGATGATGTCCACCAACAATATTCTGTCTCCGGCCAACGGAAGCCCGATCATTATTCCCAGCCAGGATATCGTTCTGGGCATTTATTATCTGACCCGGGAGAAGACCGATGTAAAGGGCGAAGGCATGATCTTTGCCGATCCGGATGAAGTCCGCTCCGCCATCGATAATGGCGTGATTGATCTGCACGCGCGGATCAAGGTGCGCATCAATGGCGCGATGAAAAATACGACCGCCGGAAGAATCATCCTGTCGGAAATCGTGCCGGAAGAAATCGGTTTTGATGATATCAATAAATTGATGAATAAAAAGCAACTGACCCATCTGATTGACCATTGCTATCGTCTTTGCGGGGACAAGACAACGATTATTCTGGCCGACAAATTGAAGGATCTCGGCTTTAAATACGCGACGATTTCAGGCCTCTCCTTTGCCGTGGGCAACATGATTATTCCGGAGCACAAGAAACGTATCGTTCTGCAGGCGGATAAAGATGTTTTGAAGATTCAGAAGCAGTATATGGACGGCTTGATTACCGATGGTGAGCGATATAATAAGGTCGTCGATATCTGGGCGCAGTCCACTGAAAAAATTGCTTCCGAAATGTTGAAGGGTATCAGCACCGAGGAAGTCGCTGCCGCGGATGGCAAGAAACGAAAAATTGAAAGTTTCAATCCTATTTACATGATGGCTGATTCCGGGGCGCGCGGTTCCGGACAGCAGTTAAGACAGTTGGCCGGTATGCGCGGTCTGATGGCCAAACCGTCCGGTGAAATTATTGAAACTCCCATCACCGCCAATTTCCGCGAAGGCCTGACCGTTTTGCAGTACTTCATCTCGACGCACGGCGCCCGCAAAGGTCTGGCCGATACCGCGTTGAAGACGGCCAACTCCGGTTATCTGACCAGACGGCTGGTGGATGTGGCTCAGGACAGCATCATCACCGAGCATGACTGTGAAACCGTTGACGGCGTTTACGTATCCGCTCTGATGGAAGGCGGTGAAATTATTGAAACCGCCGGTGAGCGCGTGCTGGGTCGCGTCGCCCTCCAGGAAATCAAGGATCCGTTTACCGGAGAAGTGATCGTGAAAGCCAACCAGATGATCGATGAAACCCTGGCGGATAGAATCGATCAGGCGGGCATTGAAAAAGTCAATATCCGGTCGGTTTTAACCTGTCGCTCCAAGCATGGCGTGTGCGCGATGTGCTACGGACGAGATCTGGCTCACGGCCATCTGGTCAATATCGGCGAAGCGGTCGGTATCGTCGCCGCGCAATCCATCGGTGAACCGGGTACGCAGCTCACGATGAGAACGTTCCATATCGGTGGAACGGCGAAATTTGATGAGCAGTCCACTCTGGTGGCCCGTCATGACGGCATCATCAAGTTTGTCAATCTCAGCACGGTGAGAACCAAGGAAGGCGATCTGGTCGTGATGAAGCGCAACGGTGAAGTTCATGTTCTGGATGAACAGAAACGCAGCCGCGGCAAATATGTTCTTTCCTACGGCGCTCATTTGAAAGTGACCGATAACAGTGAAGTAAAGAAAGGCCAACTGATTGCCGAATGGGATCCCTTCTCCATCCCGATTCTGGCGGAAGTGGATGGAACGATTAAATTCGATGATATCACGGAAGGAAAAACAATGCAGGAGCAGGTTGACGAAGTGACCGGCCTGTCGCGCAAGATCATTGTTGAATACAAAGGCGGAGATTTGAGGCCGCGTGTTTCGATTAAGGACAGCAAGGGCAAAACCGCCAAACTGGCCGATTCCAATGCCGTTGCCCGTTATCTTCTGTCGGTGGGCGTCAACTTGGTTGTTTCGGAGGGTGATGGCGTCAAAGCCGGCGATATTATTGCCAAGATTCCGCGTGAAACAACAAAAACCAAAGATATTACAGGCGGTCTTCCCCGTGTGGCCGAGCTCTTCGAGGCCCGCAAACCCAAAGACTTTGCCGTCATCAGCGAAATCAGCGGTGTTGTGGAATATGGTAAAGACGCCAAAGGCAAGCGGAAGATCATTGTCCGTCCCGATGTGGGGGACGTGAAAGAATACCTTATCGCGAAAGGAAAGCATATCAGCGTTCAGGAAGGCGATCAGGTTACGCCCGGCGACGCTTTGATGTCCGGCGTCAATAATCCCCATGACATTCTTTCCATTAAGGGTGAGAAAGAACTGGCCCGGTACCTGGTGGATGAGGTTCAGGAAGTTTACCGTCTGCAGGGCGTCAAGATTAACGATAAGCACATGGAAGTCATTGTCCGTCAGATGCTCCGACGGGTTAAGGTAGCCGATCCCGGTGACACAACGTTTATTGCCGATGAAAAGATCGAGCGTTACCGCTTCCTTGAGGAAAACGAAAAGATTATCGCTCAGGGCGGCCGCCCGGCCATCGGTGAACCACTGCTGCTGGGCATCACCAAGGCGTCTCTGAGCACGCAGAGCTTTATTTCCGCTGCTTCCTTCCAGGAAACCACGAAAGTGCTCACCGAAGCCGCTCTTTCCGGCAAGACCGACTACTTAAGAGGTCTGAAAGAAAATGTAATTATGGGTCGATTGATTACGGCCGGCACGGGTCTGGTCATGTATCGCAAACTGGGGATTAAACTGGAAAACGAAAATCCGGAGGCGGTTGCGGAATAATTTAAAAATAAATATAAAAATGCTTGACATCTTTAATTTTAACTGGTACGTACCACCGGTTCGCTGCCCCAAATAGGATTAAAGGCAGTGATTTTTCAAGGAGGAAAATGCCGACTATCAGTCAATTGATCCGGAAAGGCCGGATGAAAGTGAAAAAGAAAACTAATACGCCCGCGCTGGCGAGTTCGCCGCAGCGCAGAGGTGTTTGCGTGAGAGTTTACACAACGACTCCCAAGAAGCCGAATTCCGCTCTGCGAAAAGTGGCCAGGGTTCGCCTGACCAGTGGATATGAAGTTTCTTCTTATATTCCGGGCATCGGTCACAATCTGCAGGAACATTCTGTTGTTCTGGTGCGCGGGGGGAGAGTCAAGGATCTGCCCGGTGTACGCTATCATGTCATCAGGGGAACGCTGGATACCGTAGGCGTGCAGGACCGTAAACAGGGTCGATCCAAGTATGGTGCGAAAAAGCCAAGCTAAACGGAGACAATGAAATGCCGAGAAGACGGGAAGTAGAAAAAAGAGATATTTTGCCGGATCCCAAGTTTAATAATAAACTGGTCGCAAAATTCATTAATTCTTTATTGAAAAGAGGCAAGAAAAGCGTTGCGGAAAGCATTCTGTATGGGGCTTTCGATATCATTGAAAAGCGGGTCAAGGAACAGCCGGTCGAATTTTTTGAAAAGGCTGTCAATAATGTCAAACCTGTGATTGAAGTCAAATCCAGAAGAGTCGGCGGTTCCACTTATCAGGTGCCGACGGAAGTCGTTCCATCCAGGCGCACCGCGCTGGCCATTCGATGGCTGATTTCCAACGCCCAGGAGAGGGCGGAAAAAACCATGCGGGAAAAACTGGCCGCGGAACTGATTGATGCCGCGAACAACCGGGGTGGAGCGATCAAGAAAAAAGAAGCTGTGCATAAGATGGCGGAGGCCAATAAAGCCTTTGCGCATTATAAATTTTAAATAACCATTTAAACGATAGGGAAACTAACCATTCAAAGTTAAGGAGGATAGGTGAGATGGCAAAGAAAAAATTTGAAAGGACTAAGCCGCATTTAAATATAGGAACAATCGGTCACGTGGATCACGGTAAAACCACATTAACGGCCGCGATTACCAAATATCTGGCGAAGAAGGGATTTGCTGAATTCCGCGCCTTCGATTCCATTGATAATGCTCCGGAAGAGAAAGAGCGCGGCGTTACCATCAATATTTCCCACGTGGAATACGAAACGGAAAAAAGACATTACGCTCATGTGGACTGCCCCGGCCACGCCGACTATATCAAAAACATGATTTCCGGCGCCGCTCATATGGATGGAACGATTCTGGTTGTGGCCGCCTCCGATGGTCCGATGCCTCAGACACGTGAACATATCCTCCTTGCCCGCCAGGTGCAGGTTCCTTACATTGTCGTTTATTTAAATAAAGTGGACCTGGTGGATGACCCTGAACTTCTGGATCTGGTTGAGCTCGAACTCAGAGAGCTTCTGACGGCCTATGAATTCCCCGGTGACAACATTCCAATTATTCGCGGTTCCGCGCTCAAAGCCCTGGAAGCCGAGGATACCAATTCTCCCGATGTAAAAAGCATTGCAGAACTGATGGACGCTGTTGACAATTATATTCCCGAACCGAAACGTGATACCGACAAGCCCTTCCTGATGCCGGTTGGTGATGTATTTACGATTTCCGGTCGTGGGACGGTTGTGACGGGAAGAATTGACCGCGGTATTGTCAAGGTCGGTGAAGAAGTCGAAATTATCGGAATCCGTCCGACCATCAAGACGGTGGTCACGGGTGTGGAAATGTTCCGCAAAACGCTTGATGAAGGCCGTGCCGGTGACGACGTCGGTTTGTTGATTCGCGGTATCAAGAGAGAAGAAGTGGAACGCGGACAGGTTGTCGCTAAACCCGCCTCCATTACGCCGCATACCAAATTTGAAGCCGCTGTTTACGTTCTGACCAAAGAAGAAGGCGGACGTCATACCCCGTTCTTCTCCGGTTATCGCCCCCAGTTCTACTTCCGGACAACCGACGTGACAGGTGTTGCGACGCTGCCCGAAGGTGTGGAAATGGTTATGCCCGGCGATAACGTTAAAATGTCAATTGAATTAATTACCCCCATTGCAATGGAAGAACAGCTGAGATTCGCTATTCGTGAAGGCGGCAGAACTGTAGGCGCCGGAGTCGTAAGCAAGGTTATTGCATAGAAAAGTAGGTTAGCTAACCCATGAAAGAACAAAAGATTAGAATTCGTCTAAAAGCTTACGATTATAAACTGTTGGATCGCTCCGTGGAAGAGATTGTGGAAACAGCCAAAAAAACCGGTGCGCGTGTCGCCGGCCCCATACCGATTCCTACTGAGATCAATAAGTATTGCGTGAACCGATCACCTCATGTGGATAAGAAGTCTCGCGAGCAGTTTGAAATCCGAACCCATAAAAGACTGGTTGATATTGTTGAGCCTACGCAGGCCACGGTGGATGCCTTAATGAAACTGGATCTGTCCGCCGGGGTGGATGTGGAAATTAAAGCGTAGGCGTATTGAAGAACAATTGAAGGATGGCATTAAAAAATGCCATCCTTCAATTCAATATTTAAATGTTTACAAAAAAAATGGAAGATCAGATGAGCAAGGGAATTATTGGTAAGAAATTAGGAATGACTCAGGTCTTTGCGGATGACGGTTCAGCCGTGGGCGTTACCGCTGTTGAAGTTGAACCATCGGTTGTTTTACAGATCAAGACAAAGGACAAAGACGGCTACGACGCGGTTCAGCTGGGGTACGGTCGCGTAAAGCAGAAGAATGTTACCAAGCCGATGCAAGGCCACTTCAACAAGGCCAACAAAGGATGCTTTCGTTTTGTGAGAGAATTTCCCGTACAGTCTGAAATGTATGATGTGGGACAGGAAATTACGGCTGACATTTTTAAGATGGGAGATTATGTGGATGTGGTCGGAACATCCAAAGGCAAGGGTTTCCAAGGTGTTATGAAAAGACACGGATTCGGCGGCGGCAGGGCCACGCATGGTTCGATGTTTCATCGCGCTCCCGGTTCCATCGGCGCCAGCGCCGATCCCTCGCGCGTTTTTAAAGGAACCCGGATGGGCGGTCAGATGGGCAATGTCCGAAAAACCACCCAGAACTTAGAGGTTTGGCAGGTGCGGTCCGACAGAAATTTGCTCCTGTTGAAGGGCGCGGTTCCCGGCAGCAGAAACGGTTTTATAATAATCAAGAAAGCAAAGAAAAAATAGTTAATAAGGCACATCTGGAGTTATGAACATGGCAGTTGCGGATGTTTTTGATATTCAAAAAAATAAAGTTGCTCAAGTTGAACTGAACGATGCCGTTTTCGGCGCGGAGGTCAACGAAGCGGTGATTTACGACGTAGTGAAAATGCAGTTGGCCGCCAGACGCTCCGGCACGGCAGACACCAAAACCAGAAGCGATGTTAGTGGAGGCGGAAAAAAACCGTGGCGTCAGAAGGGGACAGGCCGCGCCCGATCGGGGTCGTCAAGATCCCCCATCTGGAGAAAGGGCGGAACGGTTTTCGGTCCTCATCCCAGAGACTATGCGTACAGCGTTCCCAAAAAAATCCGCAGGAAAGCGCTGATCTCTGCGCTGAGCATGAAATTCAAAGACAAGAAGATGGTTATCCTGAAAGATTTCCCCATGGAAAAAATCAGCACCAAGGTTTTCCAAAACGTGGTTGATCTTTTCGATTTCAAAAAAGCGCTTTTTGTTCTGGATGACAATAATGACGTTTTGTTGAAGTCTTCGCGCAATATTCAAAACGTTAAGATGATCAGGTCAGAGGGAATTAATGTTTATGATATTATGAATTGTGAGCATATCATTCTTCTCGAACCCTCCGTAAAAAAGATTGAGGGGGCATTGCTGGTATAATGGAATTAAACAAAGTAGTAAAGCGATTGCTGGTGACGGAAAAAACGACCGCCGCGCGGGACGACTTGAATAAGTATTTCTTGGAAGTGAACCCGAAGGCAAATAAGGTGGAAATCAAGGCAGCAGTGGAAAAGCTTTTCAAAGTCAAAGTCCTGGAGGTGCGCGTGATGCACGTTTTGGGAAAAAAGAAGAGAATGGGCAGAACGATCGGCCAGAAGAGTTCGTGGAAAAAAGCCGTCGTGACGTTGGCTGAAGGCAGCAGGATTGAGTTTGCCGAAGGCATCTAAGAACTGGTTGAAGGATTGAACTGATGGGAATTATTAAATATAAGCCGACATCTCCCGGAAGAAGATTTCAGAGCGTTTCCGATTTTGCTGAAATCACTTCTACCGAACCGGTGAAGGCGCTGTTAAAACCGTTAAGGAAAAAAGGAGGCCGTAACTGCTACGGTCGAGTGACAGCCCGTCATATCGGCGGCGGACATAAGCAGAAATACAGAATAATCGATTTCTGCCGAAACAAACCGGACATTCCGGCCAAAGTCGCCACGATCGAATACGATCCGAACCGCACGGCGAGAATCGCTCTGCTCAATTATCGCGACGGCGAAAAAAGATATATTGTCGCTCCGGCGCAGGTCAATGTCGGCGATATTTTATACAGCGGAGAAAAGGCGGACATCAAACCCGGCAATGCGGTACCACTGAAATACATACCGTTGGGATCCTTGATTCATAACGTGGAATTAAAGGTTGGCCGTGGCGGACAGCTGGTCCGGTCGGCCGGCGCCTATGGTCAGTTGATGGCCAAAGAAGGAAATTACGCTCAGGTCCGACTTCCGTCGGGTGAAGTGCGCAAGGTCTTCATCGAGTGTATGGCAACTATCGGACCGGTGGGAAACAACGACCACGAGAATATCAGCATCGGCAAGGCGGGGCGAAAACGCTGGTTGGGCAAAAAACCGCATGTCCGCGGCGTGGTTATGAATCCGGTGGATCATCCGATGGGAGGTGGCGAAGGCAAATCGTCCGGTGGCCGGCATCCGTGTACACCATGGGGAATTCCGACAAAGGGTCATAAAACGAGAAAAAATAAGAGAACCGATAAATATATTGTTAAGAGAAGAGGTAAATAAGCGTGGCACGTTCGATCAAAAAAGGTCCGTATATTGAAGAGAGGTTGCTGGCTAAAATCAGAAAAATGGAAGCCGAAGGAACCAAAAATGTTGTCAAGACATGGTCACGGCGTTCCACTATTACACCGGAGCTGATTGGTTATACCTTTGCCGTGCATAACGGAAAAAAATTCATTCCGGTTTATGTGACGGAAAATATGGTGGGACATAAGCTCGGCGAATTCGCGCCGACCCGGGTTTTCTTTTCACATTCAGGAGATCGTAAGACTAAAGTGAGCTAGCCGTATGCAAGGATATGGCAGGTAAGGTTTGGAGTTAATCAATATGGAAGCAAAAGCAGTTGCAAAATATATTCGGATGTCGCCGCAGAAAGTAAGACTGGTGGCCGACCTGATCAGAGGGAAAAGGGTGCAGGAAGCGAAGAATGTTCTTCTCTTCACCAGAAAATACGCCGCGGGTATTGTCGCCAACGTGCTGAAATCAGCGGTTGCCAATGCCGCCCAGAATCCCAATATTGACGAAAACATTCTTTATGTAAAAGAAATTTTTGTGGACCAGGGCCCTGCTTTAAAGCGCTGGCGTGCCAGGGCGCAGGGAAGAGCGGCGGGCATTAAAAAAAGAACTTCGCACATTACAGTTATTTTGGACGAAATTTAAGGAGGTGCGGTTTGGGTCAGAAGGTTAACCCGGTAGGATTACGGTTGGGCTACATTAAAAAGTGGCAGTCAGTATGGTACACCGATAAAAAATACAGTGAAGTGCTGCACGAGGATTTGCAGATCAGGAAGTATCTGAAGAAAAAACTGTATCATGCAGGAATCGCCAAAATTGAGATAGAGAGAGCGGCCAACAAAGCCAAGGTCAATATTTATTCGGCCCGCCCCGGCGTCATCATCGGAAAAAAAGGGTCAGAAATTGAAAAACTCAAATCCGAGATCGAAAAATTTTCAAAATCGGAAATCATTATTAACATCCTGGAAGTGCGCAAGCCGGAAGTGGATGCCCAACTGGTTGCCGAAAATGTGGCGAGTCAGCTGGAAAAAAGAGTGGCGTTTCGCCGGGCCATGAAAAAATGCGTGGGTTACGCTCTGAAATTTGGCGCCAAGGGAATTAAAATCGCCTGCTCGGGAAGACTGGGAGGCGCGGAAATGTCCAGAGCGGAATGGTATCGTGAAGGTCGTGTACCACTGCACACACTCCGGGCGGATATCGATTACGGTTTCACGGAGGCCAATACCGCTTACGGATTAATCGGGGTTAAAGTTTTCATTTTCCACGGAGAAGTCTTGCCGACCAAAAATGAAAAAGCAAAATAAATTCTGCCTGCAGATCTGACGATTGATATGGCAGCGGTTTACAGGGATAGGAACAACGGGAGTTTTGTTTTATGTTAATGCCGAAAAGGGTAAAATTCAGAAAGTTACAGAAAGGCCGGATGGGCGGTAAAGCCACCAGAGGCGGCTCCATCGCCTTTGGTGAATATGGATTGCAGGCGGCGGAATGCGGCTGGATTACATCCAGGCAGATTGAAGCGGCCCGTGTCGCCATGACTCGTCACGTCAAGCGCGGAGGAAGAATCTGGATTCGGATCTTCCCCCATAAATCCGTGACGAAAAAGCCGGCTGAAACCCGTATGGGTAAAGGGAAAGGCGCTCCGGAAGGATGGGTGGCAGTCGTCAAACCCGGCGCTGTACTGTATGAGATGGAAGGCGTTTCCAAAGAGGTGGCCAAAGAGGCATTTCGTTTGGCCGCGCATAAATTATCCATCGCCACTAAATTTTTATCGAGGGATATTGCTGATGAAAATTAAAGAAATCAGAGCTCTCGACATCAACGGGCTCAAACAGAAAATAGAAGACTTGAGCGAAGAGCTCTTCCGCCTGAAGATCAGGCATGCATCCGGACAACTGGAATCAACAGTCATGCTGGGTAAAATACGCAAGGATATTGCCCGTGTCAACACTGTGTTGAAAGAAAAGGAGGCAGCGAGTTAACGTGGATCAAAGAGGATTTAATCGCACCATTAAAGGCGTGGTAGTCAGCAATAAAATGGATAAAACAATCGTGGTCAGAGCAGAGCGTCTGGTCAAACATCCTGTTTTTCACAAATATGTGCGCAAGCACGTCAAATATAAGGCTCATGACGAACGGAATCAGAGCAAGGTTGGAGACACTGTTTTAATTATCGAATCGCGTCCGTTAAGCAGGGAAAAACGCTGGCGAATGCTGGAAATTTTGGAGAAGGCAAAATAGATTAACTGGTGGAGTTGATCCAGTCAGTTTGGTGAGGATTTTTTTATGATTCAGATGCAGACCATACTCAATGTTGCGGATAATTCAGGCGCCAAGAAAGTCGCATGTATTAAGGTGCTGGGTGGCTCCAAACGTCGATACGCAAGTTTGGGTGACGTTATAGTTGTTTCCGTCAAGGAAGCGATTCCGAATTCCAAAGTTAAAAAAGGCGATGTGCTCAAAGCCGTTATCGTGCGTACCGTGAAGGAAGTTCGAAGACCGGATGGATCTTATCTGAAGTTTGATGATAATTCGGCGGTTTTGATTTCCAATCAGATGGAACCCATAGGGACACGAATTTTTGGACCTGTCGCCCGTGAGCTGAGAGCGAGACAGTTCATGAAAATTATATCTCTGGCTCCTGAAGTTTTGTAAAAACGTTTCGCAGAGGGGAAAAATGAGTTTAAGTAAAATTAAAAAAGGGGATGTGGTTAAGGTACTTGCCGGAAAAGACAGAGGCAAAACCGGCAAGGTGTTAACGGTAATTCCCGAAAAAGGCAGGATCACGGTCGAGAAGGTCAATATCATCAAGAAGCATAAAAGACCGGACCAGAAATCCAAGGGTGGTATCGTTGAAAAAGAAGGATCAATCAACATCTCCAATGTTGGTCTGTTCTGTAATAAGTGCAAAAAAGCCGTCCGGGCCCAGAACAAAACGCTGGAAGACGGCAAAAAGTTGCGCATCTGCTGCAAATGTAAAGAAGTTATTTAATGTGGGTTATATAACATGGCAAGATTAAAAGATTATTATCTAAAAACGGTTGTTCCGGCTCTGGTGAAGGAATTCGATTATAAGAATCCGATGCAGGTGCCCAAAATGGAAAAGATTGTCATCAATATGGGTTTGGGCGAAGCCATTCAGAACGTGAAGATTATTGATGGAGCGGTGCAGGAACTGGCGGCTATTACCGGTCAAAAGCCGGTTGTCAACAAGGCCAAAAAGTCCATCGCGACGTTCAAGCTCAGACAGGGGATGCCCATCGGCTGTTCGGTCACGCTGAGAAAACAGATTATGTACGAGTTTTTCGACCGTCTGGTGAATGCGGCTCTGCCCAAGGTGAGAGACTTTCGCGGCGTTTCCGCCAACGCGTTTGATGGCCGTGGGAATTTCTCAATCGGTTTGCAGGAACAGATCATTTTCCCGGAAATAGAGTATGACAAGGTGGAAAAAATCAAGGGAATGAACATTACCATCGTGACGAGCGCCAAGACGGATCAGGAAGCCAGATTTTTATTGAAAATGATGGGTGTTCCTTTTAAACAATAAATTAAAAGCCTCGGAGGATATGGCGTGGCAAAAAAGTCGTTAATCGCGAAAGCGAAAAGAGAGAAGAAGTTTTCGGTCAGAGAATATAACCGCTGCCCCCTTTGCGGAAGGCCGCGGGCGTATTACCGGAAATTTGATATGTGCAGAATCTGTTTGCGTAAACTTTCCCTGCATGGAGAACTTCCCGGGGTAATTAAATCCAGTTGGTAATTTTAGTTTAAGGAGAAAAAGAATGGGGATGACGGATCCTATTGCCGATATGTTAACCAGAATCAGAAACGCAAACAAGGCGCGTTTTAAAACGGTCCATGTCGGGATGTCCCAGATGAATGTGAATATCGCCAAGGTGCTGAAAAAGACCGGATATATTAATAATTACGATAAGGTCAAGGATGAGAAAGGCAAAGAAGCACTGGAAATAATTCTTAAATACCCTGATACCAAACGCACCGTCATTACGGGCATTAAGCGGGTCAGTAAGCCGGGGCGCAGAGTTTATGTTCATTCCGACAGCGTTCCGAAAGTGCTCAACGGTCTGGGCATTTCGATTCTTTCGACTTCCAGAGGGATTATTACCGATACGGAAGCCAGAGAAATGAATGTCGGCGGCGAGATTATTTGCAACGTCTGGTAATTTGAAAAAAGATATTAAGCAGGAGCTTTAGTTCATGTCGAGAATAGGAAAAAAACCGGTAAGTTTTCCGAAGAGTGTCAAAATCACCCAGAGCGCGAATGAGGTGAAAGTCGAAGGTCCCAAAGGAACCCTTTCTTCAAAAGTTCCGGAGGGAATAACGGTAACAATCGGCGACGGCAGTCTTTCGGTGGAAAGAAAATCGAATGAGATCGCCATGCGTTCCTTTCATGGTTTAACCAGAACGCTGGTGGAAAATATGGTCAAGGGCGTCACCGACGGTTTTGAAAAAAAACTGGAAATCTCCGGCGTCGGTTATCGCGCGGAACTGGCTGATAAAAGTTTAAAACTCATCCTGGGTTTTTCCAGTCCGGTTCAGTACGAGATTCCCAAGGGCATCGAGATTAAGATTGATAAACAGGTCAATCTGGTCGTTTCCGGCATGGATAAAGAGCTGGTCGGTCGGGTGGCTTCGGAAATAAGGGCATTGAGAAAACCGGAGCCCTACAAGGGCAAGGGCATCAAATATGCGGGTGAATACATTAAACGCAAAGCCGGCAAGTCGGCCAGCGCATAAGAAAGTAAATTGGTCGTAAAGAGGATAGAACATTGGCTTCCAAAAAGACATTAAAAATAAGAGCAAAGAGAGAAAAAAGAACCAGGGCAAAACTGCATGGCACCCAGGAGAGACCGCGTCTTTCCGTGTTCCGGAGCGACAGGCATATTTATGTTCAGGCCATTAATGATGTAGCGGCAAACACTCTGGCTACCGCGTCAACGTTATGCAAAGAGCTGGAGAATAAGATAAAAGACAAAAAGAAAGTGGATGTGGCCAGAGAAGTCGGTAAATTAATCGCCGAGCGGCTGAAAGCCAAGGGGATTGAAAAAGTTGTTTTTGATAGAGGACAATTTCTCTATCACGGTCGTGTGAAAGCGTTGGCGGAAGCCGCTAGGGAAAATGGTCTTCAATTTTAATTTTATTAATCAAAGATAAAGGAAAGAACCTTTGGACAAGAAAGAAAGAGAAATGAAAGATATGGAACTCCTTGACCGTGTGGTTGCCATTAACCGAACGGCAAAGGTGGTCAAGGGCGGCAGGCGTTTCCGCTTCAGCGCCATTGTGGTTGTCGGCGATGGCAAGGGAATGATCGGAACAGGATTGGGGAAGGCTCACGAAGTGCCCGAGGCGATCCGCAAGGGGATGGATATGGCCAAGAAGAACATGGTGAAAGTGGCTGTGGTGGAAAGAACGATTCCCTACGAGGTGGTTGGACGCTATGGCGCGGGCAAGGTTCTGTTGAAGCCGGCGTCGGAAGGTACCGGTCTGATCGCGGGCGGTGCCGTGCGCGCGGTGCTGGAGGTGGCCGGTGTTCATAATATTCTGACCAAATGCCTGGGATCACATAATCCGCATAATCTCGTGAAGGCGACGATGGAAGGGCTTTGTCAGCTGAAGAATCCTGCGGAAATCGCGGCGCAAAGAGGCAAATAATACGGCCCATTATTCGGTGAGGTAAGAGACAGTGGATAAAAAAATAAAAATAACAAAAATAAAGAGTATCATCGGTCGTCCCGAAAAGCAGAGAAAAATATTAAAGGGCATGGGACTGGCCAGAATCAATCAAACGGTCACTTTGGTTGATACACCGCAGATTCGCGGGATGATCAATAAAGTCGGTCATTTAATTTCCGTGGAAGAGTCAAAGGAGTAAATTATGGATTTGGGTTCGTTGAAAGCTCCGGCCGGTGCGACAAAGAAACGCAAACGCGTGGGGCGGGGGGATGCTTCCGGTCATGGAGGCACATCCGGCAAAGGCCACAAGGGGCAGAAGGCTCGTTCCGGCGGAAAAGTCAGAGTGGCTTTTGAAGGCGGACAGATGCCGATGGCGCGTCGTCTTCCCAAGCGGGGTTTCCGCAATCCTTTCCGCAAGCAGTATGTCGCGGTTAATATTCTGGATATCTGCAGGAAGTTCGGCAAGGGTGCCGTGATTGATGAAGCAGCGCTTTTGCAAAGCGGCATTGTGAGAAAAGAAGGCAGCAACATTAAGATCCTGGCCAAGGGCGACATTGATTTCCCCGTAACGTTAAAAATAGCCAGAGTCAGTCCGGCCGCGAAAAATAAAATTACCGCCGCCGGCGGATCGGTAGAAGAGGTAATATAATTTGTTAGAAGGTCTGGGTGGCGTATCTAAAATTCCGGAACTCCAGAGAAGGATTTTATTCACGATCCTTCTTTTAGGTGTTTACCGCATCGGCGTCTATATTCCCACACCGGGAATCGACAATGTCGCTTTGCTGGCTTACTTTGAACATGCCAAAGGATCCCTGTTTGGTCTGATGGATATGTTTGCCGGCGGCGCTTTCAGCAATTTTTCCATTTTCGCGCTGGGCATTATGCCCTACATCAGTTCGTCGATTATTTTGCAGTTATTGACGATTGCGGTTCCTCACCTCGAGGCGCTTTCTAAAGAAGGGGAAAGCGGCCGACGCAAAATTACGCAATACACCCGCTACGGTACGGTTCTTCTAAGTATGATTCAGGGATTCGGTATTTCTATCGGTTTGCAGCAAATGGCCGGTCCCAACGGTGCGCCAATTGTTTTGAATCCGGGTATGGGCTTTGTGCTCATGACGATGATCACCTTGACTTCCGGTACGTGTTTCATCATGTGGCTGGGCGAATTCATCACAGAAAAGGGCATCGGCAACGGCATTTCGCTGATCATTTTTGCCGGTATTGTCTGCCGGATTCCGGCGGCCATGGGCAACACCTACAGGCTGGCGACAGCCGGTGAACTGGGCGTCCTGGTGATTCTACTGATTGCGGTAATGATGATCGCAGTAGTGGCCGCGATTGTTTTCGTGGAGGGCGGACAGCGCCGCATCCCCGTGCAGTACGCAAAAAGAGTTGTCGGAAGAAAGATGTATGGCGGACAGACCACGCATCTCCCGCTGAAAATTAATACATCCGGCGTCATTCCGCCGATCTTCGCGTCTTCCGTGATTATGTTTCCGGCGACCATTGCCAATTTCGCGCCGCAGACGTGGATGAAAGATATTGCCGGGTATCTGGTTCCCGGTCGTCTGGCCTATGAATTGCTTTACGTGGCGTTTATCTTCTTCTTCTGTTTCTTTTATACGGCCGTGACCTTCAAACCGGATGATGTTGCCGAAAATATGAAAAAATACGGCGGTTATGTGCCGGGAATCAGACCCGGCAAAAAGACCGCCGAGTATATTGAGAGCGTACTGGAACGGCTGACCTTCAGCGGGGCGATTTACGTTTCCATCATTTGCGTCCTGCCCAGCGTCTTGATTTCGCAGTTGAATGTTCCTTTTTATTTTGGCGGCACCGCTCTGCTGATCGTTGTCGGTGTGGCAATGGATACGGCCAGTCAGATTGAATCACATCTGCTGACCAGGCAGTATGAAGGATTTATGAAGAAGGGACATCTCGCCCGCAGGAAGTAGCGGAAGATTATCATGGTCATTCTGAAACTTCCGGAGGAAATCGAGAAAGCGAGAGCGAGCAATCGTATTGTCGCGGAGGTTTTAAGCCGACTCAGGGATAAAGTAAAACCGGGTGTTAAGACGAAAGACCTGGATAAATTTGCAGAGGAGATTGCGGAAAAAAGAGGAGCCAGGCCCGCATTTAAAGGTTATCACGGCTACCCGCATTCCCTGTGCATATCGATCAACGAAGTGGTTGTGCATGGAATGCCTTCCGACCGGGTGTTGCAGGAAGGAGATATCGTAGGACTTGATTTCGGAGTCTGCTATCAGGGGTTTTACGGTGATGCAACAATCACATTGCCGGTGGGCAGGGTAACGGACAAGGCCCTGAGGCTGATGCAGGTTACCGAGCAGAGTTTATATACCGGCATCGAGCAGGCGGTGAACGGCAATCGATTGGGAGACATCTCCGCCGCCGTGCAAAAAGTTGTTGAAGATGCGGGCTATTCAGTTGTCCGCGATTTTGTTGGCCACGGAATCGGCAAGAATCTGCACGAGGAACCTCAGGTTCCCAATTTCGGGCAGAGAGGCCGCGGGATTGAACTGAAGCGGGGCATGATTCTCGCGATTGAACCGATGGTGAATGAAGGCCACTATAAGGTTCAGATTCAGCCGGATGGCTGGACGGTGGTGACAAAGGACGGAAGTTTATCGGCTCATTTTGAGCATTCGATTGCGATAACGGACAATGGTCCTGACATATTGAGTAAATTAAGTTAGTAATGACCGATCGGAAACCGGTCAAATTCGTTGTGGTAATGATAGTAAAATATGGCCAAAGAGGAAGCGATAGAAGTTGAAGGAAGAGTGATAGAACCCCTGCCCAATGCTATGTTTCGGGTGGAACTGGAAAACGGACACAAGGTTCTGGCACACATATCGGGTAAAATGCGTATGCATTTCATCAAGATCCTGCCGGGAGATAAAGTAACGGTTGAACTTTCACCTTATGACCTGACCCGGGGCCGCATTACGTACAGGACAAAGTAAATTTTTTACTGAAAATGAGGAGTTAAGATCGTGAAGGTTAGATCGTCGGTTAAAAAAATATGCGAGAAATGCAAGATCGTCAAACGCAGAGGCGTTTTGCGGGTAATTTGTGAAAATCCCAAGCATAAACAGCGTCAGGGATAGTTTTTAAATTCAGGAGACTTTATAGATGGCACGAATTTCAGGTGTTGATTTACCGAAAAATAAAAGAATGGAAGTTGCCTTGACTTATATTTACGGCATCGGCAAGACCAGGGCAAAGGAAATCCTCAAAGAATCCGGCGTCAGTCCGGATACCAGAACGGATGATCTGGCCGACTCCGAGATATCGGCCATCAGAGGCATTATCGATAAAGAGGGTAAGGTGGAAGGCGATCTGCGCCGGGAAACATCCATGTCGATCAAACGCTTGATGGATATCGGAACGTACCGCGGATTGAGACACCGCAAGGGACTGCCCGTCAGAGGCCAGCGGACGCATACGAACGGCCGCACCAGAAAAGGTCCGCGGCGCGCTATCGCAGGAAAGAAAAAGTAAATATTAAATCCAAGCTGGAGGCATCATGGCTAAGGCAGTAAGAAAAACTGGCAAGAGGAAAGAAAAAAAGAATATTACCGAAGGTGTTGCTCATATTCAATCGACGTTTAATAACACCATTGTCACCATTACGGACATGAGCGGGAATGTTATCGCCTGGTCCTCAGCTGGGTTGCAGGGTTTTAAAGGTTCGCGCAAAAGTACGCCTTTTGCCGCCCAGATGGCCGCGGAAGACGTTGTACGCAAGGCCAAAGAACAGGGGATGCGCAAAGTTCAAGTTTATATTAAAGGACCCGGATCGGGAAGGGAATCGGCTCTGCGTTCACTGCAGATTGCCGGTCTGACCATCACATTGATTCGCGACGTGACACCGGTGCCGCACAATGGGTGCAGACCGCCGAAACGTCGTCGCGTGTAATATGAAAAGAATAACTCAGGATAATTAAAGGGAGGCTTTTTTGGCAAGATATACGGATTCCTCATGCAGGTTGTGTCGTCGCGAAGGATTAAAACTCTTTTCAAAGGGCGACAGATGCTATTCGGAAAAATGCTCTTTCGAGAGAAGGGATTATGTTCCGGGCGATCATGGTCAGATGCATAAGAAACAGCGGTCTGATTATGGCGTGCAGCTACGAGAAAAACAAAAACTGAAAAGAATGTATGGTCTTTTGGAAAAACAGTTCCGGGGATATTTTGAAAAGGCCGACAAGCAAAAGGGCATCACAGGCACGAATCTGCTGGTGCTTCTGGAAAGAAGAATGGACAACATGATTTTCCGGATGGGCTTTGCCACTTCGAGAATCGAAGCCAGACAGCTCATCAGCCACGCTCATTTCCTGGTGAACGGAAAACCGGTGAATATTCCATCTTTTCTGCTCAAGGCCGGCGATGAAGTTTGCGTGAAAGAAGGCAGCCGGAAGATCGTCCGCATTATGGGAGCTCTGGACACGGTCGTCAGACGGGGCGTGCCTCAATGGCTGGAATTGGATAAAGACAATTTCAAGGCCAAAATCAAACTGCTGCCTGTACGGGAAGACTTAACCATGCCGGTTCAGGAACAGCTTGTTGTCGAACTTTATTCGAAGTAAAAATAAACTGATTTAATAAACCAGCTACTAAAGGATGGGTTTAATTATGCAAAGGAACTGGTCAAGTCTGATTCGTCCCAAGCGTATTGATGTTGATGAAGCGACACGTACGAATTTCTACGGAGAATTTACCATTCAGCCTCTGGAAAGAGGTTTCGGAATAACTCTGGGCAATTCGCTCCGGAGAGTATTGCTTTCTTCCATTCAGGGTTCTGCTATCGTTTCGGTAAAAATTGATGGCGTCTTGCACGAATTTTCCACCGTACCCGGCGTGAAAGAAGATGTGACGGATATTATTTTGAACTTAAAAGGTGTCCGCTTCAAAATGGGGCAGGCCAACGCCAAAGAAGTCAGTATTGATGTCAGCCGGGAAGGGGCGGTGACGGCAGCCGATATCATCACCGACGGCACCATGGAGGTCTTAAATCCCGATCATCATATTGCGACCGTTTCCAGCGGTTCGTTTAAAGCAAAATTGATGGTCAAGATGGGGAAGGGCTATGTGCCGGCGAAAAAGGAACTGGAACCGGATCAACCGAAAGGCACCATCAATATTGATGCTATTTTTTCACCGATTAAAAAAGTGAATTACATTGTTTCTCACGCGCGCGTCGGGCAGATTGCCGATTATGACAAACTCACCCTGGAAGTCTGGACGGACGGCAGCGTCAAACCGGAAGACGCGATCGCTTACTCGGCAAAAATTCTCAAACAGCAGTTGGATGTCTTTATCAACTTCGAAGAAGTCGAAGAAGAAGTCGTTCCTGAAAAACTTGATGAACAGGACAACCTGGGCAAGGTGCTGTCCCGTTCCGTGGAAGATCTGGAGCTCTCCGTGCGCTCGGCCAACTGCCTGAAGAATGCCGGTATCAACACCATCGGCGAACTGGTCAGGAAAACGGAAGCGGAAATGCTCAAAACCAAGAATTTCGGGCGCAAGTCGTTGAGTGAAATTAAAGATATTCTCGCCGAATATGATCTCACGTTCGGAATGGATATTGATTCGAAAAACTAGATTTTGAAAAAGTTCATCAAAGGAAAGAGGTAATCAACAATGCATCACGGTAAAGCGGGCAGTAAACTGGGCAGAACTTCCAGCCACAAAGAAGCGATGCTTCGTAATATGGTGACTTCCGTTATCAAACACGAACGGATTAAAACGACCGACACCAAGGCCAAGGAATTGAGGAAGCTGGCGGAAAAAATGGTGACGCTGGGCAAGAAGGGCAGTCTGCATGCGAGACGTCAGGCGCTGGCCGTCGTTCGTGATAAAGATACGGTTGGCAAGCTTTTCGGTGAGTTGACCGAACGTTATCGCAATCGCGCGGGTGGTTATACCAGAATCGTCAAGGTCGGCTATCGGTATGGCGACAATGCACCGGTTTCCATTCTCGAATTTATCACTGATGAGAAAAAGAAGGAAAAGGCAAAAACAAAGGCTAAAGGCACAACCAAAGCGAAAGCGAAGACCAAAGAAAAAGAATAATCTTTAAAATATCACATCAAAAAGGCAGGATGTTCAAATCCTGCCTTTTTTATGGTTGTTTTTTAGGAGTAAAAGAAGTACATTGCGCACAAAATAAACTGGAGGTTTGATTATGACGGAAAATAAAATTGGCGAAGTGATGAAGTTCTTCTCAAAACCTTCCGTGGCCGCGGTAAAGATCACTGACGGCGAAGTCAATGTGGGTGACAGCCTCAAATTCTCCGGACACACCACCGATTTTACCGATGTGATTCAATCAATGGAAGTGGACAACCAGTCCGTACAGAAGGCGGTAGCCGGTGATTTCATCGGCATCAAGGTATCCGGCAAAGTCCGCCCCGGAGATGAAGTCTTTAAAGTCATTCCGGATTAATTATCATTTCTATGTCTATAATTCTGATTGTTGACGATGAAAAAGATATCGTTGATTTGATTTCTTATAATCTGGAGAAAGAGGGATTTTCCACAGCTAAAGCCTACGATGGTGAGCTTGCCCTGCAAATCATCAAAAAACAAAAACCGGATTTAATTATTCTGGATTTAATGTTGCCGAAAATGAACGGACTTGATGTTTGTAAGGCTGTCCGCCATAATCCGGAGACGTTTGCTCTTCCGATCATCATGTTGACAGCGAAAAGCGACGAAGTGGATAAGGTAACCGGTCTGGAAGTCGGAGCTGATGATTATGTGACCAAGCCTTTCAGCGTGAAAGAGCTGACGGCCAGAGTGCGCAGTATTTTTCGTCGTCTCAAAGAAACGGATAAGACCACGGCCAAAGAAGAGTTCACTTATGAAGGTCTCAAAATAAATTATGTTTCGTGTCTTGTTTCAGTGAACGGTAAGGACGTCACGTTGAGTCCAACCGAGTTGAAACTTCTTTTCTTCTTATCGCGTCATCCCGGACGGGTGTATTCCAGAAATCAGATCATTGATCATGTATGGAATGATGAAACGTTTATTACCGACCGCGCCGTGGACGTCCATATCCGCCGGCTGCGTTCCCAGATTGAACAGGACATGGAAAATCCTCATTATATTCTTACCGTTAGGGGATTTGGTTATAAATTTGCCGATCTGAAGTAGACTGTCTGTTATTTTCTTTTCTTAATATTTTTCTAACTTTCTTGAAACTGTCATCAAGCTGTAACATTTATTCCTTACAATAGGCGTAAATTTAAATTTTGGAGGATAAATAAATGTTAAGTATGATTAAGAAAACAGTCTTGGCTATCGTGGCTTTCTCTCTGATGAGCGGCGTCACTTTTGCCGGTTCATCCATTGTTATCAAGGGATCAACCACCGTTTTGCCGGTTGCTCAGGGAACACTGGAGGCATTCATGAAAAAGAATCCTCAGGTGCAGATGTCTCTTTCGGGCGGCGGATCGGGAGAGGGCATCAAAGCCCTGATCGACAAAACAACAGATATCGCCACATCTTCACGCGAAATTAAGAAAGAGGAAATCACGCTTGCCCAAACAAAAGGCATCAAGCCTGTCGCTCATGTTGTTGCGCATGATGCGATCATTCCGGTTGTGCATCCCAAAAACAAAGTTGGCAATTTATCCATCGATCAGCTCAGCCAGATTTATCAGGGCAAAATCACCAACTGGAAAGAAGTCGGAGGAGAAGATCTGAAGATTGTCGTCATTTCCCGCGACTCTTCTTCAGGCACTTTTGAATCCTGGGATCATTTTGTGATGAAGAAAGCAAAGGTGACTCCGAGAGCTCAGATGCTGGCTTCCAACGGAGCCATCGTTACCGCCATTGCCAAGAACCGCTACGCCATCGGTTATCTGGGCATCGGCTATATCAATAAAAGCGTGAAGCCGTTACAGGTCAATGGTGTAACCGCTTCCGTGCAAACAGCCCTTTCCAAGGAATATCCACTTTCCCGCGAACTTTACATGTACACGGATGGCGATGCCAAAGGGGATGTGGCCAAATATCTGGGCTTTGTAAAATCGACCGAAGGACAAAAGATTGTTGTGAAAGAAGGCTTTGTTCCTTTAATGGATACAAAAAAAGCGGTGAAAAGTAAGAAGTAAAAAGAAAACAGGCGATAGTGAAGGTATTGTCTTGAAAATGAATAGTGACAAAAAGAAAGTTCTGTTTGTTTGTACGCATAATGCGGTCCGGTCGCAGATAGCCGAAGCATTCTTGAATCATATTTACGGGGATCGGTACATGGCGTTCAGCGCCGGGTCTGATCCCTCGCAAATTGATCCTATCGTTATCATGGTGATGCAAGAGTTCGGCATAGACTTAAGGGATTACAAATCAAAAGGATTAGACGTTTTTCGCTATGACCGATTTGATTATGTTGTCACCGTTTGCGATCAGGCGCAGGAAACATGCCCGTATTTCCCGGAGGGCCATGAGCGTATTCACAAAAGCTTTACCGATCCTGCAAAATTTCAGGGCAGTCCTGACGAGGTATTAAAAGAATACAGACGCATACGTGATGAAATAAATAAATGGATCGAAAAGGAGTTCATTTAATATTTGAAGGGGTCGCAAGATGTTTCGCAAGATATTATACCCGACTGATTTTTCAGATAGGTCAAAAAAAGCCACGGCCTATATGAAACAACTGAAGGATGCCGGAACCGAAGAGGTTGTCCTTCTCCATGTTGTAGATACCCGGAAACTGCATATACCTGAGGTATATGCCATGCTGGACTTATCTGTATTGGGGGACAAACAAGCGAGTGATGCGGCAACAGAAGCGGGTCATATAGCCGGAATATTGAATGATCTTGGAATACGGACAAAAATTAGGATTGAAAAGGGAGTACCGTTCAAAGAGATTCTAAAGGTGGAATCAGAAGAGGACGTTTCACTCATCATCATTGGCTCTCATGGATCAAGCAATGTTGAAGAAATGCTCCTGGGATCTGTCTCGGAAAAAGTAATTCGAAAAGCCAAGGGACCGGTTCTTGTCGTAAGATAAGGAGATGGAAATGCAAAACGAATTAAAACAAATTTGGGAATTTCAAACTTATTGTGAAAATGTAATCTATAGGGATTAATTGCTTGATATGATTGAGTCGATGTCGTTTGTTTTTTTTCTTGTTTTCATTGCGCTTGTTTTTGATTTTATCAACGGCTTTCATGATTCGGCCAACTCCATTTCCACCATAGTATCCACCAGAGTTTTATCACCGAAATATGCTGTCCTGTGGGCGGCATTTTTTAATTTTGTTGCCGCTTTTCTTATCGGGACACAGGTTGCTCATACCATCGGCAAGGGATTTATTCATCTGGATGTCGTCGATAATTTACTGATTTTGTCCGCTCTCAGCGGGGCGATCATTTGGGATATTATTACCTGGTATTATGGACTTCCCAGCAGTTCTTCTCACGCTTTAATGGGTGGGCTTATCGGCGCTGCTATAACAAAAGCCGGAACCGGCACGCTTGTGTGGGCAGGCATTATTAAAACAACCGTTTTTATCATTGTTTCCCCGATGATTGGCATGACGCTTGGCTTTATGTTTATGGTTATTGCCATGAATCTGAACCGTCATTCCACGATTGCCAAATCCGATAAAATTTTTCGCAAACTTCAGCTTATTTCCGCGGCTGTTTATTCGCTGGGACATGGCATGAACGATGCGCAAAAAACGATGGGGATTATTGCTATGGTTCTTTTCAGCAAAGGTCTGTTAGGGAATACCTTTTATATTCCTTTCTGGCTTGTCATCGCCTGTCATGTGGCGATAGCCCTGGGAACCATGTTCGGCGGCTGGCGGATTGTCAAAACGATGGGAACAAGAATTACCAAGCTTCAACCGATCGGAGGATTTAGCGCTGAAACGGCTGCAGCCTGCTCCATTATCGGCGCATCTATCGCCGGCATACCCGTCAGCACAACTCACACCATAACCGGCGCCATCGTTGGTGTAGGCGCCACCCATAGACTTTCCGCGGTTCGTTGGGGGGTTGCCGGAAATATTATCTGGGCATGGATTTTAACGATACCTGCTTCAGCCGTCATTTCAGCTGTCATCTATTTTTTTATAAAATATTTTATTCTTTAAGTTGATGGATTAAAAAATGTTGGATACAAAACATATAAACGGCAAAAATAGTAGGAAATAAAAAGATTCAAGGATTGCGGGATTCTTTATGATAAGACAAACAAAAGAAATCATTATTAAATATATCTTCTTTCTTTTTTCTCTCGCGTCCATTGTTGTTCTGGGGCTGATTGTTCTTTCGCTTTTCCGTGAAGGTATCCCTTTATTTAGCAAAGTATCAGTCAAAGATTTTCTCTTTGGAATGGAGTGGTATCCCACGTATGATCCGCCGTCTTTCGGCATTTTTCCATTGATCGTCGGATCTTTGATTGTAACGTTATTGGCTACTTTGATTGCTGTTCCACTAGGAGTATTGGCTGCCATTTATATTTCTGAAATTGCGCCGCAGCACATCAAGATTATTCTTAAATCGGTCATCGAACTTCTGGCGGGTTTGCCCTCTGTTGTCCTGGGATTTTTCGGCATGGTGATCGTGGCGCCCTGGATGCAGGAGACGTTCGATCTGCCGACCGGCCTGAATATTGTCAATGCTTCAATCATCCTGGCTTTGATGGCGATTCCCACGATATCGAGCATCTCCGAAGATGCTCTTTACGCGGTACCACGTGAATTTAAGGAAGCCTCTTACGCACTGGGCGCCACAAAATTTGAAACGATTTCCAGGGTCATCCTGCCCGCCGCAATGTCCGGAATTTCCACCGCGGTCATGCTGGGAATGGCAAGGGCTATCGGCGAAACGATGGTTGTCCTGATGGTTGCCGGAGGCGCTGCCGCCATTCCGGAAAGCTTGTTTGATTCCGTACGTCCGATGCCGGCCAGCATCGCCGCCGAAATGGGTGAGACACCGTTTCGCAGTTTGCATTATCAGGCGCTTTTTGCCATTGGCATTGTTTTGTTCTGTCTGACGCTGGCCTTCAATTTAATTGCCGATTATGTTTCACACAAATTCAAACAGGTCGGGTCAGGGACACTCTAAAGGTTCTTATATGCAGCTTATTAAAAACAATTCCATGACATGGCGTTATTTTAAACAAGGTTTGTTTTTTACCTGCGTTCGTGCCTCCGCCTTAGTCATAACGCTGGCTTTGGGCGGCATCATATTTTACATTTTGTACAACGGTCTTTCGGTCATTAACTGGGATTTTATCACCAAGCCGCCCACAGATGCCATGACCAAAGGCGGCATCATGCCGGCGATTCTGGGAACGATTTACCTGACTCTGGGCGCGATTGCTATCGGTCTGCCTCTGGGCATTGCTTCAGCCATTTATCTGACGGAATACGCCAAAGAGGGACGGGTTGTCCGGTTCATCAAAGTCGGTATCAATTGTCTGGCAGGGGTTCCTTCCGTTGTGTTCGGTCTTTTCGGTTTGGGATTCTTTGTTATTTTTTTAAAGTTCGGCTCAAGCATTCTGGCCGGATCTCTAACGCTGGGATTTTTAATTCTGCCGACGATCATCGGGGCGTCGGAAGAGGCGCTCAAGTCTGTGCCACAAACCTTTCGCGAGGCGTCACTTTCGCTGGGTGTTTCCAAATGGCAGACGATCTTCAGAATCGTTTTGCCCAACGCGCTGCCCGGAATTCTGACCGGTTCCATTTTGGGCATCGGCCGTGCTGCCGGGGAAACAGCTCCCATCATGTTTACGGCCGCCGCTTTTTTCACGGCGAAGCTTCCTTCTTCGATGTTTGACGAAGTCATGGCATTGCCGTATCATATCTACGTGCTGGCAACCGCCGGGACAAACATTGAAGCCACGCGTCCCATTCAGTATGGCACGGTGCTTGTTCTGGTGGCCGTTGTTCTGGGTATTGATTTGATTGCCATCGTGATTCGCGGTTACATGAGAAAAAACAAAAGGTGGTAAAAATGGATTCTGATATTATCAAATTGAATAAGGTAAATTTCTATTATGGACCCACCCGTGCCCTGACCGACATAACGATGAATTTTGTCAAGAACAAAGTTACCGCGCTCATCGGCCCTTCGGGATGCGGAAAATCGACGCTGCTCAGACTTTTGAACCGGATGAATGATCTGATTGACGGAACAAGGGTGGAAGGGGAAATTCTTTTTGAGGACAAAAATATTTACGCTTCCGATGTTGATTCTGTCGAAATCCGCCGCAAGATCGGGATGGTTTTTCAGAAGCCCAATCCATTTCCCAAGACCATTTATAATAATATTTCCTACGGACCCAAGCTGACCGGAATCGGCGCGGATAATATGGACGCGCTGGTAGAAAGAAGCCTGAGGCAGGCCGTCCTCTGGGATGAAGTCAAGGATATCTTGAACAAGTCGGCCATGAATCTCTCCGGTGGCCAGCAGCAGCGGCTCTGCATTGCCCGAGCTTTAGCCATGAAGCCGGATGTTTTATTGATGGACGAGCCGACGTCGGCGCTGGATCCCATTTCCACCGCCAAAATTGAGGAGTTGATTGAAGAGCTGAAAAAAGATTATACTATCATCATCGTTACCCATAACATGCAGCAGGCGGCGAGGATTTCCGATGAGACAGCATTCTTTTATATCGGGAATCTTGTTGAATATAATAAAACTGAAAAAATATTTACCAATCCGGATGTCAAGCAGACGGAAGATTATATCACAGGAAGATTCGGCTAATGAATGGACGACTTTGCAAAAAGGCCTATATAGTCTGCGGCGTTGCGCTGCAAACCGCACCGCTCGACGTATGTCTATATAAGCCTCGCGGCTCGCTTCTTGCGCGCCTAGCATCTAAGCCTTTTTGCAAAGTCGTTTGGTTTTAATGGTAGTGATTTTAACCGGAGGATCATTTATGGAAGAAAGAAAACACACCAGTTCACATTATGAAATGGAATTGCAGGAAATAAAGAACAATCTGATTTATCTCGGCGCGTTGACGGAAAATGTCATCCGTCTGGCTATGAAATCCCTGACTGACAGAGATACACAAATGGCGAATAAAGTTATCGCCAATGATTATGAAATCGATAAAATGGACAAGGAGATTGAGGAGAAGTGCATCAAAATGCTGGCGCTGCGCCAGCCGACCGCCATCGATTTGAGGTTCATTACCACCGCCATAAAGATTACCGGCCATCTGGAACGAATCGGTGATATGGCCGTCAATATCGCCGAGAAAGTCGTCCAGCTCAACGAAGAACCCAAACTCAAACCCTATATTGATTTACCGCATATGTCGGATATGGTGGAAAAGATGGTGGCCAAGGCGCTGGATTCTCTGATTAAAAGGGATTTGCAGATCGCCGATGAGGTCAGAAAAATTGAACAGCAGGTTGATGATCTCAATGAACAGATATTCCGGGAACTCCTGACGTTTATGATGGAGGATTCCAAATCCATTCACAGGGCTCTGCTGATTATGCATGTGTCGAAAAATTTGGAGCGCATTGCCGATCACGCGCAGGGCATCGCGGATATGGTCACATATATGATTACCGGCGAAAACGTCCGTCATCTTTCCACGGACGCAAAATAAAGGAAAAACGCGTGAAGAAGAACCTTTTTTATAAAATATTTTTCAGCTATCTGGTCATCATCGGCATATCCTTTTTCCTTTTAGACTTGTTCATGCGTGATGAGATCAAAGCAGTTCTGACGTCACAAATTGAGACAGAGTTATTATCTTATGCTCAGCTCATTGACCAGACATCACCGGAAAAAGCGTCCGAACACTTAAAGCAAATCGCCCAGACATCCAAATCCCGCATCACATTAATCGACGTGAAGGGCAGGGTCTTTGTGGATTCAGAAAAAGAAGCGGCCTTGCTGGAGAATCATTTTAACCGCCCAGAAGTCCAGGAAGCCAGGCTGCGTGGTACGGGCAAGTCGGTTCGATACAGCGATTCCCTGCGTATCGACATGCTTTACATTGCGGTTGCGATGAAAGATGGGCAACATATCAAAGGATACATCAGATTGGCGCGTCCCCTTCACGATGTACAGAGTATCATCGAAAAAGTTTATCAATATATGCTTCTGACCATAGGCGTCGTGGCCGTCATCTCGCTGCTGATCGCCCTGTTCTTTTCTTATCGTCTCTATGAACCTATAAAAACGATGGAACAATTTACCGAAAAGTTACGCCAGGGCGAACCGGTGGGCACCATTATCCTGGATACGGCAGACGAAACAAAAACACTGGCGGATAACATCAATTATCTCGTGGATGAGCTCAAGCATAAAATCAGGATTGCCAATGAGGAGAAGAGTAAACTGATGACGGCGTTCACCAGCATGAACGAAGGCGTCCTGATTATGAATGAACAGGGCTTAATCGAATTCAGCAGTCCGGTTTTAAGCAATATGCTGGCGATTCAATATGACGATGTTATCGGTAAAACACTGATTGAGGCTTTCCGCAGTATCGATTTGCAAAAAGCTTTCCGGGAATTCAAGGAAAAGCGCGTCAATCTGTCGCGCGAAATTGTTTTCGGCAGCCCGGAGAAAGTAATTCTGCGGGTGAGTATTTCCGGGATTCATGGCCATCCGGATGAAGAAAAAACGATGATTGTTTTCCACGATGTAACCCGTCTTAAGAAATTGGAACAGATCCGGATGGATTTTGTGGCCAATGTGACGCACGAAATCAAAACACCTCTGACGGCGATTATCGGTTATCTGGAAACCATCCAGGGTGGAGCGATCAATAATATTGAGGAGACGAAAAAATTCATCGACATCATTTTAAAGCAGGCCGAACGTCTGAACCGTCTTGTCGAAGATTTGCTGACCATATCCAATATTGAAATGAAGCAGACGGTTCTGAATTTCGAAAGCGTTAACTTACGGCCAGCTGTGAATAATATGATTTCACTGATCGAAGTGAAAGCTGGCTTGAAAAAGATTAATGTGCGAAATAATGTAAATGACAATTTTCCACCTATCGAAGCGGATAGAGACAGGCTTACGCAGATATTTGTCAACATTCTGGATAACGCGGTTAAATTTACTCCGGATGGCGGAGAAATCGATATTACGGCGGCCGAATCGGAATCTTATGCGGTTATATCAATACAAGACTCAGGTATTGGAGTTCCCAAAGATGAAATGGGCCGTCTGGGTGAACGTTTTTACCGCGTCGATAAGTCCCGTTCGCGCGATCTGGGCGGCACAGGCCTCGGCTTATCCATCGTCAAGCATCTCATGATCGCCCATGGCGGCAGAATGGAAATCCAAAGCCAGCTGGGTAAAGGCACGACAGTGCTGCTGTATTTTCCCTGGGAAGACGTAAATAAAAAATCATAGTAAAAGCTTGATCTTCTTTGCGATCATCGATTGGTTGAATATCCCTTGACAAGCGAAAAGGGTGTCCCTATACTTTTCGCACATCGGAAAAAATATTTGATCCAGGAAAGGAGGGCATCTTATGAAAAAACTAAGAGTATTGCTTGCTATTGTCTTAATGTTTGCGCTTGCAATCGTAAGTTGCAGTACAAGCAGTGAAGGTGATGTTTCGCTTACCATCCTTCAGACATCGGATATTCATGACCATGCCGGCGGATATGGCTCTGCGGCGTCATATAATCCGGTTGTGACCGGTGATGATACCGTCCTCGGTGGTTATGCGCGTATGGCTTCATATATCAATCATGTCAGGAATGAAAAAGGTGCCAGCACCGTACTGCTTTGTGATAGCGGTGATTTTACGATGGGCACGGTTTATACCATGACCCTTGCTTCGAGTCCGCTTTCTTTCATGTTTTTTTCTTTGATGAATTATGATGCCGTTACCTTCGGCAACCATGAAACCGATTTAGGGCCGGATGCCCTAGCCGGATTTATCATGCTCGCGAGAAACAATACATCGGCGCCTTTCACGACGCCGATTGTTGCAAGCAATATGGATGCCAGTGCTTCTCCTGCCATGAATGCACTTTTCGGCAACGGTGCCATTGCGAAAAGCACCATGGTGGTAAAATCCGGTATCAAAGTCGGTATTCTCGGACGCATGGGCAGCAATGCGGTATTCGATGCCGCGAATGCCGCGCCTTTGACGTTCGATTCCGGTCAGCCTGATTCTGCCGCCGCCTATGCCGCGCTCCAGACGCAGGTGAATGCATTAAGAGCAGCCGGTGCGAAAGTGATTGTTCTCCTCTCTCATGAGGGTTTCACCGTGGATCCCGCAACGGGTTACGCAATAGGCAATGATGCGGAACTGGCTAAAAACGTTTCCGGTATTGATGTCATTCTTTCCGGTCATCTTCATATCAATCAAACGGCGGTAAAGGCTTCCGCTGACAGTGATACCATCCTGGTTGAGCCAGGCGCATACGGTGAACATATAGCGAGACTTGACCTTAAAGTAGACAAACATACCGGCAAAGTGAAAAGCTATACAAGCGCCAATTCACTGATTGATAGTAGCATTCCGGGTGATTTAACGATGGTCTATGTCGTGTCGGGTTTAGTGAATCCCGCTCTCGATGCCGCGCTTGTCCCTGCGTTTAGCGGACTTGGATTAGCCGGCGTGGATTCGATTCTGGATACGGTGGCTATCAATGATGCTCCCATAACATCAGATTCCATTACACCGGGATTCACGGTGGGTGAATCGGTTCTGGGTAATCTGGCGTCTGATTCCTATCGAAATGCCATCAATGGAATATGGGCATCCGCATACGCCCAGTATGGCGGGGCGGGCGCGAATGTCGTAATGGCTCAGTCAACCGGCGATCCTAATCGTGTTCAGATTGCTTTTGTTCCCGGCGGAGTCATCCGCGATCCGTTGACGGTATCGCCCGTTCCCAATATCTCCTTCGCGGATCTTTACAATGTATTGCCCCTAGGCGGAGATCCTGTGGACAACAGTGCGCTGGGGTATCCGCTTCTGACCACTTACATTAAAGGCGCAGACATCTACACCGCAGTAGGCATATCTTTGCAACTGGGTATGGCGATGATGGGAGGAACGCCTAAAGATGATTTCGTCATCAACTATGCCGGGATTTACGTTCAAATTCTTCCGACCACGTCTTTGTCGGGTCTGGGCTATGACGTTTATCTCTGTCCGACGGATGCGAATCCATTAAGTCCGAACTACGGCATGAATGACAACATTCCGTCGGGGGCAGGCACATTCATTAATCCCGGAGACGGGACAACCATTTATAAGATTGCCGTTGATCTTTACACGCTCATGATGATGTATCAGGTTCACGCTCTATACCCGATGTATGAAATCAATACGTATGACGCTTCAGGATCATTAGAAGATGCGTCGGATAATCGTGTCTGGACCGGCGCAACGACAACCATGAGAGGCTGGCAGGCGATTATTGGATGGTCCTGGGCTGCATCCGGACAGGCGACCTCTAATCTTTCTAATGCCGGATATACGTCCGCTTTGCCATACAGACGTCTTCAGTAATGGTTGATACTTAATCCATGGTTTGAGAATTTAAAAGCCCCTCCTTCCGGAGGGGCTTTTCTTTCCCAGTAAGTCATTTGAATAGTTGCCGAAGTTTCTAGCTAAAAAGGAAACTTATCCGGTGCCGCATTTGCGGGCTGGATCAAAGGCTTGTCTGCAGCGTATTTCATGACTTTCTTGTGCACACGGTTTGACCGGACGATGATGGATTTCGGATTGGTGGGGCAGGCGTGGGAGCAGGCGCCGCAACCGATGCAGTAGCGGTTATCGACTTCCGGATAGAGGATATTGCCTTTATCGATAAAGGTGATGGTGTGTGTCGGACAGACTTCCACGCACGCGCCGCAGTTCTCGTTTTTTACATAAACCACGCATTTGTCTTTCAGGAGATCCACCTCGCCGATTTGAGTGACTTGTTTTTCTTCCGGTGAAAGCGGCAGGATGGCGCCGGTCGGACATACCCGGCCGCAGACATTGCATTCGTATTCGCAAAGACTGTTCGGATAATTCATCTTCGGTTGCAAAAACCCGCTGATGCCATAGCTTGATAATGAAGGTGTGATGACACGGGTTGGACAGGTGCTGACACAGAGATGGCAGGCGGTGCAGGATTGCGTGAAATGTTCCAGACTCACCGAGCCGGGCGGCGTAATGGGAGGGGCGATTGTCGTATGTGCCGGGTGCAGCAGATGGCGAATGCCGGAGTTAAAAGCGAGCAGGAAGGAACCCGCTGCGGCCAGGGAACCGATCAGAACACTCCGGCGCGCCGGCGACCACGAAGCGGCTGCGTTTTGCCCGGCAGAGCAACTGAATCTAATGAGAGATTGCGGACAGGCGTTCAGACAATTAAAGCAGCCGACACATCTGCTCTGATCTATCACAACGTTTTGCGTATCCATACAGCCCGCTTTACAGACTTCCTCGCAGCGAAGACACGCGCTGCATCCGGTTTTGTCAATCGTCCATTTATAAAGTGAGATATGAGAAATCAGTCCGAGCAAGTCGCCGACGGGACACAGCGTATTGCAGTAAAGGCGGCCATATTTCAAGGACATTGTCAAAATCAGAATAAAGAAGGCGATCGTGACAGCCAGGGTGGATAAAACCAGAGGTGCGGTATCCCTGGCAAACAGGTAAATATCAAAATGTTTCAATAAACGGATGATGGAATTGTAAATGAAGAAAAGCGGGGGATGGACAAACTGGGTGATCATCCTGCCCGTCATCGAATAGGGATCAAAGAGATTCAATAATGACATTGAACCTAATGCTACAGTAATAACGGTAATGCCCAGTAAAGAATAGCGCAGCAGGCTACGCGGTTTCTGAAAAGAATGTTTTTTGCGAAAGCCCATCATTCTCGACAGCGCGATAAAAATGTCCTGGAGTGTTCCCAGAGGGCAGAGAAAGGAGCAGTAAACCCGTCCGAAAATCAGCGTGAGCAGGATCAGCGCGCTCAATCCGACAACAAAAACCGCCGTCGGGTTGGAAAGCACTCTGATGAAAGCGGGGACAAACTGGAAGGGCAGCAATGCCGGAGACAGAAAAGCGGATATTTTTTCGCCGCCGCAAAATAAGAACAAAAATAGCGTGAAGATGAAAAGAGAAACTGCAATGCGGATTTTAACCGGCTTCAACGGGATGTGCCTTTACAGGGTATAGGTAACAATTTTCAGTTTATTTAAATTCATATTGCCTGTTTTTTGCTGATGGCCGATCCTGATATAGCCGATGTCTTCAGGATTCTTGCCGAAAATTCTTGCCGCCGCCGCGTCCACGGCAACGATGTCCTTTGACATCAGCAGGGTCTTTTTCAATGTGACATGAGCCTCCCGAACGTCGCGCGGGCCGTCCGGACCGTCGCTCATCAGCACGCGGTAGGCGTCCACGATATTCAAGTCCGGCTTTTTATAGAGACAGAAATCGGCAATGCACTGATCCAGACCGGTCAGGTGATATTTCATGCGGTTTTTAACAATGCCCATCAGATTTTTCATCGCGATGGACAGGTGAGTGGAGCTGTGATGTTTCAATACAGGCACATTAATGAGGACATCAGAATCAAGAATCAGACGATGAACCTCCGCCGTCTTCAGGATCTTCGCTCCGGGAATGGCGACTTCCCGATAACTGAAATCATCCACAGGAATGATGATCCCGCCGGCGGTTCGCGCCGCGTCTTCTATGCCGCTCAGTTGATAGCAATTTCGCGCGTTGCCGGATGTCGGCGTCACCACATTGTCGAAGACGTAAACTCTTTTGGCGCCCGCCTGGTAGCAGCTCTCGATGACGGTTTTAACCAGAAGAGGGTTGGTCGTGGCGCCGATTTCCGGTTTTCTCGGAAAACCGATGTTGGGTTTGACAACCACGGTCTGGCCTTTCCTGACAAACCGGCCCATCCCGCCCATCATCGCCATGGCTTTTTTAAACATGGCATCGGGTTCGCCGTTTTTAACCGCGACGAGATCGGGAATGTTTTGTGGAGATTCTTTAGCGAACAGGAAATCTGTTTTGCCGAGAATGATCGCGCCTCCGGCCGTCAAGCCAAGTGAAAGGCCTTTCTTTAAAAATTCCCGTCGATCGGTGTTTTGCGTTCGTGCCATATCCTGCCCCCGATATTGGAAAAGTGTAAGACCGTATGGTTATCGTTTGTTTGTGACTCAAATATATGAAAAATAATCTTGTATGTCAACAGGGCAATGCGGTATGTAAACCGTTATTCATGACAGGAAGATCAATCTTTCATGTCAGCGTAAATTAATGGAGAGAGTGTTTTGATTTATTTCCGCAACGTCAGCCTGAGCTTTCTGGATAAGAAAATATTCGAAAATATTAACTGGACGATCCACCCGAAAAGCCGCATCGGTCTGGTCGGTGAAAACGGCACGGGTAAAACAACGCTTTTTCGGGCGATCATGGAACAGGTGCATCTGGATGCCGGTGTCATCGAGATTCCTGGCAGGAAGCAGAAAGGGTTCGGTTATCTGCCGCAGGATCTGGTGGAGCTAGAGCCGATGCCGCTGATTGATTATCTCAAGCAAAAGAGCGGCATTGCCGCCATAGAAGTTTCTATCCGGGAACTGGAGCAAAAATTGTCCGGCATTAAACACAATACGGCTGAATACAGCGAACTGGCGCAAAAATATTCCGACGCGACGGCGCAGTTCAACGCGATGGACGGCTATGCGTTTGAAGCCCGCGCCAAACAGGTGCTGAAGGGTTTTGGCTTCAAAGAAGATGATTTTCATCAACACTGCGATTTGTTTTCCGGAGGCTGGAAAATGCGCATCCTGCTGACCTCCATCCTGCTGGCCAAACCGGATATCATGCTGCTGGACGAGCCCACCAATCATCTCGACACGGAAAGTATGGAATGGCTGGAATCGTATCTCAAGGACTATCCGGGAACCATCATCGTTATTTCCCACGACCATTTCTTCCTTGATAAGATAGCCATGCAAATTGCCGAGCTGTCGTCATGCGATATTCATCTTTATAAAGGCAACTACTCCTATTATCTGGCTGAAAAAGAAAAGCGGCAGGCCGCTTTGAGAAAAGAAATGGAATTGCAGAAGGCGCAAATCAAAAAGATTGAAGAGTTTGTGGAACGCTTCCGCTACAAGGCCACCAAAGCGGCGCAGGTGCAGAGCCGTGTAAAAATGCTGGAGAAATTTTCCGAAATCCAGCTCGAAGGAAAAACGAAAAGTGTCGCCATGAAATTTCCCGAGGGCAAAAAAAGCGTGAAAGAAGTGGTCAAAGCAACGGACCTTGGACATCGCTACGGCGACCTCACGGTTTTCAATGATCTGAACTTCACCTTGTTTCGGGGCGACAAGGTCGCTTTTGTCGGCGTCAACGGTTCCGGGAAATCCACCTTATCCCGCCTGCTCAGTCTAACCGAACCGCCCGCCTGCGGCTCCGTCCAGTACGGTGACGGCGTCAACATGGCTTTCTTTTCTCAGGAGAGTTCGCAGAATCTGAATTACCAAAACTCCATCTGGGAGGAGATTAATGCCGTCCCGGCCCACGCTTCCGATCAGGAGAAGCGCAACCTGCTGGGTGCGTTTCTTTTTTCCGGTGACGATATTCACAAATCGGTTGCCGTGCTTTCCGGCGGAGAGAAATCACGGCTGGCGCTTTTGAAAATCATGTTGCTGGACACCAACTTTCTGATTCTGGATGAGCCCACCAATCATCTGGATTTAAAGACGAAAGACATTTTTCAAAACGCGCTGATTCATTATCACGGCACCGTGGCCATTGTCTCGCACGACCGTTATTTTCTCGATCACCTGGTCAATAAAGTTTTTGAACTGAAAGACGGGGAAATTCACTACTACAACGGCAATTATTCTTATTTTATCGAGAAACGCGGCCAGATTGCAGCTTTATCGGAAAAGGAAAAAACCGAGGAGGTTTTGCCGAAAAGCGAGGGATTCAAGACCAGAGAGAAAAAACGCCTGGAGGCTCAGGAGCGAAACAAAACCTATAAAGAACGGTCGGCATTGAAAAAAGAAATGGCGGAGGTCGAAAAAAATATCGCCGCGCTGGAAACAAAGAAATCCGAATATGAAGCAGTGCTGTGCGACCCTCAGGCGCATAAGGATGCAGTGAAAATCAAGACGGTGACGCTGGAATTGAGAGATATAAACGCGGAACTTGAAAAATTCTACGACACCTGGACGGAATTAAATGTGAATCTGGAGCAAATAGCGAAAAATGATTCCTGAAGCATGATCTGCCTCAGCCGCCATCCAGTCCGGTCTTTTCCATATTTTGATACCAGGAGGCGGGGTCGGTGAGAAATTCTTCCGTTTCCCTCAGCGACATAAAATGCTGCCGCTCGATACTGGCCAGCAGTTTGAAAAACTCTTTTTCTTTGAGATCGATGCTTCCTTCTTCCAGTTTGGTATAAAGCGCCATGCCCCTTGCTTCAAAATCAATGGCTGTGCGCACCGCTTTCAAATCGTCTTCATTGCCTTTAATTCGGGCGGCTTTTTTCTCCGACAGGGATTTCAAAATATTGCCGGACACGGACTTTTTCACTTTCAAGGGGACTGTGGCGGGCCATATTTGTTTTTCTTCCCATTTTTCAAACAGCTTTTTGAGCATGTCATAATGTTCTTTTTCTTCGTCGGCAATCTGGATGAACATGTTTTTGCCGGCCAGATTCTTGGTCCTGCGGGCATGAGCCAGATAAAAATCTCTTTCGTTCTGTTCGTTTTCCAGAGCAAATTTCAGGGCACTTGTTCTTTTGTTCATCTGGCCACCTCCCGGCAAGAATGCTCAAATTATGCGCTTTGGGCGCCATTATAAGAGATATTGATGTTTTGAGCAAACGTTTTTATTGTTTTCAGTGGCATCCGGATTTGAGTCAGCCGTCCTGAAGATCGCACATGTATCCTGAAATGTTGTTGCAGAGATCGGAAATACGCTCCAGATGGAGCAGCATTTCGACGAAGATGGGGCCGGCTTCGGGATCGCAAAGACGTTTGTGAAATCTTTCCAGATGATGATCGCGTGAATCTTTGACCTTTACATCCACGTATTCTTCCCGGATGACCACCTCCGCGTTTTTTTGGTGATCCGGTTTTTCGATCATGGAAGCGGCATCGTCAAAATTCCGGCTGACCAGTTCAATGATGTCCCGCAGCTCCATTTCTCCCTGAGCGCTGAACGCGATTTTCCTTTCCGCTTTCTGACGCGCCAGCCGGTTCATTGCTGAAACGTGAATGCCGATGCTTTCAATATCATTGGCCATACCGGTGAAAGCGAAGATTTGTTTGGGAAACTGTTCCGACATGTCTTGCGCGGATATTTTGCGCAGGTACTGGACAATTTCCTTGCGGATATTTTTGAGGACCATATCGATGTAAAAGAGCGACTTCCCTTCCGCTTCCATGTAATGCGCGAGCATTTTGATGCTTTTTAAGTACATCTGCCGCGCCAGATTGGTCTGTCTTGTCAATTCCCGATGAACATTGTCCAGCGCTTTTTGCGGATTTGAGATGTCCTGGGCATCCAGGTATTCCGGCCAGACGGGCAGAATTTCATCATCGCCGGGCAGGATCTTTTGCATCATGGCGGCAAAGGGGGGCAGCAGAAAAATAAAGATGATCACGATTATCAGATTCATCCCGAAGTGGGCAAGGGCGATTTGCTGAGCGGTATTCGAAGAGATCACCTGGATCATGAAGATGAAAGAGGGCAGAAACAGAAAACAAAGACCGATGCCGGCGCATTTGAAGATCAGATGGGAAAAGGCTGTTCGCAAGCCGCTTCTGGTAGCGACGGTTCCGGCAAGCAGCGCGGTAAACGTCGTTCCGATGTTCGCTCCCATCACCACCGCGACGGCGTTTTCCAGAGAGACCATATCCTGCTGAGCCAGAAGAACCATCATGCTGATGGGAATGGCCGACGCGTGAACAATGCCGGTGACGACAATCCCCAAGCCGATACCGATCAGGGGATTTTGTGTCTGGGTCAGCATGTGGATGAGGGCAGGAGATTTTTTGAGCGGCTCCACAACGCTGCTTACCAGATTCAGACCGAAGAACATCAGGCCGAAGTAGAAAATCATTTCACCGATCGTCTGCCATTTTGCCCGGCCGGTCAGCCACAGCAGACCACCGATGGTAATCATCAACGGGGACAGATCCGTGAAATGCCAGATGACGAATTGAACGGTCAGGGTCGTGCCGATATCGGCGCCCAGGATGATCGCGAGAGAATTGGCGAAGCTGATTAAGCCGGCGCTGACCAATCCGATCGTCAGAGCCGTTGAGGCAGAGGAACTCTGAAAGATGATGGTGGAAAAAATGCCGGTGAGAAGGCCGAAAAACGGCCTTCCCACGGCGTACTTGATGTATTGTTTAATGCGGACATCAATCAGTTTCCGGACTGCGGAAGAAAGATTGATCATTCCGATCAAAAATAAAACAATCCCGCTGATAATGATTAATATTTCTTTAATTGCCAAAATATGCCTTTCATTGCCTGGTGAATGGTTGCAAGTTCCGGCCCGTTTGTGACGGCAATCCTTTTAGAAAAATTAATCTACTTTTTTGAACATTTTTCCTTTTGCGCCGCACACAGGGCAGGTTTCCGGAGCTTCCTGCTCGACCGTGTAGCCGCAGACCGGGCAGACATAATAGTTGTACGATTCTTTGGCGCTTTCCAGCGAATCCAGCATTTTCTGATAAAGCGCGGCATGAATTTTCTCCACCTCATTGGCGAAATGAAAAGTGCGCTCGGCTTCCTTGTTTCCTTCGGCTTTGGCCGCTTCAATCATGCCCGGATACATGCTTTTGAACTCATGCGTTTCTCCGGCGACGGCTTCCTGAAGATTTTCCTTGGTGGATCTGATGCCTTTCAGGGCCCGCAAATGCGCGTGGGCGTGCACAGTCTCCGCTTCCGCCGCCGCCCGGAATAGTTTTGCCGCCTGTGCAAAACCTTCCTGATCAGCCTTGGCGGCAAAGGCCAGATATTTGCGATTTGCCTGAGATTCACCGGCAAAAGCTTCTTTTAAATTTTCTTCAGATTTCGACATAACATCCTCCTTCGATTCATAAAATTTTGCCTGTTATATTGGCAAATTTGCGCTAAAAGCTCAAGCAGATAATTTACCCCATAGGAAGATTTCATGCAGCCCCATTGTTTTTTGATTGTAAAAAAATCATAAATCACGAATATGAATATAGGACATCGCATGTTTATGATAAAGTTACTGAACAATCGCAATTTCATTTTTCTGCTGGCCATTGTGGCGGGTCTGCTTTTCCCTCAACCGTCGCAGTGGACTAAGACCGTGATGATGCCGGCTCTGGCGATCGTCATGGCGCTGGCCACCATCAATGTTCCCAATGACTATTTTCTCAATCCCCGGGCGATTCTCAGACCTTCGCTGGCTGGAATTTTAATGACCTATCTGGTTCTGGGCGGTTTCATTCTCCTTTTGTCGGCTTTCCTGATTGACGATCATTATTTGTGGATCGGATTTGTTTTGATCGCAGCCGTTCCCCCGGCGGTTGCCGTTATCCCTTTTACAGCCATCCTGAACGGCAACGTCTCCTATACACTTTCCGGAACCGTGGCCTCGTATATTGCGGCTTTGCTGGTGATGCCGCTGATGCTCTGGGTCTTTATCGGAACGGCGTTCAGTAATCCGTCCAAACTGGCCGGCATCATCTTTATGTTGATTATATTGCCGCTTTTTGTATCCAGAATCATCCTGTATTTTCAATGGCAGAATCGTCTTGCTTCCGTGCGCGGCCCGCTCACCGACTGGGGATTTTTCGTTGTTTTGTATTCGATGATCGGCGTGAACCGGGATTTGATTTTCAGCAAGCCGCTGGATTTGATTCCCGTCGCCGCGACAGCGTTTTGCACGACCTTTGTTTTGGGGGCGGTCATCCGTAAAAGCTGCGAAATCTGTAAAATGGAGAGAAGCAGCATCATCAGTCTGGTGCTTCAGGGGACACTGAAGAATCAGGGCATTGCCGGAGGCCTGGCCCTGTCGCTGTTTGCGAAAGAAACCGCTTTGCCTTCAGCGGTCTATAGCGTGTTTATGATTTTGTATATTATGTGGCTGGACTGGCGGAAAAAATCAAATGACAGTGAGCAAAGCCGATAAGTGATGACTACATCATCTCACCGTAGATTTTCCATTCGTTGTTTTCCTTTTTCAACTGCAAGGTTTTTTTGCCCGAATCGTGCTTCAGGGATGAACTGTAATGCTGTGTGAATACCGCGGTGGCCTTATGGTCACTTAATGTTATTTGCAGGTTATCAATGCCGATCTTGATGCCTTTGCTTTTCTTGGAAACATCGGTCTTATAAGAGACCCATGCATCGAGATTTTTTCCTTTTGACTGGAAATCCGCGGCATAAAATGTCCGGTATCTGACAAAATCCCCGCTTTCCCAGGATTGCCGCCAATAATTGACGAGATCTTGTATCGGCTCTGTCTCTTTTTCTGACGGTACAGGAGTTGTTTTTGGCTGCGGCTGGTCTGGTGTCACCTGCTTTTGCAGATCCGCCGACGTTTCTCTTGTCATTTCTCTGGAGATTTGCGCATTTGCCAGCCTTTCCTGTTTGAGCTCTTCCTGTTTCACGACAGCCTGGAGCTCCATTTGCTTATTTTCCAGTTGCTTTTGCTTGGCATACATAAAGAAAACAATAAAGATAATGGCTATGATTAAGAGTATTCCGTCCCATCTCAGGAGGCGGGTTACCAGATTGAGCGCCAAATTCCGCAGTTCAGGGAAAACAAACAGAGCGATGACAACGGCAACAGCGATTAATATGGAAATTAAGAAAAACATAATTCCTCGTCATTGATATTCTTTTGCCGGATTTTTTTCACGGCCTGAACTGTTTTATGAACCATACTGCTCTTCAATCCATTGTTGGTAGGCTCCGGTCTTGATGTTTTCCACCCATTTTTTCTGATTTAAATACCATTGCACTGTTTTGCGCAGACCGGAGGTGAATGATTCCCGGGGCGACCAGTTTAAAGCCCGGTTGATTTTAGAAAAATCGATGGCATAGCGGCGATCATGCCCCGGACGGTCTTTGACAAACGTAATCAATTGGCGTCTGGCCTTTCCGTCCCGGGCCGGTTGAATGTCATCTAGAATATCGCAAATCATCTGAACGATGACAATATTTTCCATTTCCGCTTTTCCACCGACATTGTAAGTTTCGCCGCGCCGGCCCGCGTTCATGATGGTCCAGATGGCTTCGCAGTGATCTTCCACGTAAAGCCAGTCGCGGACATTTTTGCCGTCGCCGTAAACCGGCAGGGGCTTGCCCTCCAGGGCGTTGAGAATGACCAGAGGGATGAGCTTTTCCGGAAACTGATACGGGCCGTAGTTATTGGAGCAGTTGGAAATGGTGGCCGGCAGGCCGAATGTCTTGTAATAGGCGCGCACCAGATGATCGGAAGCGGCTTTCGAAGCGGAGTAGGGGCTGTTGGGGCGATAAGGCGTGTCTTCGCGGAAGAGGCCCTCCGCTCCCAGGCTGCCGTAAACTTCATCGGTGCTGACATGGTGAAAAAGTTTGAATTGATCGCCGCGGGCTTTGGCGGTTTCCAGCAGATTGAAGGTGCCGACGATATTGGTCTGGATGAAATCCCCGGGTGTTTTGATGGAACGGTCCACGTGCGATTCGGCGGCAAAATGGCAGACAGCATCGATCGCGAATCGGGAGAAGATGGCTTCCAGCGCCGCGACATCACAAATATCCGTTTTCTGAAAAATGTATTGCGATTTGAAATCCGCCGCGATGTCCGCGAGATTTTCCGGATTGCCCGCGTAAGTCAGGCTATCCACATTAATGATTCTTCCGGAGAAGTCATGATTGTTCATCAGCCAGCGGATGAAATTACTGCCGATAAACCCGCAGCCTCCGGTGACCAGTAGATTTTTAAATTCAATAGTGCTTTGATTTCCTGCGGTCATCATTATTTATACTCTTTAAGATTTTTATTTCAGGAATCCCTGAATGATTTTGTTGACCGCCTCATCGTACGTCAATCCCAGACTCATGAGTTTGGTCAACTGATCATTGGCGATCTTGCCGATGGAGGCCTCGTGCGTCAATTCGGCATCGGGATGCAGCGCCTTGAGGGCGGGCATGGTTTCGTTGGTGCCGTTATCCATAATAATGGCGTCGCACTCGATGTGACCGAAGCATTTGTTCATTGCTTCCATATTGGCATGGAAGATTTGTTTGGAATTTCCTTTCATCACCGAGCGGGAAATCATATTAGCCCGGCTGCCGTAGCCTTGCAGAATGATGTTGTTGGTGGATACCGCTGACTGTGCCCCTTCGGTCAAAACCCGTTCGGTGATCAACAGCAGACTGCCTGGTCCGAGCGTCGCTTCATTCAGGCGGTTGGCTTCATCCACGCCGCCGATCTGGGTCAATTCCATCTCTGCCGTGGCGTCTTCATCCAGAAATACCTTGGTCGTCGGATTAAGAGAGCGGCGTCCTTTGCCTTCCCCCATGGCATAATGTTTTTCCACGTAAGTCACTTTCGCTTTTTTACCGACGTGAAAATCATGAATGCCGGCATGGCCTTCCGGCTCCGGTGTGCCGCAGTGGATGCCGCAGCCGGCCACGATCGTTACTTCCGAACCTTCCCCGATAATGAAGGAATTGTAAACAACGTCATAAAGGCCGGCCTGGCTCAAGATAACGGGAATATGCACGGATTCATTTCGGGTGCCCGGCTTGATGGTGACAATGATGCCCGTTCCTTCGGCATTGCTTTCAATATTAATGTTGGCCGATACTTCCCTGCTCAGGAGCTTGCCGTTTTTTCTGATGTTGTAGGCTCCCTTGGGCAGCCCTTCCAGATCGGCCACGGTCTTTAAAAGTTTTTTATCTAAGGCATCCAGCATCTCTTTCTCCTTCGCATCTTTCATGGTAAGCGCAGATGCTTAAATCGGTTAACAGCGGTAAAGCGTTTTGCAGATCCCCGGTGTACACAATGCGTCCTTTTTTCAGGATGATGATGACATCTGCGACATCGAGAAAAGCCCGGTTGTGGCTGACCACAATCGTTGTCGTATGGGGAGTGAGTTCTTTCTTCAGGAGCTTGACCATCGGACCTATTGTCCATAAATCGATGCCCGTATCCGGTTCGTCATAGATGGCCAGTTTTGGATTGGCGGCAATCGTCGTGGCGAGTTCGATTTTTTTGATTTCGCCTCCCGAAAGGGTTGTGTCCACTTCTTTATCCAGAAAAGACATCGGACAGATTCCCACCCGGGTGACCATTTCCAGAATCTTTTTCTCGTCCGTGACGCCTGTGGCGATGGAGAGCAAATCCCGGAACGTAATGCCCTTGAAGCGGGCGGGTTGCTGAAAGCTGTAGGCAATCCCTGTTTTGGCGCGCTCCGTAATGGAAAGATTGGAAATATCTTTTCCTTCAAAATGAATAGACCCGCCGGTGACGGGATTGATTCCCATAATCAGTTTGGCGAGAGTCGTCTTGCCGCTGCCGTTGGGTCCGGTCACAACGTAAAACTTGCCTTTTTCAAAGGTAAAATCAAGACCGTCAATGATGTTGCGCGGCCCATTGTTTCCGTCATCGCTTCCTTGAACGGTAAAATAGAGTTTTTTTAATTCCAGCATTGTTCCCGTACATCCCTTTCATCTAGCGTTCATCAAACTTCATGACGTGTGCGTCATACTGTCTTACGGCGATTTATACATTATTTCGTTTAAAAATCAAATCTGAAAGATGAAAGCAAATGACATCCGGAAGACATTCAAAAGATGAAATTGTTGGAGAAAACAATGGCGGCAACCGCTTGATGAAACGATTGCCGCCATTGTTAAAAATTGAAAGTTTAAAATTTAGTGAACGGGATGACCTACTTCTTGGCTGCTTTTTTCTTGGGCGCAGCTTTCTTCACAACTTTTTTCGCTGCTTTCTTTGGAGCCGCTTTCTTTACAACTTTTTTAGCTACTTTTTTCTTGGGTGCCGCTTTCTTTGCTGTTGCCATCAGGTGAAGCCTCCTTTTTAAAATTGTTGGATTGAATTTATTTCATCCCGTCTTTTGTATTTATTTTACTTGAATTTTTTTATCACGTCAACAAAAAGTACAAAAAAATGCAAAAAAAATTACAAATTATTCTCAAAGCGATTTTCTGAATAACGCCTTCATCATCGATTCACGATCGAAAAATGTTATGAAGGATAAATCAACGAGGCTGGCGAAACCCGTGTAACCAGCATCAGCACTGCGTTACCTGATGTTCGCTTCTTCGCGCACATGATTGTTATTCACGATGGTTTGCTTCACTGAAAATATGTTCTTGCACCGACATAGCAATTCTTGAAATAGGTTGATGAAAGAGAATCCAAGCGGATTTTTCCGCCCTGCGATGACGCATGAATGAATTTTTCCTCTCCGATATAAAGTCCGACGTGCGTAACAGCACTCTGTCCGCGCTCCGAGAAAAAGAGCAGATCACCGCGCTGCAGATTATTTTTATGAATCGATCTCCCCGCTTCAAATTGCTGTGATGATCGGCGCGGGAGATTGAGTCCATTAAGCTGATACACCGTCATCGTAAGCCCGCTGCAGTCAAAGCCTTCCTCGGGGGAGGCGCCGCCCCAGAGATAGGGAACGCCGATAAAGTCTTCGGCAGTTTCAACGAGAGCATTCCGGAGATAGTCGGTGCCGTATGTCCTTTGCCTGGCGGCGGAATAATCTTCCGGACGGACAATATAAAATTCTTCAATGATTTTTTTTTCTTTGAGTCTCAGCGCTTTGTGCCTGGCGGCTTCTTTGGTGGTGAAGTTTCCAAACCGGACTTTAAAAAATTTATCCCCCACCAGAAAATACGTCGCATCCAGGCCGTGATCTTTGGTCAGTCTTTCCGTGAGACGCGCGGCATTGTCCGCGTTTTTAAAAGCGCCGACCTGAATCGTATAGCCCATAAGCTTCAGCAGAGGTTTGTGTGTTTTGATGAAGCGGGAAGGGCGGTGATGAGTATTGCCCGAGCAGGCCACGCTTAAAACAAGGGAAAGACATAATAGCCATGCCACTTTTTTCTTCATGAGTTGACTTTCCAGTTGGCCTTAACGTAATCGCCGGCTTCTTCCACGGTATGGATTCTTCCTTCCAGCTGTTCTTCTTCCAGCGCCAGCAGGATTTCTCCGATGATTTTTCCGGGAGCGAATCCCATCGCCATTAAATCATGGCCGGTCAGCAACCGGGGCGGATGCAAAGCTTCCTGATCCAGATTCCGGAGCTGATCGAGGCAGAATGCGTGATTGTCCAGCATGCCGTGGCAGGACAGGCAGTCCAGACGGTGCAACTCCAGATGCAGATCAAAATCCGGCATGCGCAGAAATCTTTTCAGGCGTCCCGGGCGCATTTTCTGAACATTCATGAAAGCCATATGCTGGCGAATCAGGGCCAGCACGGTTTCCCTCTGGGCGCGGGAGAAGCGAAGCCGCTGCATAATTTCGTCGGCGATGTCTTCGCCTCTTTGCACGTGGCCGTAAAAGTGCACGCCTTTTTCATCTTCCGTGCGGGTCACGGGTTTGCCCACATCGTGCAAAAGCACTCCCCAGGCCAGACCAATATTTTTATCCGTCAGTTCTCCCGCGGGCAATCGTTCGAGCATCCGGAGCGTATGCTCCCACACGTCACCTTCCGGATGGAAACGCGGCGGCTGTTCCACGCCCCGCATTCTGACGACTTCCGGCAGGACCTCCGGCAGGAGGTTCGTTTCCGCCAGCAGTTCAAAACCCGCACGCGCGCCGCCCCGGGTCAGTATTTTATGAAGTTCATCCCGAATCCGTTCCACGCTGATTTGTTTGATTTTGGGCGCGTTTCGGGTGATGGCTTTTTGGGTTTCCGGTTCGATGGCGAAATCCAGATTGGCCGCAAAGCGGACGGCCCTCAGCATGCGCAGATAATCTTCATTGAAGCGGCTTTCCGGATCGCCGATCGTGCGGATGATTTTTTTTTCGAGATCAGCGCGGCCGTCGACATAATCCAGTATTTCACTGCTGACCGGATCCATTAAAAGTCCGTTAACGGTAAAATCCCGCCTGAACAAATCTTCTTGAGCAGAAGAGAATCGGATCCGGGAGGGATGCCGTCCGTCTTCATAGACATCGTCGCTGCGGTAGGTGGCCACTTCGTAAGGGTGATTATCGATGATGACGGCGATGACGCCGAATTTCGCGCCGATGGAAATCGTACGGGGAAATAACGATAGAATCTGATCGGGCAGTGCCGACGTGACAATGTCGTAGTCATCGGAAGCTTTTCCGAGAATGAAATCGCGTACGCAGCCGCCGACAAAATAGGCTTCATGACCGGATTGCCGCAACTGTTGTAAAATGTCCCGGGCATGATGCAGCTTATTCTTTCCGGTGTTTTCCTGCTCCTCAGACAAGCGTCTTTCCTTATGCGATTATTTTTTGCCCAGTTTGATCGCGCAGAGTTCACCGCACATCGTGCAGCCTTCATCTTTGGCGCTTTTGCTTTTCTCCAGAAGCGCGACCGTTTTCTCGGGATCGATGGATAAATCCACCTGACCCTGCCAGTCGAAGGTCTTCCGGCATTGCGACATTTTTTTGTCTTTGTCGCGCGCGCCGGGAATTCCTTTGGCAATGTCGGCAATGTGCGCGGCGATGCGCGCGGCGATGACGCCGTCCCGAACATCATCTAATGTCGGCAGACGCAGATGTTCCGCCGGCGTCACATAGCAGAGGAAATCGGCTCCGGCGGCGCCGGCAATCGCCCCGCCGATGGCGGACGTGATGTGGTCATAGCCCGGCGCAATATCGGTTGGCAGAGGGCCCAGAACGTAAAACGGTGCGTTTTGACAGATTTCCTTTTGCAGTTTGATATTGGTCACGATTTCTGTCAGGGGAACATGTCCGGGACCCTCAATCATCACCTGGACACCGGCGGCGCGGGCGCGCCCGGCCAATTCGCCCAGGATAATCAGTTCCTGAAGCTGCGCCTGATCCGTGGCGTCATCGATCGCCCCCGGTCTCAGTCCATCGCCGAGGCTCAAAACCATATCATAGCGATGGGCAATATCGAGCAGCCGGTCGTATTCTTCATAAAGAGGATTTTCCTGTTGATTGCAGTCCATCCAGTTGGCCGTCATCGAGCCGCCCCGGCTGACAATGCCCAGAATTCTTTTCTGCGCCTGGAGCGCGGCGACGCTTAGGCGTGTTACGCCGCAGTGCACGGTAATGAAATCGACGCCGTCCCGGCCGTTTTCTTCGATGACGTCAAAGAGATCATCGGCGGTCATTTCCGCAATGGCTTTTTTATTGGAGATCATTTTAACCGCCGCCTGGTAAATCGGCACGGTTCCAATCGCCACGTTTGATTTCTGCATGATTTTTTTTCTGATGACGGCCAGATTTCCGCCGGTGGAAAGATCCATGACGGCGTCGGCGCCGGCAGCGGTGGCGATTTTGAGTTTTTTCAGTTCCAGGTTCAGATCCGTGTGGTCTTTGGATGTGCCGATATTGGCGTTCACTTTCGTGCGCAGACCGCGGCCGATGGCGAGCGGTTTGATGGTTTTATGTTGGACATTGCGGCAAATGACGATGGTGCCATCCACAAGACCCTGACGGATATATTCAGGCGCGACGTTCTCTTCCCGGGCCGCGATTTTCATCTCTTCAGTGATCAGGCCTTTACGGGCTTTTTCCAGTTGTGTCATGATTTCCTCCAATATAGGTTGGCGACTTTCCAGCCGCAGTGTTACTAAGTTGTTTTAAATTGTTCTCCAAAAACGTTTGCCGAAGGGTAGCCCTTGCCAATCCGCGCAGGATTTTTGATGGCGGCGATGATCAGAACTCTGGCTTGCAAAGTTGCGTCAATGACGCTTGCTTTGCGGGCGATACCGGCCGCCAGGGCCGAGGCAAAGGTGCAGCCGGTTCCATGAACATCTTTGATCGGAAGTCGCCGCGACGAAAATTCATAGAAGCGGCCGTTGTAAAGCACGTCGGTGATGTCCGCTTTTCTGCCGGCGGGAAGATGGCCCCCCTTGATTAATACATTCTTGACCCCTGACGCGTGAATCCGGATGGCCGCTTCTTTCATATCGTCGATCGAGGCGATTTTGATTCCCGCCAGGATTTCCGCTTCCGGGACATTCGGCGTCACGGTCAGAGCGAGCGGCAGCAGTTCATTCACCAGCGCCGTCCGCGCCTTTGACGGCATCAGCGTTTTACCTCCCTTGGCGATCATCACCGGATCAACCACCAGCCTGGTGATTTTGTATTTCTTTATTTTTCTGGCCACCACACGAATAATTTCCGTGTCGGGCAGCATGCCGGTTTTGACCGCGTTCGCGCCTATATCGCTCAGTACCGCGTCGATCTGTTTCCCGACAAATTCCGGCGCCACAGGATAAATTCCGGAAACACCTCCGGTGTTTTGCGCGGTGACCGCCGTGACGACACTCAACCCCCAGCAGCCGCAGGCGTGCGCGGCTTTCAGATCCGCCTGAATTCCCGCGCCGCCGCTGGAGTCGGAACCGCCGATATATAAAATCCTGACCGGTTTCATACTTTATCGCGCCTCCGGAAAAAAATCTTTCCGGTGATATTTGATCACCAGAAGCTTTCCGCGATCGATCGTTATGGTCGTCCGGCCTTTGTTAATCCAATTGCTGATGCCGAGGGTTTCTCCCATTTTAAGATTGCCGTTTTCCAACGGATAATAAAATCCGGAGAGATTGATGCCGGTCACCTTCGGGGAAAGCGCCAGCAGCGAGACCGTTTTCCCCGCTTCTCTGACAAAAGAGCATTGCCTGTTGAGGATAAATGCCTCACAATATTCGTCCATCAGAACTGTATCGATCCCTTTATCGAATCCTTTCATAAGCAGATAGATGTTGGCGAGCGTATGATCCAGTCTGCCCCCCAGAGCGCAGAATATGGATATTTTTTTCGGTTTCCATTGAAGCGCGTAGTCCAGCGCAAGCTCCGTGTCCGTGTAATCCTTCTCCGATGCGTATCGAATAATTTTCACACCCTGATTTTCATAATATCTCAAGTCGCGCTGATCAATGGAATCCATATCGCCGATGACGGCGTCCGGGAGAATCGCCAGCCGTTTCAAATGACGCGCGCCTCTGTCGCAGCAAATCAGGTAAGATTTTCCTGCTTTTCTGATCTGCTCGCCAAGAAAAGCGGGATTTCCAGAGCTTCCGCCGCTTACGATGATGATGTTTTGATGCACTTCCATGACCCTCTACAGAAGATGACGTGACCGGAAATCCGTCCTTCCATTCATTCGAGAAAAATTTATTACATTAAAAGGCAAAAAGCAAACTGTTTCATCGGAGCGTTGGTGGCATCCTCATGGCGTTTAATGACGATCCTCAAAATCAGCATGAGAAATTTAACCTTGACAAAAATATCGTTGTTTGTTTTTTTAGCGCGCTGAAAAGAAACATTCTGAGAACAGGGATGCGGCGAAAAGTGAAATAGTTTCAATCTGTCCTTGGCGAGAATAAAAAGATGAAGGAGTGAACTATCCATGAAAAAAATATTATACGGATTAATGATCGTTGTGATGGCATTGATCATTTTTGCCTGCGGCAAGAGTGAACCGGAATTGACAACCATCCATCCCGGGCTTTACGAAATCAATCACGATATTAAATACGCGGGGCAACTCCTCGTCCTCAAGCAGAGAGCCCGCTATAATAAAGACGGCACTTTTGAAGCGACCAATTTTCAGCAAAATGTCGCCGTGGAAGAATTAAAGGGCAGGTATAAAGTGGAAAACAAACAGCTTGTTTCTTTTGATACCCAGCGTCGTCTCATTGCCAGGGAAGGCACCTGGTCACCGAATACGGGTATTTCCAAAGTGGACATCCGCAAAATCAAAAAAGACAGCTACCAGTATCATTTTAAATATCCTGATGAGCAGACACGCGAGAAATACAAAGGGCTTGGTCTGTCGGAAGGCTGGAAAACCTACAAAAGGATTAGCGACTGATAGAGGCGTGATCGACGCCCGTTTCCCTCGATTTCATCACTATCCATAAAAAAACCGGATGTCCTGTCAGAGGCATCCGGTTTTCATTTGCCCGCAGTGAACGGATCTAATCTTTTTCAACATCCTTGTTGATCAAATATTTGGCGATAACCGCGTTTGTGGAATAATCCGGTTTTTTGCCTTTGATAATCTGCCGCAGAACTTTCATGTCGGATTTCCAGGCAATGTCGCCGGGCCCAATGAAACAATAGCTTCCGGGCATATATTCTGAACTGACTTCGCCGTTTTTGTAATAAAAATATTCCTTGCTGGTTTCCACCGGGAAACTGCGCACAGTAGGCGGAACATCGGTGGGCAGGAACCACAGCTTGATTTCACGTTCCGCGTCCTGGGGGTTGGCGGAGGCGTGAATCAGATTGTCCGATCGATCGCCGATGAATTTACCCTTTTCGTCATAAAGCGGAATGATGGTTCCAAGGGCGCGGATGCAGCCGGGTCTTTGTGCCCGGGCATCGTGCGGGTTGGTGTTGCCGCAGATTTCCCGGATATGCTTGATGGCGTTGGGGCCGCGATAGATAATCGCGATCACCCGGCGCTTCGACGGCTCATCCGGGTAATGCAGATAGCCTCTGATGTAATCCAGCAGAGACGGGTAGAAAAATTTGCCCTTGTGTTCGGCGTAGTGTTCCTCGGCCAGCGCCAGATTAACGGTAACAACTTTCAGTGCCGCGAAACGCAGGCCTGTGTGAAATTCCGAAAATTGCGACAGGATATAGCCGGTCAGCGAATTCTTCAGCGCGTCGGGTTTTATCAGCACCAGCGAACTTTCTCTGTTTTGTTCAGGCATGGATCATCTCCTTTTTAGTGACATTATTAAAAATCTGCTTTTTGAGAAAGCAGCTTCAAAGCGGGCGAAGTATAAGAGAAGTAGCGGTTTGTGTCAATAGAAAGTATGGCCCGCCAACGTCAATCCAGATTTTGATCGGCGATCCATTCATTGAGAGAGAGCAAAGCCTTTTGAACAATGAAAGCGTTTCGCTCTTTCTTTTTGACCTTGCCTGCCGGAGAAGAAGAAAGCAGGCCGAAGTTGATATTCATCGGCTGGAAACTATCCGCGTTTTCAGGTGCCGTGACATAGTGCAGTAAAGAGCCCAGTGCCGTTTGAACCGGGGGCGGGTCAAGCTTTCTTTCCTCCAGCCTCAGCGCGGCGTTCAGTCCGGCCAGCAGTCCTGACGCGGCGGATTCCGTGTAGCCCTCAACGCCCGTCATCTGTCCGGCAAAGAAAATATCTTCATTTTCTTTCATCTGCAGGGAAGGCAGCAGGAGGGAAGGGGAGTGGATAAACGTATTGCGGTGGATGCTGCCGTAGCGGGCAAACTCAGCGTTTTCCAGGCCGGGAATCATCCGGAAAACCCGCCGCTGTTCCGGCCAGGTCAGCTTGGTCTGAAAGCCGACCATATTAAAAAGCGTGCCGGCGGCATTTTCCCGGCGCAGTTGAACGACCGCATAGGGGAATTTTCCCGTTCGGGGATCGACAAGTCCGACGGGCTTCATCGGGCCGAAGGCCAGGCTTTTTTCGCCGCGCGCGGCCAGGACTTCCACCGGCAGACAGCTTTCAAAATGGCGGACGTCTTCAAACGGCTTGGCGGCCACTTTTTCCCCGCCGAGCAATTCCTGGCGCAGACGTTCATATTCTTCCCGGTTCAATGGACAGTTCAGATAATCGGGAGTGCCTTTATCATAGCGCGATGCCCAGAAAACCCTGTCCATATTGATAGAGTCGGCTTCGATGATCGGTGCGATGGCGTCATAGAAGTATAAATAGGAGCTGTCCAGCAGCCTCGCAATGTCCTGTGCCAGCGCGTCGGATGTGAGCGGGCCGGTGGCCAGGATTGTCAGGGAATCCCGCGGGACGGAGGTTACTTCCAGACGGCTCAGCGTGAAATTTTTCTGTTGTTGGAGTTCGGTTTCCACGTCATGGGCGAATTGCAGACGGTCCACAGCAAGCGCGGAACCGGCGGCCACTGCCGTGCGATCCGCGGCGGTGATGATTAAGGAGTGCAGGCGGCGCATTTCCTCTTTGAGCAGGCCGGACGCATTATCAAGACTGTTGGATTTAAGTGAATTGCTGCAGACCAGCTCCGCCAGACTGTCCATTTTATGGGCGGGAGAAAATCTTTGCGGCTTCATTTCATAGAGATGAACGCTGTGGCCGCGCCGCAGGAGCTGCCAGGCAGCTTCACAGCCGGCCAGGCCGCCGCCGATAATCGTGACCGGCTCTGTCTTCATTCGCCTGTTTTATTCTTGGCCATTTTTTTGATGTTTTTGCATCCGGGGTAGCCGGTGCAACCCAGGAACTGGCCGAAGCGGCCGCGCTTGATGGCCATGGGCTTGCCGCACAGCTCGCAGGTTTCATCAGACAGGACCGGTTCAGCTTTGGTTACTTTGCCGTCCTTGCCCATCTTCTTGATGTTCTTGCATTCCGGATAGCCGGTGCAGCCCAGGAACTGGCCGAAGCGGCCGCGTTTGATGGCCATGGGTTTTCCGCACAGCTCACATTTTTCGTCGGTGGTCGGCGCTTCCTGAACGACAATCTCGCCGTTCTCGTTTTTCGTCGCGTTCATGGTATTTTTACATTCGGGATAGCCCGAACAGGCCAGGAACTGGCCGAAGCGGCCCTCTTTGACAATCATCGGTTTGCCGCATTTATTGCATTTGATATCGGTTGTTTGCGCTTCCACGTGTTTTACCTTTCCGTTTTCGTCATGAGTGAAGTTCATGGTGTTTTTGCATTTGGGATAGTTGGAGCAGCAGAGGAATTTCCCGTTTTTCCCCCACTTGATGACCATCGGCGAATCGCATTTTTCGCAGACCAGATCGGTCGGCGTTTCCTTCGTCTTGACGTTTTCCATGTCCGTCTTGGCTTTTTTTAGCTCCGCGTCAAAGAGCGCGTAAAAATCCTTGAGCGTCTCCACCCGTTTGCTCTCGCCGCTTTCAATCGCGTCGAGTTTGTTTTCCATATCCGCGGTAAACGCCAGATCCAGAATCGACGGGAAGCTCGTGACCAGAAGCCGGGTCACCGTCATGCCCAGTTCCGACGGATAAAATTTTCCCTTTTCCAGACGGACGTATTCGCGATCCTGAATGGTGGAGAGAATCGTCGCGTAAGTGCTGGGGCGGCCGATGCCCTTTTCCTCCAGTTCGCGCACCAGCGAAGCTTCCGAAAACCGCGGCGGCGGCTGCGTGAATTTCTGTTCCGTGTTCAGGTTGAGCAGCCGGACCGTTTCTTTTTCGCTGATGTCCGGCAGAAGCTTATCGCCGCCGTTTTCCTCATCCTTCTCATCCTTGCCTTCCGTATAGACAATCGTAAAGCCGGGGAATTTCATGACCTGGCCCTGCGCGCGGAAGACGCAATTGGCGCCCGCGATGTCGATCGTCGTCTGATCCAGAATGGCGGGATTCATCTGGCTGGCGACAAAGCGGTTCCAGATCAACTGATAAAGCTTGAATTGATCGGGCGTCAGATAGCCCTTGATGTCTTTGGGATTGTAGGCCATTCGCGAGGGGCGAATCGCCTCGTGGGCATCCTGCGCTTTCTGCGCGTTTTTGTAAAAATGCGGTTTGTGCGGCAGATAATCAGCGGAATAGTTATCCTTGATGTAATCGCGCACTTCTTTGAGCGCTTCCTCGGCGATCCGGAAGGAGTCGGTTCTCATATACGTAATCAGACCGATAGAGCCTTCCTGGCCCAGTTCAATGCCTTCATATAATTTCTGGGCGATCATCATCGTCTTCTTGGCGGAGAAGCGCAGCCAGCGGGAAGCTTCCTGCTGCAGCTTGCTGGTGGTGAAGGGCGGTGGAGCGGAACGCTTGACCGCTTTTTTCTCCAGCTTCTCGACGACAAAATCCGCCTGCCTGATCTCGGCGGCCAGTTTCGCGGCCTGCTCGCCGTCGCTGACCTTTGCTTTTTTGCCGTCTATTTTAATCAGCTTTGCTTCAAAAGGCGGAGGATTTTTCCCCTCGAACTGCGCGATGAGATTCCAGTATTCTTCCGGAACGAACTTGTTGATTTCTTCTTCCCGGTCACAGATCATCCGCACGGCGACGGACTGCACACGGCCGGCGCTCAGACCCCGTTTGACCTTGTCCCATAAGACCGGGCTGATCTGATAGCCCACCAGGCGGTCCAGAATACGTCGCGTCTGCTGCGCTTCATATTTGTTTTCATCAAGCGTCAGCGGATGGTTGATGGCTTCCGTGACCGTGGCTTTTGTCAGGTCGTTAAACAGAACACGATAGACATTTTTATTTTTAGTGTTGATGACCTCCGCGATATGCCAGGCAATCGCTTCCCCTTCGCGGTCGGGGTCGGGCGCCAGGTAGATATTTTCCGCATTTTTGGCCGCTTTTTTCAGATCATCAATGGTTTTCTTTTTGGCGTCGATAACATTGTAGGTCGGTTCGAAATCCTTTTCCAGATCAATGCCCAGTTTGCTTTTGGGCAGATCCTTGATATGGCCCATCGAAGCCACGGCGTTGAAGTCGCTGCCGAGAAATTTTTTAATCGTTTTAACTTTCGTGGGAGATTCCACAATCACCAGGGAATTCGCCATAACATCCTTTCCTTTTACACATAAAAAATCAAATTTTGCCGCCCCTATAAATGGAAGATCACATTTTGTAAAGAAATTTATTTTTTCACCGAAAAGAATTTCCCGGGATGCTGCTCGATTAAGCCCTTCAATTCCATCTTTGTCAGCGAGCTCAAAATATTGGCGGAAGGCAATCCGGTAGCGGCAATCAGATCATCAATATGGATGCGTCCCGGCATGACGGCGTCGAATATTTTCTTTTCCAGACCCTCCGGAGGATCCGCGGTTTTCCGCGGAGCGGTTGGGGCGCCTGAGGTACCTGAGGCACCGGGGGCGTCGAGGGGATCGGCGGCGCGGTTTTGTGAAAGGGGCTGTTCAATCTGAGGCGCGATCTCCTCCAGAATGTCATCCGCGCTTTCAATAAGCTTCGCGCCCTGTTTAATCAGTTTATTGGTGCCGCGGGAACCGGCGGAATCAATGCTTCCCGGCACGGCAAAAACTTCCCGTCCCTGTTCCAGCGCCAGACGCGCCGTAATCAACGAACCGCTTTTTTCGCCCGCCTCCACGATGACCACGCCGTAGGACATGCCGCTGATAATGCGGTTGCGGGCCGGGAAATTGGGGGAGAGCGGCGGCGTTCCCAGAGGAAATTCGGAAACAACGGCGCCGTTCTCAACAATTTCCTCAAACAGCTTTTTGTTTTCCGGCGGATAAATCACGTCTAGCCCGCTGCCCAGAACCGCTATCGTCCGGCCGCGCGCGCTGATCGCTCCCCGGTGCGCCGCCGAATCGATGCCCCGGGCCATCCCGCTGACCACCGTCGCGCCCTTAAACGCCAGCTCGCGGCTGAGCTTTTCAGTCGTGTATTTGCCGTAGGCGCTGGCCGCTCTGGATCCCACCATGGCGATGTTGATGTCATCGGCCGTCAGTTTTCCGCGCACATATATATAAGGAGGGCGGTCATAGACATTCAGCAGTTTTTGAGGATACAGAGCGTCCCGGCAGGTGACGATAGCGACCTTCTTTTTATCCAGAAGCTCGAGCTCCGCCTGAACTTTCGGCCAGTCCTGAAAATGGACAATAGCTTCGGCGATTTTTCCGGAAACGCCTTTGATTTCCTTCAATTCCGCGACCGGCGCGCCGAAAATGGCCGGCACAGACCCAAACCCTTCCAGCAGCGCGGCGAAAGTCACATGGCCTACGCCGAGAACCGATTTGAGCGCGATCCAGTATTTTAAATTATCTGCGTTCATAATTTTTCAGCAAACTACATCTTGTTGAAACAGCGTGTCAAGTTTTTTAAGCGGAAAATGTAAGATCGTGAAAACAGTTGCTTAAATTTAATCTTTACGTTAGGAAACCATCAAAATTCTAAGAGGTCATTATGTCCCGGATCAAACAAATCCTTATCGCCGTTGCGGCCATGTTGTTCATTTTCTCATTCACCGGCTTTGCACAAAACCCCGCCCAGCCGGGAAAAACCGTTCCCGCCGCCAAACCCAAGGTTCAGAAAAAAGCCGTCAAAGAAGTGAAAAAGCCGCAGCCGGCTCTGATGATCACGCCTGCTGAAATGAAGCTCGGGCTGATTACCTTTGACAAAGCCGGCGAAGGCACGATTGCCTTGAAAAACGCCAGAGCCGACAGGATGGTCTGGTCCACGCAGGGGCCCGAGGGATGGGCAAAGGCCGAAGAACAGCAGTTATCCGGCGTGCTGGAAAAAGAACCGGTAGATTTGCGCGTGGCCGTCCGGCTTTCGCCGAAAGAATTATTGAACCATGAAAACGGCAAAAAGAACGTTTACGCCGATGCGGAATTGATCCTTGAATCGGGAGACAAACAGCTCGTTTGCAAAAAAGAGCTGCCGGTGGGCGCTTATCATCAGGAAATCAAAATGAACTTTGACAACGAACAGACGAGCCTTTATGTTTCTTTCACTATCGCCTACACGCAGGAATCTTCCATGATCAGCTTAAATCCCCAGCGGCTGGATATGGGCATCATCCTGCCCGGAAAATCCGTATCCAAAAAAATTATCTTAACCAATGTCGGCAGGGAAATGCTGAAATGGTCTGTCGCCGCGCCCAGGCATGACGCCAATGGCGCTGCCTATCTTCCAAAAGGAAGATATTTATCCTTGATGAGCGGCGAACCCTCCGGTGGACCCTACAATGTTCCCCCGCATTTAAAAGACAGCGTCACCCTGACCGGAAAATGGACCAGCAGCAACGGCTATCCCGCCTGCGAAAAAGGCGCCAACAACATCAAAGTCAGCTTCATCGGAGCAGGCATCATTCTTTATCTTTCCAACCCTCCCGAGAAGGGCAACCTGACTGTATCGCTAAACGGCACCACGCTAAATAAAATTGAATTGTGGGAAGAGGTCAAACAGAACGCCGGAGAACTACTGGTAGCGCAAAACCTGACCTTCGGCAATCACGTTCTGACCATCAAAAGCCATGATACCCCGCTGGTTCTGGAAGGCGTGAGAGTTCTGGGCGTGGCGACATCTTTTTTTCCCGAAGGCAGCGTCAAAGTGTTTCCCAATTCCGGCGCGACCACCAGGCAATCCAATTACCTGACAGTTTCGTTAAATCCCACGCAAATGGCGCCCGGCTATTACGCGGATGAAATCCTGTTCACGACCAATGGCGGCGATGTGATCGTCGAAGCTTTCGCGGAAGTTTTGCCCGAAAATATCACCAAAGTGATCGATGTTTACAGATACTTCAACGGCAATGATTACCTTTACACGGCCGATCCCGTGGCGGACACGCAGCTCATCGTTCAGAATAGATATATAAAGGAAGGCATCGCTTTCCGCCTCTTTAAAGCCGATACGCCGGGAACAAAAACTTTCTACCGCTGGTACAATCCGCAGACGAAAAGCCATTTCTACCATTATCAGCCCACGGGCGGCGGCAAAGACCTGCGCGGCTATATGTCCGAAGGCGCCATCGGCAGCATCGCGACCTCAAAGCTCACCAATACCCGGGAGTTGTATCGCTGGTATAACACCGCGACAGGCCATTATTTTTACTCAACCGATATACACGGCGGGAAAATAAACAAAAAAGTCTACAAATTTGAAGGCATAGCCGGATACGTCCGATAATCGCCTGCGGCTGAAAAAAATCAGTCCGCCTGTCTTTTCATCTTGACAAAACAGGGAAGAGGGGCTATTAGGTCAAGTCTTTTTAAGGCACAGGTATACAATGCGCCTGTAGCTCAGTTGGATAGAGCAACGGACTTCTAATCCGTGGGCCGAGAGTTCGAATCCCTCCAGGCGCACCAAAGCGAAAATGGTGGGTGTAGCTCAATTGGTCAGAGTGCCGGGTTGTGGCCCCGGAGGTTGAGGGTTCAAGTCCCTTCACTCACCCCATTTTCAATGGTTGGAAACGAGCGCCCGTAGCTCAGCTGGATAGAGTCGCAGACTTCGAATCTGTTGGTCGTAGGTTCGAATCCTACCGGGCGTGCCAGAATAAAGAGAAGGTTCTTTTCATCAACATACGTCAGGGCCCTTAGCTCAACTGGCAGAGCAAATGACTCTTAATCATTAGGTTGTCGGTTCGATTCCGACAGGGCTCACCAAAAACAAAGGTATTTCGCGCAATTAGCGGGATGCCTTTTTTGTTGGTATTGATAAAATAGCCAAAATAGTGACCACAAATGACCACACCCAATTTAGTTTTTTCCAAAATATTTTCCACATTGATTAATTCCTGAACCTCTTTCTGAAGGTTCATCTTTGATAACAATATTATTAAAAAAAGAAAGGGCATACACAAAATCACCGTAACCACAATTATAATACCATTGTCAATAGGCATTTAAAATAGACCCAGTATAGGCGTCCAAAACTGACCCACCCCTGAGTAAAAAATATATGTTTATAAAGACCTGTGTTTCATCCTCCAGCTTTCATTTCCTGTTTCTATGATTTC
>Ga0209202_1000101_pt1 | contig 100847 bp, 101 predicted proteins | sample AD_UKC032_MetaG_FD_184416 | JGI IMG/M metagenome (GOLD analysis project Ga0209202, IMG submission 184416) | Active sludge microbial communities of municipal wastewater-treating anaerobic digesters from USA - AD_UKC032_MetaG (SPAdes) (version 2) | ecosystem: Engineered > Bioreactor > Anaerobic... | reverse complement strand
CGAGCCAGAGCCAGAGCCAGAGCCAGAGCCAGAGCCAGAGCCAGAGCCAGAGCCAGAGCCAGAGCCAGAGCCAGAGCCAGAGCCAGAGCCAGAGCCAGAGCCGCACACGGAATCCGAAGATGCGATGCCGTCAGACGAAATCCCGATTTCCGGGTCGTCGATCGCGACTGGAGTCGAGCCGGAACCTTCCGGCGCCGTGCCCGGAGATGCGTCGGCGGAAAGTATCGAGGCGTCGACCCAGGCGGCGCGCGAGGCCGGATTGGTGGCCGCCCGTGAAATGGCGGAAACCCCTGCCTTCAACCGCTGGGCAACCGGGACGCTGGCCGGTGACACGCGCGGCGGGTTCGACAGCGGTGCCTCCCGGCGGCCGCGCTGGCCGTTCGTGCTGGCCATTGCGGCCTTGACGGCCACTCTGGCTGCCCAAATGGGCTTTCACTTCCGCAGCGAACTGGTACGCAACCTGCCGGCGGCCGGAGCGGTTTTCGCGGCGCTCGACGTGAGCGTGCCCCTGTCCCGGCAAAGTGATCTGATCAGCATCGAGGCGTCCGACCTGCAGGCGGACAAGGCGCGCGGCCTCTTCGTTCTGCAGGCCGTTCTGCACAACCGTGCCGAGTATGCCCAGGCCTGGCCGGCACTCGAACTGACGCTGATCGATGCGAACGACGCAGTCGTCGCACGCCGGGTCATGGCAGCTGCCGACTATCTGCCGCAGGGCAGCGACCTGACGACATTCCCCGGTGGCGCAGAAGTTCCCGTTCGCCTGTGGATCGACGCCAACGGGCTCGGTGCAGCCGGCTACCGTCTCTATGTTTTCTACCCTTGATGATTTCCCGATGAATACCCTGATCTGCGGTTCGCTTGCTTTCGACAACATCATGGTCTTTCCGGACCGCTTCAAGAACCATATCCTGCCCGAGCAGATCCACATCCTGAACGTCGCCTTCCTGGTGCCGGAGATGCGGCGCGAGTTCGGCGGTTGCGCGGGCAATATCGCCTACAACCTGATGTTGCTCGGCGGCCGGCCGCTGATCATGGCAACTGTCGGCGATGATGCGCCGGCCTACTGCGAGCGGCTGGATCGCCTCGGCTTGCGGCGCGATCACGTGCGGCACATCCCGGGCAGTTTTACTGCGCAGGCTTTCATCACGACCGATCTCGATGACAACCAGATCACGGCATTTCACCCGGGCTCGATGAGTTTTTCGCACCTGAACAAGGTCGAGCATGCCAGCCAGGTGCGTCTGGGTATCGTCGCCCCGGATGGTCGCGAGGGGATGATGCAGCACGCCCAAGATTTCGCCGCGGCAGGCATTCCCTTTGTTTTCGATCCGGGCCAGGGCCTGCCCATGTTCACTGGCGACGAACTGCTCGATTTCATGCGATTGGCGGATTACGCCTGTTTCAACGACTACGAGGCCAGGCTCCTCAGTGAGCGCACCGGGTACAGTCTGGAGAAACTCGCTGGCGAGGTGACAGCCCTGATCGTTACGCGCGGCGGCGCCGGGTCGGAGATCTACGCCGACGGCAAACGCCAAGAGATTCCTTGCGTCGGGGCCGAGCAGTTGGTGGATCCGACCGGCTGTGGCGACGCCTATCGTGCCGGCCTGCTCTACGGCATCGCCAACGACATGGATTGGGAAACTACCGGCCGCCTGGCCGCCGTCATGGGCGCGATCAAGATCGCCCATCGTGGTGGCCAGAATCATCAGCCGAGTCGCGAGGAAATCGGCGAGCGCTACCGCAACGCGTTCGGTAGCCTGCCCTGGTAGATCGTTGAAACAGCGCGGTCAACTTCCTGCAATGCCTTTGTAATCGACCTGTTCCAGACTTGTTCTCCGTAAGACAACACGGAGAACAACATGGAACACATCCGCAACGAAGCGGCGCCCAGCCGCAGCCCGCGTCACCGCCTGGCCGTCGGCTTTGCCCACGGCCCGAGCGAAATTCTCGACGCCCAGCGCCTGCGCTACCGCGTCTTTGCCGGCGAGATGGGCGCCAACCTGCCGAGCCGCACGCCGGGCGTCGATCACGACATCTATGATCCGTATTGCCAGCACCTCATCGTGCGCGAAACGCAAACCGGCGAAATCGTTGGCACTTACCGCATCCTGACGCCGGAAAATGCCCGCCATATCGGCTACTACTCGGAAAACGAATTCGACCTGACCCGCCTGCAGCACCTGCGTTCGCGCCTGGTGGAAATCGGCCGCTCGTGCGTCCATCCGGATTACCGTACCGGAGCGACGATCAGCCTGCTCTGGTCCGGACTGGCCCAGTTCATGGTGGACAACGGCTATGACTACCTGATTGGCTGCGCCTCGATCAGCATGGCCGATGGCGGGCATGGTGCTGCCAGCTTGTATAATCGGCTCTCCGAACACCTCGGGCCTCAGGAGTACCGGGTTTTTCCGCGTTGTCCGCTGCCGCTCGCCGCATTGCAGCAGGACCGGCCGGCGTTGACGCCGCCGCTGATCAAGGGCTACCTGCGAGCGGGGGCGTGGGTCTGCGGCGAACCAGCCTGGGACCCGGATTTCAACACGGCTGACCTGCCCATCCTGATGCCGATGGCCAAGGTGGCCCCCCGCTATGCCAAGCATTACCTGGAAACCGCAGACTGAACGAAACTTTTTTATTACTCCGCCTGTTTCGCATTGTTCAATTGGTCCTGCTGCTGGTCGGCGGGCTCATTCTTTCGTTCGTTTTCTTGCCGCTCTTGAACGATGCAGCGCGCCTGCGCTTCCGGGCCGGCTGGTCGGCGACGCTGCTTTCGGCGCTGGGTATCGAGCTCCAGACGGAGTTGACTCATGTTGCTCCCGGTGTCTTGCTGGTGGCCAACCATGTTTCATGGCTGGACATCCTGGTGATCAACGCGGTGCTGCCAGCCGCTTTTGTTTCCAAGGAGGAAATCCGCCACTGGCCGGTTGTCGGCAGGCTGGCCGCGAAGAACGATACCGTTTTCCTGCGTCGTGGCAGCCGTGGGCATGCACGAATCATCAACGCCCAGATTGCCGGAATTCTGGCCCAGGGCAAGCATGTCGCGGTTTTTCCTGAAGGAACGACGACCGATGGCCGGAGCCTGCTGCATTTCCACGCAGCCCTGTTGCAGCCGGCATTGGCGGCCGGGCGTCCGGTATTGCCGGTAGCAATTTCCTATTGGGAGCCCGACGGCCGGCGCAGTCTGGCGCCGCGCTATGACGGGGATATTTCGCTGGGCCAGTGCACATGGAGCATTCTCGGGCGCAAACACCTGATTGCCCGGTTGGTGACGACGCCTTTGCGCGGAGTGAATGGCGAGGACCGCAAGCAGGTGGCGGCCGAGGCGCGCGAAGCTATCGCTTTGGCGGCCGGGCTTCCGTTGGCGAGCAATCCACCTGAAATACCCGTCGATCTTCTAGCCGCAATGCCGTCAGATGACCGCCCCACAGGCAGCCCGAATCCAGCGCCAGCAGATTTGGCGTAATTTTCAGGCCGAGCGCCGACCAGTGGCCGGTGACCAGCACGCTGTCGGAACTCTTCCGGCTCGGCAACTCGAACCATGGCAGGTGGCCGGCCGGCGCCTTTGTCAGTTCTCCTTTGGCCTTGAATTCCATGATGCCTTTCGGCGTGCAGAAACGCATGCGGGTCATTGCGTTAACGATGACGCGCAGACGCGGCCACCCGGTGAGATCGTCCGACCACCCGGCCGGCTCGCTTCCCCACAGCTTGAGGATGAACTTCCGATATTTCGGTCCCTGCAACTGGGCCTCCACCTCGCGCGCCAGTTCGCGGGCGCGCGCCGCGGTCCATTGCGGCAGCAAACCGGCATGCACCAGGCAGTATTCGGCCTCGGTGTGGCAGAGCGGTTGCCGGCGCAGCCAACCCAGCAGTTCGGCGCAATCCGGCGCATCGAGGATGGGCTGGATGGTGTCGTCCTTGCCGCGGAATTTGGCGCCGCCCTCGGCAACCATCAGCAAATACAGGTCGTGGTTGCCGAGTACGGTCAGCGCCGCCGGGCCGAGCGATTTGATCAGGCGTAGCGTTTCCAGCGATTGCGGCCCACGATTGACCAGGTCGCCAACCAGCCACAGGCGATCAGTGGCGGGGTCGAAGGCGCAGAGGTCGAGCAGGCGCTGCAGGGAGTCGTAACAGCCCTGAATGTCGCCGATCGCGTATGTGGCCATTTGCTGCGGTTAACCCGAAAAAGTAAGCAAAATCGCCATCATTCCACCGTCACCGACTTGGCCAGATTCCTCGGCTTATCCACATCCGTTCCCTTGACCAGGGCCGCGTGATAGGAGAGCAGCTGCAGCGGCACCACATGCAGGATCGGCGACAGCTCGCCATAGTGTTCCGGCAGGCGCAGGATATGCACCCCGTCCGAATCGGCGATTTCCGAATCCGCATCGGCAAAGACATACAGCTCGCCGCCCCGCGCCTGCACCTCCTTGAGATTCGACTTGAGCTTGTCGAGCAATTGATCATTGGGAGCGATCGAGATCACCGGCATGTCGCTGTCCACCAGTGCCAGCGGACCGTGCTTGAGTTCGCCGGCCGGGTAGGCTTCGGCGTGGATGTAGGAGATTTCCTTGAGCTTGAGGGCGCCTTCCAGTGCGATCGGGTAGTGGCGGCCGCGCCCGAGGAAGAGCGCATGGTGCTTGTCGGCGAAACGCTGGGCCCAGGCTTTGATCGCGGGTTCGAGGCCGAGCACCTTGTTGACCGCCACCGGCAGGTGGCGCAGCTGGTCGAGGTAGGCGCTTTCGTCTGTTTGGGTCAGCTTGTTCCTGACCTTGGCCATGACCAGGGTGAGCAGGAACAGGGCAGCCAGCTGGGTGGTGAACGCCTTGGTCGAGGCGACGCCGATTTCCGGACCGGCGCGGGTGATGAAGCGCAGTGCCGATTCGCGGACGATGGCCGATTCGGGGACGTTGCAGATGGCCAGCGTCTTTTCTTGTCCCAATGACTTGGCGTGGCGCAGCGCGGCCAGGGTGTCGGCGGTCTCGCCGGACTGGGAGATGGCGACGATCAGTTGTCTCGGGTTGGGTACCGAGACGCGGTAGCGGTATTCGCTGGCGATTTCGACGGTGCACGGGACGCCGGCGATGCGTTCGAGCCAGTAGCGGGCGGTGTAGCCGGAGTGGCTGCTGGTGCCGCAGGCCAGAATGAGGATCGAGTCCACGTCGGCGAGGGTCTGGGCGGCGGCGGCGCCGAAGATGCCGGGCTGGATGCTTTTGCTGCCGCCGACGATTTCGAGGGTGTTGGCCAGCGCTTCGGGCTGCTCGAAGATTTCCTTCTGCATGTAGTGCTGGTAGGCCCCGAGTTCGACGGCGGCGGCAGAGAGTTGCGAGACATGCACCGGGCGCTCGACCGGGGTGCCGTCGAGGCGGGCGATGCGGACGCCGGTTGCGGTCAACTCGGCAATGTCGCCATTTTCCAGGTAGACCATGTGGCGCGTGACCTGGAGCAGCGCCGAGGCGTCGGAGGCGGCGTAGTTGCCTTCTTCCCCGAGGCCGAGCAGCAGCGGCGAGCCTTCGCGGGCAACGACGACCTTGCCCGGCTGGCGGTGGTCGATGACGGCGATGGCGTAGGCGCCGATCAGCCGGCGGCAGGCGGTCTGCACGGCGGTGAACAGGTCGGGTTCGCCCTTGAGCGTGGCTTCGATCAGGTGGGCGATGCTTTCGGTGTCGGTGTCGGAGGTGAAGACGTAGCCCTGGGCGGTGAGTTCCGACCGCAGCGACTCGTAGTTTTCGATGATGCCGTTGTGCACGACGGCGATGCTGCCTGAGACGTGCGGGTGGGCGTTGCGCTCCGAGGGGATGCCGTGGGTGGCCCAGCGCGTGTGGGCGATGCCGGTGGTCGCTTGGGTGCTGGCCGAGGCGGTGGTGAGTTCGGCAACGCGGCCGACGGAACGGATGCGTTCAATGGACTCCGGTCCGACAACGGCGAGGCCGGCCGAGTCATAGCCGCGGTATTCGAGCTTCTTCAGGCCTTCGACGAGAACGGGAACGATGTTGCTGGCGGCAGAGGCCGCGACAATGCCGCACATGGCTGATCCTTAAACCTTGTAGTAATCGCGGTACCACGCGATGAAGCGATTGACGCCTTCCTGGACCGGCGTGCCCGGGACGAAACCAACCCAGTCGTTGAGCAGGTCGGTGTTGGCGTAGGTAGCGGGAACATCGCCATCCTGCAGCGGTAGCAAGCGTTTTTCTGCCTTCTGGCCGAGGGCGTTTTCGATGGCGCCGATGAAGTCGAGCAGCTGCACCGGATTGTTGTTGCCGATGTTGAAGACGCGGTAAGGCGCGTTGCTGGTCGCCGGGTCGGCGGAAATCGCGTCATATTCCGGGTTGACCGCAGCATTTTTGTCGAGCACGCGGATGACACCCTCGACGATGTCATCGACGTAGGTGAAATCGCGCTGCATGTTGCCGTAGTTGAAGACGTCGATCGGACGTCCTTCGAGAATGGCCTTGGTGAACAGGAAGAGCGCCATGTCCGGCCGGCCCCATGGGCCATAGACGGTGAAGAAACGCAGGCCGGTCGTTGGCAGGCCGTAAAGATGGCTGTAAGTGTGCGCCATCAGCTCGTTGGCCTTCTTGGTCGCGGCATACAGGCTGACCGGGTGATCGACGCTGTCGTGTTCGGAGAAGGGCATTTTCGTGTTGCCGCCATAGACGCTGGAGCTGGAGGCATAAACGAGGTGCTGCACCTTGTTGTGGCGGCAGCCTTCGAGAATGTTGGTGAAGCCGACGATGTTGCTCTCGATGTAGGCGTGCGGATTTTGCAGCGAGTAGCGAACGCCGGCCTGGGCGGCGAGGTGGATGACCTTGTCGAATTTTTCCTCGGCGAACAGTTTGTCCATGCCGGCGCGGTCGGCTACGTCGAGCTTGACGAAGCGGCAGCCGGGGTGGCCGGTCAGGCGGGCGAGCCGGCTTTCCTTGAGGCTGACTTCGTAATAGTCGTTCAGATTGTCTAGGCCGACGACCTCGTCACCGCGCGCCAGCAGGCGCAGCGAGGTGGTCATGCCGATAAAGCCGGCGGCGCCGGTCACGAGAGTTTTCACAGGTCAGGCCTCTTGCAGGAAAGTCCGGATTTTACCGCAGCGCAGCATCGGAATTTTGGTGCTCCAGCATTTTGGAATATTTCATGAAGCTGTTGAAACAGCCGATGGCGATGTGGATCAGCCCCGGCAGGCCGTCGCGGAAGCCCTGCCGGATCAAATAGAATTTTATGAAGCGGACCAGCGGGCTGAAGGCGATACGCCCGAAGCTCGCCCGCTTGCCGGCTGCCAGCGCCATTTCGGCGGCCAGCGAGGTGTAGCGGTTCTGCTTGGTCAGATAGGTGGCCAGTGATTCGGCCGAATCGTGCAGCAGGTCGCCCGCCAATTCGCTGACGCGGGATTTGGTCTCGACTTTTTCGTGTACCGCGTCGTCCGACCAGCGCGCCTGGCGGCGGTCGAACAGGCGCAGGCTCCAGTCCGGATAGCCCTCGCCGTGTTTCAGGTAGCGGCCGAGAAAGCGATTGCGGCGCGGGAAGCGGAATGCTGCGGTCGACGGGTTTTGCAGGGCATTTTCGATCGCCGCCTGCAACTCGGGCGTCACCCGCTCGTCGGCATCGAGGCACAGCACCCAGTCATGGGCGGCAGCGTCGACGGCGAACTGTTTTTGCGGCCCGAAGCCCAGCCAGTCCTGCGCGATGATGCGCGCCCCGAAGCGTTCCGCTAGCGCCTGCGTGCCATCTGTGCTGCCGGAATCGACGACGACGACCTCGTCGGCAAAACGAACGCTGCGCAGACAGGCTTCCAGCTGCGTGGCGGCATTAAGCGTGATGATGGTGACGGAGAGCGGCTGGCGCGGGGCGGGCATTTATAATCGCAGCTTCGAAAAGCTGTCATTTTATCTGCCGATGCGCATCCTGCTCGTGAAAACTTCCTCGCTCGGCGACGTAATCCACAACCTGCCTGTGGTCAGAGACATTCGGCGGCGGTTTTCCGAGGCCATCGTCGACTGGTGCGTGGAGGAGAGTTTTGCTGCCATTCCGCGCCTGCATCCGGGGGTAGAGGAGGTCATCCCGGTCGCCATCCGGCGCTGGCGCAAGGCACTGCTCTCGGCGCAGACCTGGGAGGAAACCGGCACCTTCCGGGCGCAGATGCGGGGCCATGTCTACGACGCAGTCATCGATACACAAGGCTTGCTGAAGAGCGCCCTGATCGCCCGCCAGGCGCGCGGACCCCTCTCCGGCTATGCCGCGGATTCGGCGCGTGAGCCATTGGCCGCGCGCTTCTACGACCATCGGTTCAGTGTGGGCGCCAGCGAACATGCAGTGGCCCGCAATCGTCAGCTGGCCGCAGCCGCGCTGGGCTATGTCGTCGAGGGGGAGGCGGATTACGGCATCAAGGCCCCGGCCACCCGCTTCGACTGGCTTCCCGTGCAGCCCTATGTCGTCTTCCTGACGGCAACCAGCCGCGACGACAAACTGTGGCAGGAGGCGCACTGGACGACCCTCGGCCGGCAATTGCAGGCACTTGGCTATGGCGCCGTGCTGCCCGCCGGCAACCCGGCGGAGCGCGAACGGGCGGCGCGGCTGGCCGCCGCGATTCCCGGCGCCATCGCCGCCCCGCCGTTGTCGATCACCGAACTGGCTTCGCTGCTGGCCGGCGCGCGGGCGGCAATCGGTGTCGATACCGGACTGAGCCATCTGGCGGTGGCGCTCGCGACGCCGACCGTGGCTTTGTATGTTGCAACTGACCCCGGACTCACCGGTGTCCTCGGCAGCGGCTTCTGCCGCAATCTCGGCGGCCGGGCCCAGATGCCGACACCCGAAGCCGTGTACGCGGCATTACAACCGGTGCTTGCCTGATGGCGCGCCTGCTCTACAGTGGCCTCCTCTACCTGATCACTCCGCTGATCCTGTTGCGCCTGCTCTGGCGGGCGCGCAAGCAGCCGGAGTACCTGCAGCATCTCGGCGAGCGCTGGGGGTTTTATCGAATGCCGGCGCCGGCAAAGCTCATCTGGCTGCATGCCGTCTCGGTTGGCGAAACGCGCGCCGCCCAGCCGCTGATCGAAGCCTTGCACCTTGCTTGGCCGGAACATCGCATCCTGCTCACCGGCATGACGCCCACCGGCCGTGCGGCAGGGCGCGAAGTCTACGGCGATCGGGTCACTCAGGCGTATCTGCCTTACGACTATCCTGCTGCGATCGACCGCTTTTTCCGGCACTTTTCCCCGGACTTCGGGGTGCTGATGGAAACCGAAATCTGGCCGAATCTGCTGGCCGGCGCAAAGGCGCGAGGGATTCCGGTCATCCTCGCCAACGCCCGCCTGTCCGAACGCTCGGCGCGCGGGTACGGCAGGGTGTCGGCGCTGGCGCGTCCGGCTTTTGCCGCGCTGCGTGCGGTGGCTGCCCAGACCTCCGGCGATGCCGAGCGGATAAGTGCGCTGGGGGCGAATGGCGTCAGCGTTTGCGGGAATCTAAAGTTCGACGTGACGCCGGACCCCGGGAAGATCGCTCTCGGCCGCGCTTGGCGGGAAGCGTTCGGCCAGCGTCCGGTCTGGCTGGCTGCCAGCACCCGCGAGGGCGAGGAGGAACTGGTGCTGGCGGCCTGGCGCGAACTTGCCGCGCCAGAGGCGCTGCTGGTGCTGGTGCCGCGCCACCCGCAGCGCTTTGCCGAAGTGGCCGACCTGCTGGCGCGGGAAAAAATTTCCTTCGTCCGCCGCAGCGAGGGCGTGCCGGGCCAGGAGGTGTCGGTTTGGCTGGGCGACAGCATGGGTGAAATGGCTGCTTATTACACGCTGGCGGACATCGCCTTCATCGGCGGCAGCCTGCTGCCACTCGGCGGGCAGAACCTGATCGAAGCAGCGGCCTGCGGCTGCCCGGCATTGGTCGGTCCGCACACCTTCAATTTTCAGCAGGCGACCGCGGATGCCATTGCTGCCGGGGCGGCGCGGCGGGTCGATGATGTGGACGGGCTGGCCGTAGCAATCAACCAGGCGTTCGGCGATGCTGGCGAACTGGAAGCAATGCGCGCTGCTGCCGGACGCTTTGCTGCGGCGCATCGCGGTGCCACCGTCAATACGGTGGCCCTGATCCGCGCGGTGCTTACTGCGCGGTAGCCGTCGGGTCGAGCAGCGCGTTGGCTGCAACCACGTCGTCCTCGCTCAAGGTGCCGACGGCCGCTTTCAACCTGAGTTGCGACATCAGCGTATCGAGCACCGCCTTGGCCAGGTCGCGTCGGGTGACATAGACTTGGTTGTCGGCGTTCAGCACGTCGATGTTGATGCGCACGCCGACCTCAAAGCCAAGCCGGTTGGATTCCAGCGACGATTGCGAGGAAATCAGCGCGGCTTTCAGGGCGCGTACCTGAGCCAGTCCGTTGGTGGAGCCAAGATAGAACTGGCGCGCCGCCAGGGCCGAATTCCGCCGTGCCGCCTCAAGATTGGATTCGGCCGCGGCGCGGTTGGCGCTCGCCTCGCTCTGGCGCGATACGACCAGTCCGCCTTGGAAAATGGGAAGGTTCAGCTGAACGCCGACATTCTGGAAATTGGTATCGAGTTCGCCACCGCCGACCGAGCCGAACGTAGTTGATTTGCCCTTGTTGGCGACCAGATCAAGTGTCGGGTAGTGCCCGGCACGTTGGCGCTCGACTTCACGGCTGGCGATCTCCAGGGCAGCCTTCTGCAACTGGACATTGATGTTGTCGTTTTCGGCGGCTGTCGCCCATTGCTTCATGTCGGCCGGTTGCGGCTGCGGGATATCGGCGTCGCGGCGAAATGGTGCCAGCACGCCCGGCTCCCTGCCGATGATGGCCTGCAGGGCGCGCTGGCGGACCTCGAGATCGCTTTCGGAGGCGATTTCCTGGGCGGTTGCGAGATCGTAGCGGGCTTGCGCTTCCTGCGAATCGACGATGGTCGCGGTGCCGACTTCAAAATTTTTCTTGGCCGACTCGAGTTGCTGCTCGATCGAGATCTTGCTGGCGCGTACCGCCTTCAGGTTTTCGATGGCGTAGAGTACGTCGAAATACGCTTGGGCGACGCGCAGGATGAGGTCCTGCCCGGCCTGGACGAAGTTGGCTTCGGCCTGGGCGACCTGGAATTTCGACTGGTCGTAGGCAACCCAGTTCTGCCAGCGGAACAACGGTTGGCTGAGAGTGAGGGTGTAGCCGTTGCTGTTGAAATGCGGACGGTATAGTACCGGCCCGCTGCGTTGGTAGATGTCGTTCTCGTTCCATTGCGAGTTGCCGGTGACACCAAGCGTCGGTAACAGGCCAGCCCGCGCCTGCGGCGTCTTCTCGCGCCCCGCTTCGAGGTTTGCGCGCGCCGCCGCGTAGCTCGGGTCGTTGGCCTGCGCTTCGCGATAGACCTGCATCAGGTCAGCCGCCCACAGCGGGGATGCAAGCAGGGGGAAGGAGAGCAGAAAGGCAATTCGTTTCATAATTTGCTCAGTAACGGGGCAGGTTGGGATCTACCTGGTCGGCCCAGGCGTTGACGCCGCCGGTCAGGTTGAACAGGGTTGAATACCCCTGGCGTTCGAGAAACATTGCGGCGTGCATGCTGCGCTGGCCGTGATGGCAGATGACGACAATTTCGTCATCCGGCGCGAGTTCGTTGCAGCGTGCGGGGATCGTCTGCAAAGGGATATGGAGCGCGCCGGGCAGCTTGCACAGCGCAAATTCCCACGCCTCGCGCACATCCAGCAAGACTGGTTTGCGGCGGCTGTCATCGGCCAGCCAGTCGGCCAGCTGGCTAGCGCTAATGTGCTGCATCAGAACGAAAAGCTGGGTGCCGCAGAGAAGCCGTCGAGAGGCTGCACGACGGTCTCGAAGAGGTTGACCGTGTTGTAAGCGCCCTCGGCGCTGCAGGTGACCAGTTGGGCCTCCATCACCGGCGCTTCGCCGACGATGGCGGCGAGCCGGCCGCCGACGCGCAACTGCTTGAGCAGCGCGGAAGGCAGGGCGGGCACCGAGCCGGAAATGACGATCACGTCATACGGGCCGCGTTGCGCCCAACCGTTGGCGCCGTCGCCGGTTTCGATCGTGACATTGGTGACGCCGGCGCGCTCGAGATTCTGGCGGGCAAATTCGGCGAGTTCGGGTCGGGATTCGACGCTGACCACGCACTCTGCACGAGCCGCCAGCAAGGCGGCCATGTAGCCGCTGCCGGTGCCGATTTCCAGCACCTTGTCGGTTTTGCCGACACCGAGTTCCTGCAAGAGTTTGGCCTCGACGCGCGGCGCCAGCATGACCTGGCCGCTGCCAATCGGGATTTCCATGTCGGCGAATGCCAGGTTGCGGTAGGCGGGAGGCACGAAATCCTCGCGTTTGATGACAAAAAGCAGGTCGAGAACCTCCGGATCGAGAACGTCCCAGGGGCGGATCTGCTGTTCGATCATGTTGAAGCGTGCTTGCTCGATGTTCATTTGGGGGCCTCCGCGGGCAAAATAATAGCCGGTGTATCGAATTCGATAAACCCGGATTATACCCGAGTCGCTTGCAGCCCTTGACGCAGCAAATTCATGTGAATTGCCATGTATTGGTGCGGGTCGACTTCCCGGCCCTGACAGGAGGCCAGCGAAAAGCGCCAGATCAGCAGCATCAGGATCGGCGCGATCACGACATCGATGCTGGTCTCGACGTTCATGCGCCGGAACTCGCCGCTGGCCATGCCGCGTTCAAGTGCCGCGCCGACCAGCGCCCGCCCGCGCAGAATCACGTTTTCGTAATAGAACTGCGCAACCTCCGGGAAGTTGCGCGCTTCCGCCACCATCAGCTTCGGGATGCCGGCGTATTCAGTATCGCCGACGCGCGTCCACCAGTTCGCGAGTAAGCGCTCCAGCAGGTCGAAAGCGCTGCCTTCATGCTGCGCGGCGATCGCCTCGCTCTCTACCACGACGGGGACGATGCCTTCCTGGATGGCTGCCTTGAACAACGCTTCCTTGCTCGCGAAGTACAGGTACAACGTACCCTTGGAAACGCCGGCCCGGGCCGCGACGTCTTCCAGTCGGGTCGCCGCGAACCCTTTTTCAACGAACAAGCCGAGCGCCGCTGCCATCAATTCGGACGGACGCGCCTCCTTGCGGCGTTTTCTCGGCGGGGCTTTGGCGAGCATGGGTAACTTAATGACTGACTGGTCATTAAGTTACCACCGAGGTCGGAACGGGGTCAAGATGCTTCCGCGATTCCTTGCATTTCGCCAGTCTTTCCAGTAACTTGCAGCCACTTGTTAGGGGTGTCTGCCGTCCGGTGGACTGAGAGAATACCCTTTGAACCTGACCGGGTCATGCCGTCGTAGGGAAACGAACTCTGCTGTTGGAACCAGATCGCTCCTTGCCCGTCTCATCCCGATGTACCCCCGCATGGAGCTCCAATGAACGCCAAAGACACCTTCCTCGCCGCCAATGCCCACGTCGACGAGGCCGCGGTCCAGCCACTGCCCAATTCCCGCAAGATCTACGTCCAAGGTTCGCGTCCGGACATCCGTGTCCCGATGCGGGAGATTTCCCAGGCTGACACGCCGACCGCCTTCGGCGGCGAAAAGAATCCGCCGATCTATGTTTACGATTGCTCCGGCCCGTATTCCGACCCGGCGGCGAAGATCGACATCCGCTCTGGCCTGCCGGCGCTGCGTGCCGGCTGGATCGCCGAACGTGGCGATGTCGAGGAACTGGCCGACCTGAGTTCCGAATTCGGTCGTCAGCGTGCTGCCGATGCCAAGCTCGACGAACTGCGTTTCCCCGGCCTGCACCGCAAACCGCTGCGAGCCAAGGCCGGTGCCAACGTGTCGCAGATGCATTACGCCCGTAAAGGCATCATCACGCCGGAAATGGAATACGTTGCCATCCGCGAAAACAACAACCGCCGCGCCTACATCGAATCGCTACGGTCGACCGGAAAAATGGGCGAGAAAATGGCTGCCTTGCTCGGCCGCCAGCACCCTGGTCACAGCTTCGGTGCCAGCATTCCGGAAGAAATCACCCCCGAATTCGTGCGCAGCGAAATCGCCCGCGGTCGCGCCATCATCCCGAACAATATCAACCACCCGGAAAGCGAGCCGATGATCATCGGCCGCAACTTCCTGACCAAGATCAACGCCAACATCGGCAACTCGGCGCTCGGCTCCAGTATTCAGGAAGAAGTCGAGAAAATGACCTGGTCGATCCGCTGGGGCGGTGACACCGTGATGGACCTGTCCACCGGCAAGAACATCCACGAAACCCGTGAATGGATCATCCGCAACAGCCCGGTCGCGATCGGCACCGTGCCGATCTATCAGGCGCTGGAAAAGGTCAACGGCAAGGCCGAAGACCTGACCTGGGAAATCTTCCGCGACACGCTGATCGAACAGGCCGAGCAGGGCGTCGACTACTTCACCATCCACGCCGGCGTTTTGCTGCGTTACGTGCCGCTGACCGCCAACCGGATGACCGGCATCGTCTCCCGTGGCGGCTCGATCATGGCCAAGTGGTGTCTGGCGCATCACAAGGAAAGCTTCCTCTACACCCACTTCGAGGAAATCTGCGAAATCATGAAGGCCTACGACGTCGCCTTCAGCCTCGGCGATGGCCTGCGTCCCGGCTCAATCTACGACGCCAACGACGAAGCGCAACTGGGCGAGCTGAAGACACTGGGCGAACTGACCCAGATCGCCTGGAAGCACGACGTGCAGGTCATGATCGAAGGCCCCGGCCATGTGCCCATGCACATGATCAAGGAGAACATGGATCTGCAGCTCGAATACTGCGACGAAGCCCCGTTCTACACCCTCGGCCCGCTGACCACCGACATCGCGCCGGGCTACGACCACATCACCAGCGGCATCGGCGCCGCGATGATCGGCTGGTACGGCACCGCCATGCTCTGCTACGTCACGCCCAAGGAACACCTCGGCCTGCCCGACAAGGACGACGTCAAGACCGGCATCATCACCTACAAGCTCGCCGCCCACGCCGCCGACCTCGCCAAGGGCCACCCCGGCGCGCAGATCCGCGACAACGCGCTGTCCAAGGCGCGCTTCGAATTCCGCTGGGACGACCAGTTCAACCTCGGCCTCGACCCGGACAAGGCGCGTGAATTCCACGACGAAACCCTGCCCAAGGAATCGGCCAAGGTCGCCCACTTCTGCTCGATGTGCGGCCCGCATTTCTGTTCGATGAAGATCACCCAGGATGTCCGCGAATTCGCCGCCGCTCAAGGTATCGCCGAAGCCGAGGCGTTGGAAAAGGGGATGGAAGTGAAGTCGGTGGAGTTTGTGAAGGCGGGGGCTGAGGTTTACAGCAAGGTCTGAGCGTCGCCAGACGACTGGTAGCAAAGGAAGGGCGGCCGTATCAGCCGCCCTTTTGCTTTTTGGGGAATTCCACGGTCAACCGGAAAAATGATTAACTTTCGGTTCGATTGTCTTTTTTTCCGTGTCTGCTTGACATGCGGGTTTGCGGAACGAATGCAATTATGGGTCAATTGGTCTATAATTCAGGCTCAAATGAGCCAATTGGGAGAATTGTCATGGTCAAGGCGGCCCTTGAGCGCAGGCAAGGCGGGAAACCGGATGCCCGCGTTGTTGACCAATCTTCTGTCATGCCCGCGTCCCTTGCTGAGCAGGGGCGGGCGGAATATGTTGTTTCGGCGTCGTCGCTCGTCGCCCAGGGCGCGGCGGGTGCCTGGGTTCTCTATCGCAACCAGTTCTTGAGCAGTTCGGCCCAGACGCAGATCAGTGAAATTCGCAAGGGCGCGTCGGCCAGCAATCTGGTCGGCATGGCCGAGGCGTTGCGCGTGCCGCGCGAACGGATTTATCAACTGATCGGTCTCTCGGCCTCAACCGCCAAGCGCAAACTGGCCCGGGACGAAACGCTCGACCCGCCGATGACCGAACGGCTCAACCGGATTGGTGCGATCGAGAAACTGGCCGAAGATACCTTTGGCGACCCGGTGATGGCCAGTGAATGGCTGCAGGCCGGCAATCCGGGGTTGGGCAACGTCGCGCCGTTGTCACTGCTCGATACCGAAATCGGTTGCCGGGAAGTGTCGCGGGTCTTGAATGCCATCGCCTTTGGCGGCGTGGCCTGATGCACGCATGGCGCATTGCCAGGACAAGTTTTGCCCTCGACCGCAGCGGTGCCGGCGGGTTGGCCGACGGGGGGCGTTGGCATGCGCGGGGCATGCCGGTGATTTACGCCGGCCTGAGCGTCGAAATCTGCGCGATGGAAACACTCGTCCATACAGGCCGGTTCTTTCCGGCAGACTTGCTGCTGGTCGCGCTGACCCTGCCGGACGAGCCCGGGCTCTATGAAACCGCTGCGATTGAACGGATTCCCGGCTGGGAGGCAATGCCACCCGGTTCGCCATCCGTCGATTTCGGTACGGAATTTTTGCGCTCGGTGCGCGCGCTCGGGCTGATCGTCCCTTCGGCGATCGTCCCGGAGGCGCGCAATCTGGTCCTGAATCCACTGCATCCCAGATTTGTCGACGTTCAGCTTGCGGTGGCGCGGCCTTTCGTTTTTGATCAACGGCTGTGGCCGACGGTATTTTGACTGCAGATCGGCCGGTGCAGATGGTTTGCCGTCCCGGTTGCGGCGCGTGCTGCATCGCCCCCTCGATCTCCTCGCTGGCAAAGCCGGCCGGGGTTGCCTGCCACTACCTCGATGCCGACTTGCGCTGCCGCATTTTCGGGCAGCCGGAGCGCCCGGCCTGCTGCTCCGGCCTGCAACCATCGCACGAAATGTGCGGCGAATCGCGCGAACACGCCCTGCGCTGGCTGGCTGATCTTGAAGCGCTTACCTGCCCGGAATAGTAGAATGCGGCCTCCCGCTATTATTGGCCGCTCCGCATGGACCCGATTCTTCTCCTCAAAGCCCTCATTCTCGGCATCGTCGAAGGGCTGACCGAATTTCTGCCGGTGTCGTCGACCGGCCACCTGATCATCGTCGGCAGCCTGCTCGACTACACCGACGAGCAGAGCAAGGTGTTCAAGATCGTCATCCAGCTCGGCGCCATCCTCGCCGTGTGCTGGGATTTCCGCGAGCGGATCGGCAAGGCGCTCGGCGGGCTGACCTCCGACCCGGTGCAGCAGCGCTTCGCCGGGTTGCTGATGGTCGGCTTTTTGCCGGCCGCGGTGCTCGGGCTGCTCTTTCACAGCACAATCAAGGCTTACCTGTTCAACCCGTTGACGGTTGCCGGCGCGCTGATCGGTGGCGGCCTGCTGATCCTGTTCATCGAACGCAAGGTCTATCACCCGCGGGTCGGCAGCATCGACGGGATGCGCTGGCCGGACGCCTTGAAGGTCGGCTTCGCCCAGGCGATGGCGATGTTTCCGGGCGTTTCGCGTTCCGGCGCGACGATCATGGGCGGGCTGGTGTTCGGCCTGTCGCGCAAGACTGCGACCGAGTTTTCCTTCTTTCTAGCCATCCCGACCATGTTCGCGGCGACCTTCTACGACGTCGCGAAGAACTGGAAGCTGCTGCATCTGTCGGACCTGCCGGTCTTCGCGGTCGGCTTCATCGCCTCGTTCATCGCCGCCATGCTCACTGTGAAGGCGCTGCTGCGCTATGTATCGAACCACGATTTCACGGTGTTCGCCTGGTATCGCATCGCTTTCGGCATCCTCGTGCTGGCGAGCGCCCACTTCGGCTGGGTCGAGTGGGCCGCGGGGTGATCGTCTATCTGCACGGCTTCTGCTCGTCGCCGGCCTCACTGAAGTCACGCCTGCTGGCCGAGGAAATGGCGCGGCGCGGCCTGGCCGACCGCTTTGTCTGCCCGCAATTGTCGCCGGTGCCCGACGCGGTGGTGGCCAGCATCAGCCTCCTGATCGAGCAGGCGAATGCACCGGTGACGCTGGTCGGCAGTTCTTTGGGCGGGCATTACGCCAACCATCTGGCCGAGAAATACGGCCTGAATGCCGTGCTGATCAACCCGGCTGCGGTCGACCGGATAAATCCTGCCAAATTCATCGGGGAGCATGCCAATTTCCATAGCGGCGATCGGTTCACTTTCACCGGGGCGCATGCCGGGCAGCTGAAAGCGCAGGTCAGCCAGCCGACGCCCGGGCGTTACTGGCTGCTCACCGAGACCGGTGACGAGGTGCTCGACTGGCGACTGGCCGCCGATTTCTATGCCGGCTGCCGGCAAACGGTGCTCGAGGGCGGCGATCACAGCTTCACCCGGTTTCCGGAGTTCATCCCGCAAATCATTGAATACGCGGGGTTATAATCGTCCGATGAATGTATTGTTCGAAGAAGACGGCGGCTTCAAGGCCGGCAGCATCATGGCCGACAACGACAGCTCCTTGCAGGTCGAAATGCCCACCGGCAAGCGCAGCAAGATCAAGGCCGCGACGGTGTTGCTGCGTTTCGACAAGCCTGCGGCGGGCGCCTTGCTGGAACAGGCGGCCCCGCTGGCCGAAGAGGTCGAACCGGATTTCCTTTGGGAGTGCGTGAGCGATGGCGAGTATTCGTTTCTTGATTTTGCCCGTGATTACTACGGACACGAGCCCGCGCCGGTCGAAGCGGCGGCGGTGCTGCTTGCCGTGCACGCCGCACCCGTCTATTTTCATCGCAAAGGCAAGGGCCGCTTCCGCAAAGCGCCTCCCGACATTCTCGCAGCTGCTCTGGCCAGCCTTGAAAAAAAGCGTCAGCAAGCGCTGGCGATGGAAGGCTGGATCGGCGAGCTGAAGGAATTCCGCCTGCCGCCGGAGATCGGCGCACTGAGCGACGCCCTGCTCTACGCACCGGACCGCAACAAACCGGAAACCAAGGCTTTCGAGGCAGCTTGTGCCGAAACCGGCCTGACCGCGGCGCAACTGCTCTTCAAGTGCGGTGCCATCAAGTCGCCCTACTTTCTGCACTACCGGCGCTTCCTGCACGAACAGTTTCCGAAAGGCACGGCTTTCCCAAGTCTCGATGCGCCGAAGCTGCCGAGCGACCTGCCGCGCGCCGACGTCCGCGCCTTCTCGATCGATGACGCCCACACCACCGAAATCGACGACGCGCTTTCGGTCGTCAGGCTGCCCGGCATCGGTTCGCGCATCGGCATCCACATTGCCGCGCCGGGGCTGGCCATTGCCCACGGCTCGCCGCTCGACGGCGTCGCCCGCGCCCGGCTGTCCACGGTCTACATGCCGGGCAACAAGATCACCATGCTGCCCGATGCCGTGGTCCAGAACTACACGCTGGCTGGTGGTGTCGATTGCCCGGCAGTCTCGCTGTATCTCACGGTCAACGACGTTTTTGAGGTAATTTCGCACGAGTCGCGCCTGGAAATGGTGCATATCGCCACCAATCTTCGCCACCACGAAGTCGAGCCCTGGTTCAATGCCGAAACCATCGGCGGCCCGTTGCCCGACCAGCCGTTCAAGGACGAGCTGGTGCACCTCTGGCACTTCGCCAACGCCTGCGAAGGCCGGCGCGGCAAGCCGTCGGCGACGCAGGGAATCAACGACTACAACTTCGCCATCGTCGGCGATCTGGCCGATCCGGATACTTGTGCCGTCGAGATCTCCGAGCGCAAGCGCGGCAGCCCGCTCGACAAGCTGGTCGCCGAACTGATGATCGTCGCCAATTCGACCTGGGGCGGCCTGCTCGCCGAGAAGAACATCGCCTGCCTGTATCGCGCCCAGACCCAGGGCAAGGTGCGCATGACCACCTCGCCGCTGCCGCACGAAGGTCTCGGCGTGGCGCAGTACGCGTGGATGACCTCGCCGCTGCGCCGCTACTGCGATCTGGTCAATCAGTGGCAGCTGATCGCCTGTTTGAAGGGCGAAACGCCGGCCTTTGCGCAAAAATCCGCCGAACTGTTCGGCGCCATGCGCGATTTCGAGCAGACCTACGCCGCCTATGCCGATTTCCAGCGCCTGATGGAGCGTTACTGGTGCCTGCGCTGGCTGCAGCAGCACGCCATCACGGAAATCGATGCGACGGTGCGCCGCGAGCAGCTGGTCAAGCTCGATCATTTGCCCTTGCTGCTGCGCGTGCCTTCGGTGCCTGCCGATCTCGGGCCGGGCCGGCGGCTGCGTCTGGCGATCGAGACCATTGACCTGCTTGGCCCGGAAGTCAGTTGCCGCTATCTTCGTGCGCTGGATGAAATCTTGCCTGAAGAGGCGGTCGAGGAGGAGGAAGCGCAGTGAGTGTCGCGACGCTGTCATGGCAACCGGTTTTGCCCGATAGCCGCCGGCTCTGGCTGGCGATCGGCATTTCCCTCGCCGTGCATGGCTTGCTGCTCACCCTCCATTTCAGCTTTCCCGACACCTCGAAGGCCATGCGCGAAAAGGCGCTCGAGATCATTCTGGTCAACGCCAAGTCGGCAAAGAAGCCAACCGATCCGCAGGTATTGGCACAGGCGAATCTCGACGGCGGGGGCAATACCGACGAAAACCGGCGGATCAAGACGCCGCTGCCCGCGACGCAGCAACAGACGACCGGCACCGAGATCGAGCGCATGCAGCGCCGGGTACGCGAGCTGGAAGTCGCCCAGCAGAAAATGTTGACCGAGGCGAAGACGGCGCGGGCGGTTGCAGCAGCGCGCAATGCCAGCGAGCAGCCGACGCCTGCGCCGAATCCCAGCGGGCTGGATCTGGCCGAGTCGGCGCGGGCGATGGCGAGGCTGGAAGGCGAGATCAACAAGAACGTCGATGAATACGCGAAGCGCCCACGCAAAAAGTTCCTCGGGGCGCGCGCCGAGGAATATCGTTTTGCCCAGTACATCGAAAACTGGCGTCAGAAGGTCGAGCGCATCGGCACACTCAACTATCCGGAAGCGGCGCGCGGCAAATTGTATGGTTCTTTGGTGTTGACCGTATCGATCAACCACGACGGCAGCCTCAACCGGGTCGATATCAACCGCTCCTCGGGTTACAAGGTGCTCGACGACGCAGCCCGGCGCATCGTCCAGATGGCATCACCTTACTCACCATTTCCGCCGGAAATCCGGCGCGATACCGACATTATCGAGATTACGCGCACCTGGTATTTCACCCAGGGCGATCAGGTTTCGGCGAAATGACCGACCGTTATTGCGTTTTCGGCAATCCGGTCGCCCATTCGCGCTCACCGGCCATTCACGCGAGCTTCGCCCGGCAGTGTGCTCAGGATATTGCCTATGAGGCCATCCTGGCGCCGCTTGACGGGTTTTCGCAGGCCGTAAAGCGCTTCATCGGCGCGGGTGGCAAAGGGGCAAATGTCACCGTACCGTTCAAGGAAGAGGCGTTTCGCCTGTGCACCCGGCTCAGTCCGCGCGCCATGCGGGCGGGTGCGGTCAATACGCTGGCTTTTGCCGGAGACGAAATCTATGGCGACAATACCGATGGCGCCGGACTGGTTCGTGATATCGAAGTGAATCTGGGTTTCACGCTGGCCGGCAAGCGGGTGTTGCTGCTCGGTGCCGGTGGTGCCGCGCGTGGCGCGATTGCGCCGCTGCTCGCCAGTCGGCCGGCCAGCCTGTTCATTGCCAACCGCACTGCAGACAAGGCAGAGGCGCTGGCCTGTGCATTTGCCGACCTGGCCATGGTCGACGCCGGAAACTATGACAAAACCGCGGGCAGCCGCTTTGATCTGGTGGTCAATGCGACTTCGGCGAGCCTGTCCGGCACCGCCCTGCCCTTGCCGGCAGGAATTTTCGCGGCGGGCAGCCTGGCCTACGACATGATGTACGGCAAGGGTGAGACGCCGTTTCTGGCGCAGGCCCGCGCCCAGGGCGCCGCACAACTGGCTGATGGCCTTGGCATGCTGGTCGAACAGGCGGCCGAAGCCTTTTTCGTCTGGCGCGGCGTGCGCCCGGACAGCGCGCCGGTGCTGGCGGCACTGCGCGTCCAACTGGCGGCATGAGGCGACTGGGCCGCTGGCTCAAATGGGGATTGTTGGGCCTGATCGGCATTTTCCTGATCTGGCAGTTGTGGCTGTTCGGCTGGGTTCTGCTGTGGAAATGGGTGGACCCGGGAACGACGCGCTTCATGGAAATTCGCCTGGCCGAGTTGCAAGTCAAGAATCCGGAGGCGCAACTCAGGAAGCATTGGGTTCCCTACGAGCGGATTTCACCGCACCTGAAACGCGCCATCATCGCTTCGGAGGACGCCAAGTTCGTCGATCACGAGGGTTTCGACTGGGAGGGTATCCAGAAAGCCATCGAAAAGAACCAGAAACGCGGGCGCACGGTGGCTGGCGGATCGACCATCAGCCAGCAGCTGGCAAAAAACCTGTTCCTGACGCCGAGCAAGTCTTATTTTCGCAAGGCCGAAGAAGCGATCATTACGCTGATGCTGGAAACCCTGTGGAGCAAGCGGCGGATATTCGAGGTTTACCTGAACGTGATCGAATGGGGCAATGGAGTGTTCGGCGCCGAAGCGGCGGCGCGCCACTATTTCGGAACGAGCGCCGCCCAGCTCGGCCCCGAGCAGGCGGCCAAACTGGCCGGCATGGTGCCGAACCCGCGCTTTTATGACCGCAACCGCAATGCGCCGGGTCTGGCACGCAAGACGGCGATCATTCTCGGGCGCATGCCGTCGGCTGAAGTGCCCTGATTTTCCCGAATCCCTGACCTTTGCCGGGTGCTAGAATGGCAGTCCGTTTGCGGCACTGCACCATGAGCGAAGAAAACCAGATTTCCGATACCGAAGACCTGCACGAACGCCTGGCCGAGGTGCAGGTTCTGCTCGCCCGGCACAAGCTGGTCGAGGATCTGGTGCACCGGCAGGAGGGGCCGCGCCACGACCTGGTCGAAGACCTCGTTCACAAGCAGCACCTGAACGAACTGCAGGCCAAGCTGGCGCCGATGCACCCGGCCGACATCGCCTACATTCTCGAGGCGCTGCCGCTCGACGAGCGTTTGATCGCCTGGGAGCTGGTCAAGGCCGAGCGCGACGGCGAAATTCTGCTCGAGGTCTCGGACGCGGTTCGGGAAACCCTCATCGAATCGATGGAGCGCACCGAACTGGTGGCGGCTGCGGAAACGCTCGATGCCGACGAACTGGCCGACCTGGTTCCCGACCTGCCGCAGGATGTCGTTGCCGACGTGTTCCGCTCGCTGTCCGTCGAGGAGCGCGAGCAGTTGCGGGCAGCGATGTCGTATCCCGAGGAATCGGTCGGCTCGATCATGGATTTCGACATGGTCACCGTGCGCGAGGACGTCACGCTGGAAGTGGTCTTGCGTTACCTGCGCCGCTTCGACGACCTGCCCGACCATACCGACCAGCTTTTCGTGGTCGACCGCGACGAACACCTCAAGGGCGTGTTGCCGTTGAACATCCTGCTGGTCAATGAGGTCGATGTCGAAGTCGGCGCCTTGATGAAGACGGAATTCATCGAACTCGAACCCGATGACCTGGCGGATGAGGCTGCCAAGGCGTTCGAGCGCTATGACCTCGTTTCGGCGCCGGTGGTCGATCCGGATGGCAAGCTGGTCGGCCGCGTCACCGTCAATGCGGTGGTTGACCTGATCCGCGAGGAAGCCGAAAGCGAGCAGCTGGCCCAGGCCGGTCTGCGTGAGGAAGAAGATATTTTTGCCTCGGTCTGGGATTCGGTGAAGAACCGCTGGGCCTGGCTGGCGATCAATCTGGTCACCGCGTTCATCGCCTCGCGGGTGATCGGTGCCTTCGAGGATTCGATCGAAAAACTGGTGGCGCTGGCCGCGTTGATGCCGATTGTCGCCGGCATCGGTGGGAATTCCGGCAATCAGACGATCACGATGATCGTGCGCGCCATCGCCATGGGCCAGGTTCAGCCCGATGCCGCCCGCCGCCTGTTGCGCAAGGAGCTCGGCGTGGCCACCATCAATGGCCTGATCTGGGGCAGCCTGCTCGGTCTGGCCGCCTGGTGGCTCTACGGCAGCCTGGCGCTCGGCATAGTGATGACCGCCGCGATGACGCTTAATCTGCTGCTTGCCGCTTCGGCAGGGGTAGGTATACCGCTGATGCGCCAGAAGTTCGGCGCCGATCCGGCGATCGGCGGATCGGTGATGATCACCGCGCTGACCGATTCCGGCGGCTTCTTCATCTTTCTCGGGCTGGCGACGCTGTTCCTGATGTGACTCAGTGGGCGTCCGGTGTTAGCAGCTTGAGGCCGACAATGCCGGCGACGATCAACCCGATGCTGATTAGTCGCGCCACTTCCTTCGATTCGCCGAACAGATAAATGCCGAGAAGCGCAGTGCCGACCGCGCCGATGCCGGTCCACACGGCGTAGGCCGTGCCGAGCGGCAGTACCTTGAGCGACCAGCCGAGCAGGACAACGCTGGCGATCATCGCCACCAGCGTCGCGACCGAGGGCCACAGGCGGCTGAAGCCTTCGGTGTATTTCAGTCCAACGGCCCAGCCGATCTCGCACAGGCCGGCAATAAACAGGACGACCCAGGCGGTGCCGGAGCTCATTTCAGGCTGGCGAAATACACATCGGCGGCGGCGATGGTCGCCGCGATGTCGGTGTCGGCGTGGGCGGCCGAGACGAAGCCGGCTTCGAAGGCCGACGGCGCGAAGTAATGGCCTGCATCGAGCATGGCGTGGAAGAAGCGGTTGAAGGCTTCCTTGTCGCAGGCCAGCACTTCGTCGTAGGTGCCCGGGCATTTTTCGGCGAAGTAGAGGCCGAACATGCCGCCGATGTTCTGGGCGGCGAAGGCGACGCCGTGTTTCTTCGCAGCGCCGACCAGACCGTCGCACAGCGCCTTGGTCTTGGCGGTCAGGGCTTCGTAGAAACCGGGCGCCTGAATGAGCTTGAGCGTGGCCAGGCCAGCCGCCGTGGCGATCGGGTTGCCGGACAGCGTGCCGGCCTGGTAGACCGGGCCGAGCGGGGCGATTTGTTCCATGATCTCGCGCTTGCCGCCAAAGGCGCCGAGCGGCATGCCGCCACCGACGACCTTGCCGAAGGTGGACAGGTCAGGCGTGATGCCGAACAGGCCCTGCGCGCTTTTCAGGCCGACGCGGAAGCCGGTCATCACCTCGTCAAAAATCAGCACCGAGCCGTTTTTCGTGCACAGTTCGCGCATGGCCTTGACGAATTCCGCCGTTGGAGCGATCAGGTTCATGTTGCCGACCACCGGTTCGACGATGACGGCGGCGATCTTGTCGCCATGCTTGGCGAAGGCGTCGGCCAGTTCCTGCGGATCGTTGTAGGTCAGCACCATGGTGTTCTCTGCCACGCCGGCCGGGACGCCACTTGATGAGGGGTTGCCGAAGGTCAGCAGGCCGGAGCCGGCCTTGACCAGCAGGCCGTCGGAGTGGCCGTGGTAGCAGCCTTCGAACTTGATCAGGATGTCGCGGCCGGTGTAGCCACGGGCCAGACGGATGGCGCTCATCGTCGCCTCGGTGCCCGAGGAAACGAGGCGGACCATGTCCATCGACGGCACCAGTTCGCAGAGCAGGTCGGCGATGTCGACTTCCTTCTCGGTCGGCGCACCGAAGGACAGGCCATCGACGACAGCCGCCTGGACGGCGGCGATGACGTCCGGATGGGCGTGGCCGAGGATCATCGGGCCCCACGAGCCGACGTAGTCGGTGTACCACTTGCCGTCCGCATCCTGCACCTTGGGGCCGACGCCCTTCTGGAAGAAGCAGGGCGTGCCGCCGACCGAGCGGAAGGCGCGCACCGGCGAATTGACGCCGCCGGGAATGTGGCGCTGGGCGCGTTCGAACAGCTGCTGGTTGCGTGAGGTCATGACTGGGCTTCCTCGAAAAGACGTTGATAGGCAGCGGCGCGGGCCGCGATGTCGGGCGCGTCGAACAGGTCGGTGATGACGGCGAGCAGGTCGGCGCCGGCGGCGATGAGCGGCGGGGCGTTGGCGAGCGTGATGCCGCCGATGGCGCAGCTTGCCACGGTTAACCGGGATTTTGCGGCAAAAAACAAATCGCTTCCGGCGAGCGGCGCGTTCGGCTTGGTTGGCGACGGATGGACGGCGCCGAAGGCAACGTAATCGACGCCGGCTGCTTCGGCCGCCTGCGCGGCGGTAAGGTCGGCGTAGCATGAGGCGCCGAGGATGCGCTCCGGCCCGAGCATGGCGCGAGCCGCCATGAGGTTGCCGTCATCCTTGCCGAGATGCACGCCGTCGGCATCGACCAAGGCGGCCAGCGCCAGATCGTCATTGATCAGCAGGTGGGCCGTGAAGCGGCGGGTCAGCTTGCGCAAGGCGCGGGCACGGGCGACACGTTCCGGCATGGCGCTATTCTTGTCGCGGAACTGGACGAGCCGACAACCGCCGGCCAGGGCCGCTTCGACGTCGTCCAGCAGGCGGGCACCATCGGCACGTTCGGTCGTGATCGCGTAGAGGCCGCGCAACTTACCCGCCATCGCTGTCCTTGTTGGCAACTGCATCGGGTGCGTCGGCTTCGTCGTCGCCGCGTGCCCAGAACAGGCGGTCCGGAATGTATTGCCCCATACCGGGACGGAAGCCATTCTTCAGCGTCTGCCAAGTGTAATCCTGAGCGTCGCGCACGGCGTCCTCGATGCTTGCCCCACCGGCCACACTGCCGGCAATGGCCGAGGCCAGCGTGCACCCGGAGCCGTGGTAACTGCCGGGCAGGCGCTCCCATCGGTCGCGCCGAATGACCCCTGCGGGGCCGTACAGGGTATTGACGACCTCCGGCGTGCTTTCATGCGTGCCGGTAATCAACACGTATTGCGCGCCCATTTCAATCAGGCGCCGGGCGCAGACATCGATCGTCGGCTCGCTTTCATCATCGTCACTTTCGGCCAGCCGCCGCGCTTCGGGGGCGTTGGGTGTGAGCAGCGTGGTTTGCGGCAACAGCATTTCACGCATCGCCGAGATGATCTCCTCGCCGGAAAATTCGTCGCCGCGACCGGAGGCCAGTACCGGGTCGAAGATCAGCGGAATATCAGGATAGTCGGCGAGAATCTCGGCTACCACCACGACGTTTTCGATGCTGCCCAGTACGCCGATCTTGAAGGCGGCAACCTGCATGTCTTCAAGTACAGCCCGCGCCTGACGCTCCAGAACGTCGGCGGCGACCGGATGTACGCTTTCGACACCGAGCGTATCCTGAACCGTGATTGCGGTCAGTGCCGACAGGGGGTGACAGCCTAGGCTGGCCAGCGTCAGCAGGTCGGCCTGAATGCCGGCGCCCGAGGTCGGGTCGCTGGCGGCAAACACGAGCACGAGCGGCGGAGTAGTGGTTTTTTCGTTCATCAGGTGCTGCCTGGCTTGGCGTGGGTGGCAGCGATTCGGTAAGATGCCGCAGATTTTATCCGAATCCTGCCGTGATCATCGAACCCTGCCATGAGTGAAGAGAATAACTACAAAACTTGGATGTGCCTGATTTGTGGTTTCATTTATGATGAAGCGTTAGGGCTCCCGGAAGATGGTCTGGCGCCGGGAACACGGTGGGAGGATGTGCCGATGAACTGGGTGTGTCCTGAATGCAACGCCCGCAAGACAGATTTCGAGATGGTGGCGTTTTGAAGTCGGCATAGTATGATTTGTCGCTAGAATAGGCTTCCTGAGAGGGGCGAGGGGATTCAATTGGCTGATTTGAGCAGGTTGCGCGACGTCAAGGTCATGGTCATTGACGACAGCAATACGATCCGGCGAAGCGCGGAAATTTTTCTCGTGCAGGCAGGATGTCAAGTCGTGCTCGCCGAAGACGGCTTCGATGCGCTCGCGAAGATTGCCGACCACCAGCCGAAAGTCATTTTCTGCGACATCATGATGCCGCGTCTCGACGGCTACCAGACCTGTTCCCTGATCAAGAAAAACCCGCGCTTCAGGTCAACGCCGGTCATCATGCTTTCTTCCAAGGACGGTCTTTTCGACCGTGCCCGGGGGCGCATGGTGGGTTCCGACCAGTATCTGACCAAACCCTTCACCAAAGACAGTCTGTTGCAAACGGTCGCAAATTTCGCGTTGCCGGCTGATTCAGAAATTTCCTAGCGGTTCATGGAGTGATAATGCCCGTCAAAAATATACTCGTCGTCGACGATTCCCCGACTGAACGGTTTTTCGTGGTCGATTTGCTGACCAAGGCCGGTTATCAGGTGAGTACGGCTGAAAGCGGCGAGGAGGGGATTGCCAAGGCAAAAGCCGGCAAACCCGACCTGATCCTGATGGACGTCGTCATGCCGGGGCTGAATGGCTACCAGGCAACGCGTACCCTGACCCGTGACGAGGAGACGCGCAACATTCCGGTCATTGTCTGCACCTCCAAGGGGCAGGAAACCGACAAGATCTGGGGCTTGCGCCAGGGCGCTGCGGATTACGTCGTCAAGCCGGTCATTCCGGAAGAGTTATTGAAAAAAATTGCGGCCCTGCCCTGACCTGAATGGCTAAGAAAACCAGTCTTCGCGACTTTCAGGAATATCTGGCCGGGCGCCTGGTGGGCGCCGCGCAGGGTCAGCGCGCATCGTCGTGGCTGGGCGTCAGCGCTGGTGGCGAGAAGTGGCTGGTCGATCTGTCGGACAGTGGGGAGATCGTCCAGGCTCCCAGGCTGACCCCGGTTCCCCTGGTCAAGCCATGGTTTGCCGGCATCGCCAATATTCGTGGCAGCCTGCATGCCGTGGCGGATTTCTCGGTGTTTTGCGGGGGCGCCCCGACGCCCCAGAACAACAATACACGGCTGTTGCTGGTGGGTGGAAAGTATGGTGCCAATGCAGCCTTGCTGGTAACCGGCATGCTGGGTTTGAAGAACCCGGAAGATTTCAGTGTCGAGCCGCCCGATCCGGCAGCACCGGTCTGGGGGGCGGCGCGTTATGCGGATGGCCAGGGGGCTGTCTGGCGAAAACTCTCGGTGCGCGACTTGCTCGCCGATAACGATTTCATGAATATTGGGGTCTGAATCCCTCTGACCCCAAGCGGAGGATAAACATGGCGTTCAGCTTCAAGGGCCTTGGTCTGGGCAGCAAGGATGGTAGCGATGCACCGATGACGGTGGCGGCGGGTTCGTCTGCAGATGCCCCGACGAAATCCGGAAGTTCCTTGTTGCCGGCGTTTATTGCCGAGCAGCCGGTTATCCAGCAGTTAAAGATTCTGGGTGGCATCTTTGTGGCGCTGCTGGGCGCCATCGCTGTGCTGGTCTATGTGGATAACCGCGACTCGGCCCATGGCACGGCCTATGTGTCCGCCGCCGGTGAGATGCGCATGCTCTCCCAGCGCCTCGCCAAGGCGTCGACCCTCGCTCTGCAGGGCAATCCGACAGCGTTTTCCCAATTGAAGGATTCGCGTGAAACCTTCAGCCAACTGCTTGGCCGTCTGACCTCCGGCGGCGAAATTGCCGGCACCAATGTGCCTCCTGCTCCCGAGGCACTGCGCCCGCAACTCGAGCGCCTGACCACGGTGTGGGCTGGCACCGAGACCGATGCGGCGACCGTGCTTGGCCAGGAAGCGAACCTGATTGCATTGGGCAAGAGCGTAGCCACCATCGATAACGAAAATCCGGTCATGCTGGAACTTGCCGAACAGGTTGCAGCGCTCAAACTGCAGACCGGCGGCGGTGCCCGGGAAATTGCGGCAGCCAACCAGCTGGTGATGTTGACCCAGCGGATCGCCAAGAACGCGTCGGCGCTGCTGGTCGGTGACGAAATCAATCCGGAGGTCGCCTTCCTGCTCGGCAAGGATACCAATGCCTTCCGTGACATCCTGCAGGGCTTGATCAAGGGGAGTGATGCTCTCCGTCTGTCGCCCGCTGGCGATGCGGATACCCGGGAAAAGCTGGGTGATCTCGACAAGGCCTTCAAATCCTATCAAGCGGCGATCGGTAGCATTCTCGGCAACATGCAGCCGCTGGTTCTCTCGAAGCAGGCAGGTGCCCGCATCTTCCGCGGCAGCGAGGAACTCTTGCAGGCAACCGATGATCTTGCCGTCGGTTTCCAGCAGTCCCTGTCAGAACGCGCTGGTTTCGGCTTGCTGCTGATCGTTCTCATCGTGCTGGCGGTCGGGGTGCTTGCCTTGCTGGCTCAGGCTTATCTGAACGATACCCGTCGCCGTGCCGAGGAAGCCGAAGCGCAACGCCAGGGTTCGGAACAAGTGAACCGCGAAAATCAGGACGCGATTCTGCAACTGATGAACGAACTGGGCGATCTGGCGGACGGTGACCTGACGACAAGCGCCACGGTGAGCGAAAATATTACCGGCGCCATCGCCGACTCGATCAACTACACGATCGAGGAGCTCCGCCTGCTGGTTGGCCGGATCAACGATGCGGCCAACCGGGTGACGTCGGCGACCGAAATTGCCCGCCAGACTTCCGCCGAATTGCTGAGTGCCGCCGAGCGTCAATCGCGTGAAATTCAGGATGCCGGCCAGTCGGTACTCGACATGGCGAGTTCGATGAGTGAGGTTTCCGGCAACGCGACCCAGTCGGCGCAGGTGGCGAGGCAGTCCCTGGCGGCTGCCGAAAAAGGTACGCTGGCGGTGCAGGATTCGATCAAGGGCATGAATGAAATCCGCAACCAGATCCAGGAAACCTCCAAGCGAATCAAGCGCCTTGGTGAAAGCTCCCAGGAGATCGGTGAAATCGTTGAACTGATTTCCGATATTACCGAACAAACCAACGTGCTGGCCTTGAACGCGGCGATTCAGGCGGCATCTGCCGGCGACGCGGGGCGCGGCTTTACCGTGGTTGCCGAAGAAGTGCAGCGACTCGCCGAACGTTCGGCTGAAGCGACCAAGCAGATTGCCGCCATCGTGAAGACCATTCAGACCGATACCCAGGATGCGGTATCCGCCATGGAACAATCGACGCAGGGTGTGGTCGAGGGAGCCAAGCTCTCGGATGCCGCCGGTCAGGCGCTGGCCGAGATCGGCCAGGTTTCGCGCGACCTCTCGGGCCTGATTGAAAACATCTCGACCTCGACGCAGGAGCAGGCTGATTCCGCGACCCAGGTGGCAAAGCTGATGCAGGACATTCTGAGTGTTACCGAGCAGACGACGGCCGGTACGCAACGCACCGCCGAGGCGGTCGATGAACTCAATGCGCTGGCGTCCGAACTCAAGGGTTCGGTTGCCGGTTTCAAGGTCGATTGAGCGAGATTCGCGAGAGACTATGAACGCCGCAACCGAATTCGATCTGGGCCCGTTGACCTGGGTCAAGGGGGAGATCGATCTCGCGCTCGAACGCGCCGCGGGAACGCTCGTTCAGCATGAGTTGACGGGTGACGCAACGCAGTTCAAGTACTGTCGCACCCATGTACATCAGGTACATGGCGCCTTGTCGATCGTTGGCCTGGACGGTGTGACGCAGGTGACCGAGTCACTGGAGGCGCTTCTCGAGTCGCTGGAGAACCAGCGCCTGCCGTCTTCGCCAGCGATTTCGGGGAAGATTACCGAGGTTCTGGAAGCGATCCGGAAGTATCTCGATGATCTCGTCGCCGGCGAACCCAACCAGCCACTGCGCCTGCTACCTGCCTACGCGGCTCTCGCCGCCGCACGCGGACTTGGGCCATGCAGCCCTACCGACCTGTTTTATCCCGATCTGTCGTTGCGGCAAACCCGGCGCGCTGCTCCGGTTGCGCCGCTTTCGGCGGACCAGTTGGCAACCTTGCTCAAATCGGAACGTGGGCGTTTCCAGAAAGGCTTGCTGGCCTGGCTCACGCACACGCAGGAGCCCCATGTGGCGCTCGAGCAGATGCGAACCGCACTGGACAACATCGAGGCGACCCAGGATTCTCCCGCAGCCCGTACCTTCTGGTGGGTCGCGCTCGCATTTGTGGAGTCGCTGTACGAACATCAAGGGGCTGCGAATGTTGAATCCCGGCAGTTACTGGCACGGATCGATACCCAGATTCGTCGATTGCTTGAAGGTTCAGGCAATGTCGCCGAGCGTCTGTTTCGCGATGTCCTTTATGCCGTCGCTCAGGCGCCGGCCAGTTCCAGCGCGCTGGTTGCCGAGGTGCAATCGGTCTTCGCTCTCGCCGACCTGATTCCGCCACATGCCGGCGCACCTGAGACGACGCAGCCGCAGGAAATCGCGCTGCGCCGGTTGCGCGAGTCCCTGGCTGCGGCTGAAGATTCCTGGAACAAATTTTGTACCGGAAGCGCGGCAGCCTTGAATGCTTTCAATCAGCAAGCCCAGAATTGTGCCGCGCTCACCAATGAAACCGGTAACATGGATCTCAAGCGGCTCGGGCAGGGACTGGGCGCTCTGGTTTCATGGCTGGTGGAGGATCCCAAGCGCCACAACGATTCTGTTGCGATGGAAATGGCGACAGCGATCCTGCTGATGGAAAATGCGCAGGAGAATTTCCACCGCCTCGGCACCGACTTCGCGCAACAGGTCGACCTTATGGTTGCCCGCCTGTATGCGTGCATTGCGGGCATTCCTGCTGCTGGCAACGATGAGTTGCCTCTGCTCGACGAGATGACGCGGCGCGCCCAGGAGCGCTTGCTGGTCGGGCAGGTGGCCCGCGAAATCCAGAGTAATCTTGCACAAGTCGAACAGGCGCTCGACACCTTCTTCCGCAATCCCCAGAAGGGACAGGATCTCGCGGCGCTGGATGCTCCGGTGAAGCAGATTGCCGGAGCGCTTGCCATGCTTGGCCACTTTCCTGCGGTTTCGATGCTTCAGGCTTGCGCGGCGCGAATTCAGCAGTTCGCCCAGCCCGGCTACATGCCGGTTCACGACGACTTCGAAGCAGTGGCCCAACAATTGTCGCTGCTCGGCTTCTTTGTCGATGCGCTGCAGCATGGCGAAACCGACTACGAAGCCTTCGTCCGCCGCCTGCAGGGCGGGCAGGCGGCAGCGCTTCCGGAAGGTGCGCCCCTCGCGACTCCGACGGTTGAGGCCCAACTCGAGCAGCACAAGCAGGAAACGCAGGCACTGTTTGATGCCTTCAAGGAAACGCCTGATGATGGCCGGGTCCGCGATGAATTGAAGCACAACCTGCAATCCCTGCAGAAGGATGCCGACCTGCTGGCTGACCGCGAAGTGGGCGACACCGCGCGCGCTGTGCTGGGTGCGCTCGAAAGCGGGCTGGCGTTCCAGCCGGACATTGATGCGGCCGTATCGTCGCTCCAGCCGCAGTCGGCCGAAGTGGTGGAGCCGTCCGCGTCGACCCTTGAATTGGCGCAGTCAAGCCATGAGGAAATTGATGCCGAATTGCTGGCAATCTTCCTTGAGGAAGCCCACGAAGTGCTGGCGACCATTGGCACGGAGTTTTCCGTTCTCGAAGCCGATCCCGGAAATGTGGAGGCGTTGACGACGATTCGCCGCTCGGCGCATACGCTCAAGGGCAGCGGCCGGATGGTTGGGCTGACTGATCTGGGTGACGCTGCGTGGGCGCTCGAGCAGACCCTGAATATGTGGTTGCGTCAGGAACTGCCGGTCTCCGCGGATCTGATGGCGCTGCTCGGCGATGGCCACGCCTTGTTCACGCGATGGGTTGCGGCGCTTGAACAAGGCGCTGGTGCAATTCCCGACCCGTCAGCACTGGTCGCCCGCGCCGATACCCTGCGTGCCCAGGAACCGGTGGCGCCAATCGCTCAGGTGCTCGACCTGGCCCCTGTTCAGCAAGTGGAACTGCCCATGGGCGAGGCCGCCGAGGCAACTTCGGTGGTGATCGATCTTCCGGCGAGCACGGAATGGACACCCGAGGTCTACCCGGTCACTGAAGTGGAGGCTGCGCCGGCACAGACCGAAGAATTCGTTTTTGACCTTTCATTCGAACAGCCTGCGGAGTTTGTTGAATCGGTGCCGACACCGTCCGACGAGCCGTCCCCTGATACGGGCGAAGCCTTCGCCGACGTGCTGACGCAGCCGGACGCATGGATAGAGTCGCCGGCCCCGGTGGAAATCTTCGCGCCTCCCGAGGTGCCGGTCCCGGCGCCAACGCTGTACGACATCTTCCGCGAAGAGGCGCGCGGTCATTTGCAGACGCTGGTTGCCGATTACGCAGCCCTCGAGGCGAATCCGGCGGCGCCGACCACCTTCGGAATGACACGTGCCGCACACACTCTGGCGGGCATCGCCGGGACGGTCGGGTTGATGCCGCTCAACCATCTTGCCGTGGCACTCGAGCACGCCCTGATGCGCCGCGACGTTGCGAGCCGTCCGGACAGCATCGAAGGGCTGGAAACTGTTCGCCAAGCCATCATTACGCTGGAAAGCATGTTCGAGGCGCTCGGCCGGCAGGAGGCCCCCGAGGAACAGGGGCAACTGATCGGCGCGCTTGGCGACATCTTCCTGGTTGAACAGGAAGCGGAGATTGCGCCGCTTGAACCGGAGTCTGTGCCTGAAGAACAGCCGGCCATTGCGCCGGAAGTCGTGCCGCAGGCAGCAGTGGCGGCACAGGTGCCTGCGGCGCCGAGGCTGCAGGACGAACTTGATGACCAGTTGTTGCCGGTTTTCCTTGAAGAAGCGCAGGACCAGCTGCGTGAACTGACCGTACAATTGCGCCTGTGGCGCGGCGATCTGGATAGCGATGCCCAGCCGCATGCCGTCGCCCGAATTCTGCATACCTTCAAGGGCAATGCGCGGATGGCCGGGGCAATGAACCTCGGGGAGTTCACACACCTGTTGGAGGCGCGTGTCGAGGATATCCTGCGCGCCGGCAGTGCGACACCATCCTTCATCGACGAAATCGAGAGCGGCTGCGATACGCTGGCACAGGCGGCGGAGCGCTTGCGCAAAGGCGAGACGGCGATTCCCGAGCCGGCGGCTACTGCGTCTGGCGAAGCCGCAGACGTTTCTTTGCCGGCTGTCGCTGTCACGCTCGATGCGGAGCGCGAGCACGAGGGCGAGACAAGTTCGCAACGCGCAACCCTGCGTGTGCGGGCCGACCTGATCGACCGTCTGGTCAATGAGGCAGGTGAGCTGTCGATTGCCCGTGCGCGGATCGAAGGCGAAATGCGCAGCCTGAAAGGGTCATTGCTCGATCTTACCGAAAACGTCATCCGTCTGCGCCGTCAGTTGCGCGAAATCGAAATTCAGGCGGAAGGCCAGATTCAGGCGCGGGTTGCGCAGGCCCACGATGGCCAGGCCGAGTTCGATCCGCTGGAACTCGACCGCTTTACGCGTTTCCAGGAGCTGACACGCTTCATGGCCGAGTCGGTCAATGACGTTGCCACCGTACAGCAGAACCTGCTCAAGAACCTTGACGATGCCAATGCGGCGATCATTGCCCAGGCCCGTCTGAATCGCGGCCTGCAACAGGAACTGATGGGCGTGCGCATGATGCCGTTCGCCAGCCAGGCCGAGCGGCTGTTCCGCATCGTCCGTCAAACGGCAAAGGAATTGGGCAAGCGGGCCAACTTCGACATCGTCGGCGGTCAGGTCGAACTGGACCGTTCGGTGCTCGACAAGATGATGGCGCCGCTCGAGCACATGCTGCGCAATGCGGTGGCGCACGGGATCGAAACACGTGCCGAGCGCGCCAATGCAGGCAAGTCGGAAATCGGCGAAATTACCGTTCGCCTGGCGCAGGAAGGCAACGAAATCATCCTGTCGATGGAAGATGACGGCAAGGGTCTCGACGGTGAGGCGATCCGCACCCGTGCCGAGGCCATGGGACTGCTTGAACCCGGCCAGCTGGCAGACGATTCGCTCCTCTTTGATCTGATTTTCCGCCCGGGCTTCTCGACGGCAGGTGAAGTAAGCCAGCTGGCCGGGCGCGGCGTCGGGATGGATGTGGTCAAGACCGAAGTGTCGGAACTGGGTGGGCGCATCGAAATCGTTTCGCAATTTGGCCGCGGTACGACCTTCCGCCTCTATCTGCCGCTGACGCTGGCGGTGACCCAGACTCTGCTGATGCGCGCCGGTTCATCAACCTACGCTGTGCCATCGGCGATGATCGAGCAGGTGCTGGAACTCAAGGAGGGGCCGCTGGCTGCCCTGCGTGAAAAGGGCGAGGCCGAATGGATGGGCAATCGCTATCCGTTCCATTATCTGCCGAATCTGCTCGGGGACAGCCAGGCCGTTCCGGAAGCACAGCGCCAGTACTGGGTTCTGTTGTTGCGCTCCGGTTCGCAACGTATCGCGGTGCAGGTCGACGCCCTCAAGGGCAACCAGGAAGTCGTCGTCAAGAATATCGGGGCCCAGCTCGCGCGGGTGGTCGGCATTGCCGGCGCCACAGTGCTTGGTGATGGCCAGGTGGTATTGATCCTCAATCCGGTGGCACTGGCCAGCCGGACGCCGGTAGTCAGCGTCCACAGCCCGGCGCCGGCTGCACCGGTGCCGGTCGCGCCAGCCGTTTCCCATCTGCCGACGGTGATGGTTGTCGACGATTCGCTGACCGTGCGCAAGATCACCAGTCGCCTGCTGACGCGCGAGGGTTATCAGGTCATATTGGCCAAGGACGGGGTCGATGCGCTGGAGCAATTGCTTGATACCCTCCCCGATGTGATCTTGTCCGATATCGAAATGCCGCGCATGGACGGCTTCGACCTGGTGCGCAACATCCGCGCCGACAAGCGGCTCAGCGGCTTGCCGGTGATCATGATCACTTCGCGTACGGCAGAAAAACACCGCAATTATGCGTTGGAAATCGGTGCCAGCCACTATCTCGGCAAGCCCTACGACGAAGACGAGTTGCTTGGCCTGATCGCCGGCTATATCAAGGCCAGTGCGCCGGTCTAGGTTAACTTTTTAACGACCGCGTAGCGGGCCAGGGTTTTTTCTCTGGCCCGCACATGGTCGACGACCGGCCCCGGGTAATCGCGCCCGATCACCGTGTTGATCGCTTCCTGCTCGTCGTGCCCCATCAGCCACGGGGCATGGATATGCTTGTTGGCGACCCGATTCAGTTCCGGAACGTAGCGGCGGATGAACTTGCCTTCAGGGTCGAACTTTTCCGACTGGGTGACCGGGTTAAAAATGCGGAAGTAGGGCTGGGCATCGCAACCGCTCGATGAGGCCCATTGCCAGCCACCATTATTGGCGGACAGGTCGAAGTCGTTGAGCTGGTCGGCGAAATATTTTTCACCGAGCCGCCAGTCGATGCCGAGATCTTTGGTCAGGAAAGAGGCGACCACCATGCGCAGCCGGTTATGCATCCAGCCGCTGTAATTCAGCTGGCGCATGGCGGCGTCCACCAGCGGGTAGCCGGTGCGCCCCGCGCACCAGGCGGCGAAACCTTCGGGCCAGTCTTCCCATTGAATGGCATCGTATTCCGGCTTGAAGGCATGACCGACCACCCGCGGAAAGTGGTCGAGAATCATGAAGTAGAAGTCGCGCCAGATCAGTTCGCTGAGCCAGGCATCTGCTCCTTCCTCCCGCGCGCAACGCACCAGTTCGCGTACGGAGATGGTACCAAAGCGCAGATGGACCGAAAGATAGGAAACACCCTTGATCGCGGGATAATCCCTGAGAGCGCCATAGCGCTGGATGCGTCCGGTACGGAAGTCATCCCACAGTGCGCGGGCGCCGGACATGCCGGGCTGGATGCCAAGTTCGGAGAGGTCGGTGCACGCAAAGCCGATGTCGGCGAGCGCCGGCACCCCGGCCGGCGGGCGCCCGGCCAGCTGGCCTGCACCGTGGCAGGCGGCGCAGTCGGCTGCGGTCAAACGTTTCAGCCAGGCGTTCTTGTATGGCGTGAATACCGAGAAGGGCTTGCCGGCCTGGGTCAGCACGTCATCGCCGTCAAAGATCGCCTGATCCTTGAATTGATGGAAGGCGATGCCGGCGGCGGCCAACCTGCTTTCGACTTCGGCATCGCGTTGTTTGGCCGCAGGTTCGTAGTCGCGGTTGGCAAACACTGCCGAGATGCCGAGTTCGCGCGCCAGCATGGGAATTTCGGCACTGGCGCGGCCGTGGCGGACGATCAGAGCACCGCCCCTCGCCTGCAACGCCGCATCCAGTTCGGCCAGCGATTCGCGGATGAAATGCACGCGCCGGTCATGGCTCGAGGGTAATGCATCAAGAATGTCGGTATCGAAAACAAAGGCGCAATACACCTGTTCTGCTGCGGCGAGGGCGGCACTCAGGGCGGCGTGGTCATGGTCGCGCAGGTCGCGGCGGAACCAGACCAGGGCTTTTTCTTGGTTCATGGTTGGTTTGTACCCCGGGGACGATTAAAATTCCAGCCATGGATAGCGTCAACCTGACCGATAACTTCCTCATCGCCATGCCGGCGCTGGAGGATCCCTATTTTTCCCACGCCCTCGTCTATGTGTGCGAACACAACGAAAATGGCGCACTGGGGATTATCGTCAATCGTCCGATCGACATGAATCTGGCGGGTCTCTTCGACAAGATCGAGATCAGGCTAGATGCGGAAAATCTGGCCAACCTGCCGGTCTATTTCGGCGGACCGGTCCAGTTGGATCGTGGCTTCGTGCTGCATCGGCCAATCGGCCAGTGGCAATCGACGCTGGCGATCAACAGCGAAATCGGCCTGACCAGTTCCCGCGATGTGCTGGCTTCGGTCGGGAGTGCCGGGCTGCCGGCGGAAATCCTGGTCACGCTCGGTTATTCCGGCTGGGACGCCGGGCAGCTGGAGAACGAATTGGCCCAGAATTCGTGGTTGACCGTACCCGCCAAGGCCAGCATCCTGTTCGACCTGCCGCCGGAAGAACGCCTGCCGGCGGCAATGCAGAAACTTGGCATCAGCTTCTCCCAGCTCTCCGACGTCGCCGGGCATGCCTGAAGGCACAATCCTCGCCTTCGATTTTGGCGAGAAGCGCATCGGCGTTGCTACCGGCGAATCCCTGCTCGGAACGGCTCACCCGCTGACCGTGATCCACGCCGAAACGAACGACGACCGCTTTGCCGCCATCGGCAAATTGATTGCCGAATGGCGGCCAGTGCAGCTGGTGGTCGGCCTGCCAACCCACGCTGATGGCACGCCGCACGAGATGACCCGTCTCGCCCGCAAGTTTGCCGAGTGCCTGCATCGCCGTTTCGATCTGCCGGTCGGTTTTGCCGACGAGCGCCTGAGTTCGCTCGATGCTCAATCACGGTTGCGCGAAACCGGGCGCAACAGCAAGTCCGCCAAGCCGCTGCTCGATGCGGTGGCCGCTCAGCTCATCCTTCAAACCTGGTTCGAAAGCCCGCACCATGTCACCCCTGCCCAATCCCCTGCCTGATGCCGAGGCGCAGTGTCGCCAGCTGGCCGACCTGATTCGTCCGCAACTTCACCATAGTCCGGCGCTGATCGGCATCTACAGCGGCGGCGCCTGGATTGCCGAACGTCTGAAGGAACTGCTCGGCCTGCCGGAAGACATCGGCCTGATCGACGTTTCCTTCTACCGCGACGATTTTGCCGAGAAGGGATTGCACCCCCAGGTCAAGCCGACCGTCATTCCCTTCGACGTCGAGGGGCGGCACCTGATTTTGGTCGATGACGTCCTCTATACCGGCCGTACCACCCGCGCCGCGCTCAACGAGTTGTTCGACTATGGTCGTCCCGCTTCGGTGACGTTGGCCGTGCTGGCCGACCGGGGCGGCCGCGAGTTGCCGATTGGCGCGACCTGGTGCGTCTGGAATGTCGATCTGAGCGACGGCGAAAACCTGGTGCTCGGCAGGCAGGACGACGGCCAACTTGCGTGGAGGCTGGAAAATGCATAACCCGCAGTTGAACAAGGACGGCGAACTGACGCACCTGCTGTCGATCGAGGGCTTGCCGCAGCGCATCCTGACGCAGATTCTCGATACCGCGGCCTCCTTCATGGAAGTCTCGGCACGTGACGTCAAGAAAGTGCCTTTGCTGCGCGGCAAGAGCGTCTTCAACCTGTTCTTCGAGAACTCGACGCGTACCCGGACTACCTTCGAGATCGCCGCCAAGCGCCTGTCGGCCGACGTCATCAATCTCGACATCAACAAGTCCTCGGCCAGCAAGGGCGAAACCCTGCTCGACACCATCGACAACCTGTGCGCCATGCACGCTAATTTGTTCGTCGTGCGCCATGCATCGAGCGGCGCGCCCTACCTGATCGCCGAACACCTGCGTAATATCGGACGCGACGATGTGCACGTGGTCAACGCCGGCGACGGCCGCCATGCCCACCCGACACAGGGCCTGCTCGACATGTATACGATCAGGCATTACAAGAAGAACTTCTCGCAATTGCGCGTCGCCATCGTTGGCGACATCCTGCATTCGCGCGTTGCCCGCTCGGATATCCACGCGCTGACTACGCTGGGTGTCCCGGAGGTCCGCGCCATCGGGCCGGAAACGCTGCTGCCCAAGCATCTCGACAAGCTCGGCGTCCATGTTTTTCACGACATGAACGAGGGCCTCAAGGACGTCGACGTCGTCATCATGTTGCGCCTGCAGAACGAACGCATGACCGGCGCCCTGCTGCCGTCGGCCGGCGAATACTTCCGCCACTACGGCCTGACGCCGCAGAAGCTCGCACTGGCCAAGCCGGACGCCATCGTGATGCATCCGGGGCCGATGAACCGTGGCGTCGAAATCCACTCGGCGGTGGCCGACGGCGGGCAGGCCGTGATCCTGCCCCAGGTTACTTTCGGCATCGCGGTGCGCATGGCCGTCATGAGCATTGTTGCAGGGAATTGAGATGAATATCGAAATCAGGAACGGCCGAGTAATTGACCCGAAAAACAGCGTTGACCGCAGCAGTTCGCTTTATGTCGCCGAGGGCAGGGTTGCCGGGCTGGGCGAGGTACCGGAGGGCTTTGTCGTCGACCAAACCATCGACGCGGCCGGTTGCATCGTATGCCCCGGCCTGATCGACCTTGGTGCCCGCCTCAACAGCATCGAAGCCGAACTGGCGGCTGCCGTGGCCGGCGGTGTCACCTCGCTGGTCGTGCCGCCGGATGCCGATCCGCCGCTCGACGAGCCGGAACTGGCCGACCGTCTGGTGCACCGCGGTGCCGAAATCGGCAAGGCCCGTGTGCTGCCGCTCGGCGCCTTGACCTTGGGCCTCAACGGCGAGCGCCTGTCGGAACTTGCCGGCCTGAAAAAGGCCGGCTGCGTCGCCTTCTCGCAGGCCAACCGGGCAGTGGTCGATACCGAAGCCCTGCTGCGCGCCATGGAATACGCGACCACCTTTGGTTTTGCCATCTGGCTGCAGCCGCAGGATCACTGGCTGTCACGCAATGGCATCGCGCATGAAGGTGAGGTCTCCAGCCGCCTCGGTCTGGCCGGCATCCCGGTGGCCGCCGAAACCATTGCCATCGCGACCATCGTGCAACTGGTGCGCGATACCGGCTGCCGCGTGCATCTGACCCGCATCTCCTCCGCGGCCGGCATCGCCCTGATTCAGCGGGCACACCATGACGGCTTGCCGATCACCTGCGACATCGGCGTGCATCACCTGCTGCTGACCGAAAACGACATCGGCTATTTTGACCCGCATGCCCGCTTCAGCCCGCCCTTGCGTGCACAAAATGATCGTCTGGCCTTGTCGGACGCCGCTGCCACCGGCGTGGCGGCGATCTGCTCCGACCATACGCCGGTTGGTGCCGATGACAAACTGCTGCCCTTCGGCGAAGCCAAGGCAGGCGCGACCGGCCTCGAAGTGCTGTTGCCGCTGACCTTGAAGTGGGCCGAAGCGGAGCACGTGGATTTGCCGACGGCACTGGCACGTATTACTTCCGCCCCGGCCGAAGTGCTCGGACTGGCCGGCGGGCATTTGGCGCCGGGAGCGGCGGCCGATATCTGCGTGTTCGACCCACAAGCGCACTGGCAATTGACGCCGGAATCGCTGCAGAGCCGCGGCAAGAACTCGCCTTGGCTGGGTTACATGATGACCGGCAAGGTCAAGGCCACGCTGGTTGGCGGGCGCCTCGTCTATTCTGCGTGAGTCAGGCGGGCGACGGCCTCGGTCGTAGCGCCGCGCACTTCGAGTACCTTGCGCCGCGAAGTCTGGCCGCTTTTCAGGTTGACCGCAGCCTTTGGAATGGCCAGTGCTTCGGCAACGAACTTGACCAATGCGTCGTTCGCCTTGCCATCGACAGGCGGCGCGGCGAGGCGGATTTTCAGGGCATCGCCATGGCGCCCGGCGAATTCGCTCTTCTTCGCGCCAGGCTGGATATGCAGGGTCAGCGTGATCCGTCCGTCAGCCGTCACGCGGAACCAGTCGTTCACAGGAACATCAGCACCACTTGCAGCAGCAGGATGGCGACCAGCGGTGACAAATCGATGCCGGAAATGAGCGGAATGAAGCGGCGAATCGGGTCGAGAATCGGCCGTGTCAGCTGGTAGGCCGGCGCTGCCATCGGCGAGTGCGGGTTGACCCAGGAAAGTACCGCCTGCAGGATCAGCGCACCGATCATGATGTAGACCGTCAGGCGCAGCATGCTGCGAATGGCGAGCATCAGGATCATCAGGATCATGCCGACGCTGTCGGAGCTCAGTTCAACGCTGGACGCCGCAATCACCACGCCAGCCATGATCAGTTGCAGCCAGAGCGCGGCGATCAGGCTGGCCCAATCCACGCCGCCGATGCCGGGAACGATGCGGCGCAGAGGCTTGACCGCCCAGTTGGTGAGTTTGACGACGAAGTCACCAAACTGCCCGGCGAAGGAAATGCGCAGCCACTGCATCATGAAGCGCAGCAGGAACAGTGTGCAGAAAAAACTGACGACCGCGTCGAGCAGGAAAAAGACCGCCTGCATCACGCGGCTCCCAGCAATTTGCCAAGTTCGCGACCGCGCGCATCGGCTGCCTTGCAGCCGGCGACGATGCCTTCCTTGACGCGATGCGTCGCCATCGTCCTGAGCGCAGCTTCGGTCGTGCCACCCTTGGAGGTGACGCGTTCGCGCAACAGTGAAGTCGGCTCGGTGGACTGCGCCGCCAGGGCAGCCGCACCCTGCACGGTTTCGATGGCCAGTTGGCGCCCCTGTTCAGGGCTTAAGCCAAGTTCGGCAGCCGCCTCCTGCAAGGCCTCGATAAACAGGAAAACATAGGCCGGACCGCTACCGGAGATGGCCGTGACGGAATCCATCCGCGCCTCGTCATCGATCCAGACGGTACTGCCGACGGCGTGCAGAACCCGGTCGGCTGCCGCGCGCTGGACGGCGCTCACTTCCGGTAGCGCACACAGGCCGGTGATCCCGGCACCGATCAGGGCCGGGGTATTGGGCATGCAGCGCACGATCCGGCGATGTCCGCCCAACCAGCGCGACAAGACACTCATGTCGAGTCCGGCGGCAATGCTGATGACCAGCGCTTGCCCAAGCTTGTCGACGAACGGAGCGAGAGCCTCCTTCATCTGTTGTGGCTTGACCGCGAGCAGGAGGATGTCCGGCGCGACTGGTGCGGTGTCGGCGCCGGCATGGCAGGTGACTGAGTAAGCAGCGGTCAGTTTGGCGCGGGCATCGGCACCCGGGTCGATGACGTCGATGTCCCTGGCGGCAAAGCCCTGCTTCAGCATGCCGCCAATCAGGGCGTTGGCCATGTTGCCGCCGCCGAGGAAAACAATTTTCATGCGTAGTTTCTCTCACCAAAAATGGCCGTGCCAATGCGGACGATGGTCGCGCCCTCGGCCACGGCGGCTTCTAGATCATGGGACATGCCCATGGACAGGGTGTCGAGCGGCACGCCGGCAGCCACTGCCGTGTCAAATATTTCGCGCAGCTTGCGCAACGGCACGCGCTGGGCGGCGAACCCGTCGGTCGGCTCCGGGATGCCCATCAGGCCGCGCAAGCGGAGATTCGGCAGGGATGCCACGGCCCGGCACAGATCGAGGGCATCGCCCGGCGCGCAACCGCTCTTGCTGGACTCGCCGGAAATATTGACCTGCACGCATACCTGAAGCGGCGGCCGCCCGGCGGGGCGCTGTGCCGAAAGACGATCGGCGATTTTCAGGCGCTCGACCGAGTGTACCCAGTCGAAATGCTCGGCCACCAGTCGCGTCTTGTTGCCTTGCAGCGGGCCGATGAAATGCCACTCGAGCGCGAGGTCGGCGCAGGCGAGTATCTTGTCGATCGCTTCTTGTGCATAGTTCTCGCCAAATGCGCGCTGCCCGACCCGCGCCGCCTCGATTACGTTCGCCGCCGCCCAGGTCTTGCTGACCGCCAGAAGGCTGACCGATTGGGGGTTTCGACCGCTGGCGAGGGCTGCCTTGTCGATGCGTGATCGAACGGCTTGCAGGTTGGAGGCGATTGCGCTCATAATTGTTTGGAATTCTTCCTGTTTCCAGTATACACGCGCCGCGAGGACGATCCGCATGGACATCACCGAACTGCTGGCCTTTGGCGTCAAGAACAAGGCCTCCGACTTACACCTGTCGTCGGGCTTGCCGCCGATGATCCGCGTTCACGGCGACGTACGCCGCATCAACCTGCCGCCGATGGAGCACAAGGATGTGCACGGCATGGTGTACGACATCATGAGCGACACCCAGCGAAAGGTTTATGAAGAAACGCTGGAGTGCGATTTTTCCTTCGAGATTCCCAACCTGGCGCGTTTCCGGGTCAATGCCTTCAACCAGCAGCGCGGCGCCGGCGCGGTGTTCCGGACCATTCCATCGAAGATACTGACGCTCGATGACCTGAACTGTCCGAAGATATTCAAGGATATCGCCGAATACCCGCGCGGCATCGTGCTGTGCACCGGGCCAACCGGTTCCGGCAAGTCGACGACGCTGGCGGCAATGGTCAACCACGTCAACGAGAACGACTACGCGCACATCCTGACGGTCGAAGACCCGATCGAATTCGTGCATGAAGCCAAGAAATGCCTGATCAACCAGCGCGAAGTCGGCCCGCATACGCTGTCTTTTGCCAACGCGTTGCGCTCGGCGTTGCGCGAGGATCCGGACGTGATCCTGGTCGGCGAGATGCGCGATCTGGAAACCATTCGCCTGGCCCTGACCGCCGCCGAAACGGGGCACCTGGTTTTCGCCACCCTGCACACCTCGGGCGCAGCCAAGACCATCGACCGCATCGTCGACGTCTTTCCCGCGGCGGAAAAGGAAATGGTGCGCTCGATGCTGTCCGAATCGCTGCGCGCGGTCATCTCGCAGACGCTGCTCAAGACCAAGGATGGTAACGGTCGCGTGGCGGCCCACGAAATCATGATCGGCACGCCGGCCATTCGCAATCTGATCCGTGAAAACAAGGTGGCGCAAATGTATTCTGCGATCCAGACCGGCCAGAGTTTCGGCATGCAGACACTGGACCAGAATCTGCTCGACCTCGTGCGGCGCAACGTCATTTCGAGTGCCGAGGCACGGGCCCGGGCGACCAACAAGGACAACTTCCCCGGCTGAGCGGGGCGGATATCAGGGAAAGAGGGGCAGTTATGGAACGCGATCAGGCAATGAAATTCATGCACGACCTCCTGCGCCTGATGGTGCAGAAAAAGGGGTCCGACTTGTTCATCACCGCCAATTTTCCGCCGGCGATCAAGGTGGATGGCAAGATCATGCCGGTGTCCAACCAGATTCTGACGCCGCAGCACACGGCGGAACTTGCCCGGTCGATCATGAACGACCGGCAGGCGGCCGAGTTCGAGTCCACCAAGGAGTGCAATTTCGCGATCTCGCCGGCCGGGATCGGGCGCTTCCGTACCAATGCCTTCATCCAGCAAGGCCGGGTCGGTGTCGTCTGTCGGACCATCAACCAGACCATTCCGACCCTTGACGAACTTCTGTTGCCCCCGGTCCTGAAGGACATCGCGATGACCAAGCGCGGCCTGGTCATCTTCGTCGGTGGTACCGGCACCGGCAAGACGACCTCGCTGGCGGCCCTGGTCGACTACCGCAACGAGAACACCTACGGCCACATCATTACGATCGAGGACCCGATCGAGTACGTCCACGAGCACAAGAACTGCATCATCACCCAGCGCGAAGTCGGGGTCGATACCGACGACTGGAAGCCGGCGCTCAAAAACACCTTGCGCCAGGCGCCCGATGTGATTCTGATGGGCGAAATCCGCGATCGCGACACCATGGACTACGCCATCGCCTTCGCCGAAACCGGCCACCTGGCGCTGGCAACCCTGCACGCCAACAGTTCCAACCAGGCGATCGACCGCATCATCAACTTCTTCCCGGAAGAGCGTCGCCACCAGTTGCTGATGGACCTCTCGCTCAACCTGCGCGCCATGATCTCCCAGCGCCTGATTCCCAAGAAGGACGGCAAGGGGCGCCTGGCAGCGATCGAGGTCATGCTCAACTCGCCCTTCATCTCCGACCTGATTTTCAAGGGCGAAGTCGGCGAGATCAAGGAAGTCATGAAGAAATCCCGAGAACTCGGCATGCAAACCTTCGACCAGGCGCTGTTCGACCTCTATGAGGCGGGCAACATCACTTACGAAGACGCCCTGCGCAATGCCGATTCGCTGAATGACCTGCGCCTGCAGATCAAGTTGCGCGGCAAGGAATCCAAAGATCGCGACCTGACCTCCGGCATCGGCCACCTCGATATCATCAAGTAACCTTGGTGCGCTCCGCTCCGGGCCGAGCCTGGGGTAAAATCGTGCCTCGGTGTGCAGCGCCCCGCCTTGCCGGGGCGTTTCTTTTTTAGCTCATGTCCGGCCTCAATCCCCAGCAGCGCGAAGCGATCCATTACCTAGACGGCCCCTTGCTGGTGCTGGCTGGCGCCGGCTCGGGCAAGACGCGGGTAATCACGCAGAAGATCGCCTATCTGGTTCAGGACTGCGGTTTCCAGCCGCGCAACGTGGCCGCCATTACCTTCACCAACAAGGCGGCGAAGGAGATGCAGGAACGGATCGGCAAGCTCCTGTCGCGGTCGACGGCCGAAGAACTGCAAATTTCAACCTTCCATTCGCTCGGTGTCCGCATCCTGCGCGAAGAGGCCAAGGCGCTTGGCTACAAGCCGCGTTTTTCCATTTTCGATTCTGCCGATTGCGCCGGCATCATCGGCGACGTGGCCAAGACCGTCGACAAGGCGACGCTGCGGCGTCTGCAGTCGATCATCTCCAACTGGAAGAATGCGCTGGTGACGCCCGAGGCGGCGCGCCAGTTTGCCACCAGCGAGCACGAGGCGCTGGCCGCCGCTGCCTACCTGTCCTACGAAGCGACCCTGAAGGCCTACCAGGCCATGGATTTCGACGACCTGATCGGCCTGCCGGTCAAGCTGTTCAGCGAGCATCCGGAGGTCACCGAGAAATGGCAGAACCGCCTGCGCTACCTGCTGGTCGATGAATACCAGGACACCAACGCCTGCCAGTACCAGTTGCTCAAGCTGCTGACCGGCGTCCGCGCCCAGTTCACCGCCGTCGGTGACGACGATCAGGCGATCTACGGCTGGCGCGGTGCCGACATCGACAACCTGAAGAAGCTGCCGGCCGAATTCCCGGCGCTCAAGGTCATCAAACTGGAGCAAAACTACCGGTCGACGGTGCGTATCCTCAAGGCGGCCAACAACGTCATCGCCAACAACGAAAAGCTGTTCGACAAGAAACTGTGGTCCGAACTGGGGCATGGCGACCCGATTACCGTCACCGCCTGCAAGGACAACGAGGCCGAGGCCGAGGGCGTGGTCATGAAGCTGCAGGCGCACCGCTTCGAGCAGCGCGGCAGGTTCCGCGATTACGCCATCCTCTATCGTTCCAATCACCAGGCGCGGCTGCTGGAGACGCAATTGCGCAACCAGAAGATTCCCTACCTGCTGTCGGGTGGGCAGTCCTTCTTCGACAAGGCGGAAATCAAGGACATCACCGCCTACCTGCGCCTGCTGGCCAACGAGGACGACGATCCGGCCTTCATCCGCGCCGCGACCACGCCCAAGCGCGGTATCGGCGCTGCCACCCTGCAGGTGCTCGGCACCTATGCCGGCGAACGCCACGTCTCGCTGTTCCACGCGGCGTTCGAGGAAGGCTTCGCACACCGTGTGCAGCCGCGGCAACTGGAGCCGCTGCTCGAGTTCTGCCACTTCATCAACCGCATCCAGAGCCGGGCGACTCGAGAGCCGGCACAGCAGGTTCTTCCTGACCTCCTCACGGCCATCGACTACGAAACCTTCCTCTACGACCATGAGGAAGAGCGCACGGCGCAGACGCGCTGGGCCAACGTCTGCGAATTCGCCAACTGGTTGAACGGCAAGGGTGAGGAAGAAGGCAAGACCCTGATCGACCTGACGCAGAGCATCGCCCTGATCAACATGCTCGACAAGCAGAATGGCGACGATGTCGACGCCGTGCAACTCTCGACGCTGCATGCCGCCAAGGGGCTGGAATACAAGCATGTTTTCCTGGTCGGCATCGAGGAGGGCATCCTGCCCCATCGCGAATCGCTGGACCCGGCGAAGATCGAGGAGGAACGCCGGCTGATGTATGTCGGCATCACGCGCGCCCAGCGCTCGCTGCATCTTTCGTACTGTGAACGGCGGAAGCAGGCGCGCGAATTCATTCCCAGCGAACCGTCGCGCTTCATCGCCGAAATGGGCAAGGACGACATTCGCTTCTCCGGCGGCAAGCTGGCTGCCGAACCCGACAAGGCGACTGGCAGCGCGCGGCTCGATGCGCTGAAAGCCATGCTCGGCGGCAACAAGCGCTAGACGTCCGGTCAGACCGCGATACTACGGGTACTTCCTTCGTGACGCCCTGGCGATCACCGTCCCGGGCGCCCGTTCTCTGCCCTGTTTGCGTCAACGAAAATGGGGAGGCCGCAGCCTCCCCATGATGTCTTGTTTAGCGTGGGTTACTTGGACTGGCCGATCAGGTAGTCCGCAGCGCCCTTGATTTCGTCGTCGGACAGGTCGGCGGCGCCGCCCTTCGGGGGCATGGCGCCCTTGCCGCCGATCACGCTCTTGTAAAGCGCTTCGTTGCCTTGCGCGATACGCGGGGCCCAGGCGGCCTTGTCGCCAGACTTCGGTGCCCCGGCAACGCCGGTATTGTGGCAGGCGCCGCACACGGAGTTATAAACCGTCGGTCCGTCTTTTGGTCCGGCAGCAACGGCGGGAGCAGCCTTGGCCAACTCGAACCGGGCAACCGGCTGGATGCGAACATCGGCGTCGTCGCTCTTGCCGGCATCGGCAGCGGAGCCAAACGTCTTGACCGTGAACGGTACGATAACGGCGATCAATACAACCGCCAGCACGATTGTCGCCCACATGATGCTCTTGGAAGAATATTGCCCGGCCATGCTGATTACCTCGACGCGAAAAATAAAAGTGCCTGATTATAACGGCTTAGGGCGGATACGGCGCAAAAAAAACCCCGCCGGTTGGCGGGGTTGGAAGTTCTCGAAAGGGGGTTTCGAGAGGAGGGGTTCAATGAATGATTGCACTATAGCCATCCGCCTTCGAAACGTCTGTCGTCCTTTCGTAGCCTTGTGTAACAGAGTGTAGTCCGTGAATTGTTGCGTTGCGGCATGACATGGTGTCGGGTTTGCTACATGATGCAGCGACGTGCCTATTTACAGGGCACGAAATTTCCTGGCGACACCCAATAATTCATGGAGGAGACACCATGCAGAAGTCGCTTCACATCGATCCGGGCAAATGCACCGGATGCCTGCAGTGCGAAATGGCCTGTTCCTACGAGCACACCGGCGCCATCAACCCTTCAAAATCGCGGATCAAGGTTTTCGATTTTGAGCATGAAGGCCGAAAGGTGCCCTACACGTGCACCCAGTGCGCTGATGCCTGGTGCATGAATGCCTGTCCGGTCGACGCAATCACCCTCGACCTGGCGACCGGCGCAAAAGTCGTCAGCGAAGCCACCTGCGTCGGTTGCAAGGTATGCACCATCGCCTGTCCTTTCGGTACGGTCAATTACATGGCAGACGTCGGCAAGGTTCAGAAGTGCGACCTGTGTGCCGGCGATCCGAAGTGCGTGACCGCCTGCCCCACCGGTGCCATAACCTATGTCGATGCCGACTGGACCGGGCTGGACCGCATGCGCGCCTGGGCGGCCAAGGCCAACACTGCTGCCGTTGCGGCATAAGGAGGAGAGATCATGGGATGGAACAGAAAAGTCCTGCGCGTGAACCTCACCGCCGGCACCTGCACTCCTGAGCCGCTGAACATGGCCTGGGCCAATGATTACCTCGGCTCGCGCGGCCTGGCATCGAAATACCTGGTCGAGGAGACCGACCCCAAGGTCGATCCGCTGTCGCCCGAGAACAAGATGATCATGTCGACCGGCCCGTTGACCGGCACCATGGCGTCGACCGGTGGGCGCTATACGGTGGTCACCAAGGGCGCGCTGACCAACGCCATTGCCTGCTCGAATTCCGGCGGCTTCTTCGGCGCCGAAATGAAATTTGCCGGGTGGGACATGATCATTTTCGAAGGCAGGTCGCCCAAGCCGGTGTATCTGTTTGTCGAAAACGACAAGGCGGAACTGCGTGACGCGGCGCATCTGTGGGGCAAGACCTGCTGGGAAACCGAGGCGGCGATCAAAGCGTCGCATCAGGACCCGCAGATCCGCGTCTCCTCGATCGGCGGTGCCGGCGAGAATCTGGCCTTGTTCGCCTGCATCGTCAATGATCTGCACCGTGCCGCCGGGCGTTCCGGCGTCGGTGCCGTGATGGGTTCGAAGAACCTCAAGGCGGTGGCCTTGCGCGGCACCAAGGGGCTTTCCGGGATCAAGGATTTCCCGGCCTTCCTCGCCGCGGCCAATGCCGGCAAGAAAGTGCTGGCCGACAATGCGGTCACCGGCCAGGGCTTGCCCAAGTACGGTACCCAAGTCTTGATGAACGTGATCAACGAAGTGGGCGCACTGCCCACACGTAATCACCGTGACGTGCAGTTCGAAGACGCCGGGAAGATTTCTGCCGAAGCCATGCACGAGAAGCGACCAACCGACGGCAAGGCGCATCTGGTGACCAATGCCGCCTGCTTCGGGTGCACGATCGCCTGCGGGCGCATATCCAAAATTGACGAAACGCATTTCAGCGTCAAGAACAGCCCGCAATACTGGGGTGCTTCCGGTGGCCTGGAATACGAAGCGGCCTGGGCGCTTGGCGCGGCCAATGGCGTCGGCGATCTGGAGGCGCTGCAATACGCCAACCTGTTGTGCAACGAGCACGGCATGGATCCGATTTCCTTCGGGGCAACGGTGGGTGCGGCGATGGAACTCTACGAACTCGGCATCCTGAGCAAGGAGCAGATTGGCGTCGATGCAAAATTCGGGTCGGCAGAGGCGTTGTGCCAGTTGGTCGAGATGACAGCCAAGGGCGAGGGTTTCGGTAAGGAACTCGGGCAGGGCAGCGCCCGACTGTGTGCCAAGTACGGCCGCCCCGATCTGTCGATGAGCGTCAAGAGCCAGGAATTCCCGGCCTATGACGGGCGCGGCATTCAGGGCATCGGGCTGGCATATGCGACGTCGAACCGGGGTGCCTGTCACCTGCGCGGCTACACGATCGCCTCGGAAGTGCTCGGCATTCCGGTCAAGACCGATCCGCTGGCCACCGAAGGCAAGCCGGAACTGGTCAAGGCCTTCCAGGATGCGACCGGTGTTTTCGATGCGGCCGGGATCTGCGTGTTCACCAGTTTCGCCTGGACACTGGCCGACGTGCAGCCGCAGATTCAGGCGGCTTGCGAAGGAGACTGGTCGATGGAGAAGCTGAATCTGGTCGGCGAACGCATCTGGAACATGGAGCGCCAGTACAACCTGGCGGCCGGCATGAGCGCCAAGGATGACGATCTGCCACCGCGCCTGAAGAGCGAGCCGGCCAAGACCGGTCCGGCCAAGGGCATGGTCAGCGGCATCGACAAGATGAAGCCGGAGTATTACAGGGTGCGCGGCTGGACGCCGGAGGGCGTGCCGGAAAAGGCGACGCTGGACCGTCTCGGCCTGTGATGCCAGGGTGGCATGAGGAGCGGGGTGGCGCCGGGCGCTGCCCCGTTTTTCATTTCTCTGCGGAGTGAAAAACAATGAAACACATCATTCTCGGCAACGGGCCGGCTGGCGTGGTCGCCGCCGAAACCCTGCGCCGCGCGGCGCCTCATGACGATATTCTGCTTGCCGGCAACGAGGCGGCGCCGCCCTATTCGCGCATGGCGATTCCCTATCTGCTCGAGGGCAATATCGACGAGTCCGGCACCTATCTGCGCAAGGCGCCCGGTTATTTCGGGCAGTTGCACATCCGCCTGCATTGCGGCCGGGCAGTTGCGGTCAACCCGGAAAAGCGCACGGTTTTGTTCGCCGACGGCCATTTCGAGGACTATGACCGCCTGTTGATCGCCACCGGCTCGCATCCGGTGCGTCCGCCGATTCCCGGCATCGACCTGCCGCAAGTGCAGACCTGCTGGACACTGGATGATGCGCGCGCGATCGCGCAACTGGCCGGGCCCGGTTCACGCGTCCTGCAACTGGGGGCAGGCTTCATCGGCTGCATCATCATGGAAGCGCTGGTCAAGCGCGGCGTGCAACTGACCGTCGTCGAGATGGGCGACCGCATGGTGCCGCGCATGATGACCCCGGAAGCCGGCGGCATGATCAAGCGCTGGGTCGAAAAACAGGGGGTGCGGGTGGTTACGCAGGCCGGCGTTGAACGCATCGAAAATGGCCGGAATTCGCCGTTGACCGTGAACCTGTCGACCGGCGAGCAACTCGATTGCGACCTGTTGATCGTCGCCGCCGGGGTGGCGCCCAATGTGGCCTTTCTCGAGGGAACTGCGGTGCATGTCGCCAAGGGTGTGCTGGTCGATGACACGATGCAGACTTCGGTGCCCGGCATCTATGCGGCGGGCGATGTCGCCGAGGCCCCCGATCTTTTTTCCGGACGCCATCTGGTGGCGGCCATCCAGCCGAATGCCGCCGATCAGGCGCGCGTCGCGGCCCTGAACATGGCCGGCCAGGCGGCCCGAATGAAGGGCGTGCTGGCGATCAACGTGCTCGACTCGATGGGGATGATCTCGTCGTCGTTCGGCGAATGGCAGGGCGTGGCTGAAGGCGACGGGGTCGAACAGGTCGATGAGGCCGGCGGGCGCTACCTCAGCCTGCAGTTTGCCGGCGACGTGCTGGTCGGCGCCACCTCGATCGGCCTGACCCAGCATGTCGGGGCCCTGCGCGGCCTGATCCAGGGCAAGGTACGGCTCGGCGCATGGAAGGCCCGGCTGATGGAAACGCCGATGCGCTTTCCCGAAGCCTACATTGCATGCCAGCAGGTCATTCCCTAGCGATGCGGCTGACCGTCAAGCTCTACGCAACCTTGAGCGATTACCTGCCGGCCGGCAGCCGGAACAACCGGGTCGAGGTCGATGTCGACCCGGATGCGACGGTCGACGCCGTATTGCAGCCATTTTCGCTGCCGCCGAAGCTGACCCATCTGGTTCTGCTCAACGGCGTCTTCATCCCGCGCGAGGAGCGCCCGGCCACCCGGTTAAACGAGGGGGACACGCTGGCCGTCTGGCCGCCGATTGCCGGTGGCTGAGCGGCCGTTTCCGTGGAGCGGCAGCCGCGTGCGGCAGATGAGCAGCACGCCGGAGGAATTCCGCAGGGCACTGGTTCAGGCCTTTGGCCCTGCCGTTAAGATGGATGTTTCAGGCGTCCTGCTGGCGGTTGATGGCGTGCAGTTGCATTTCGCGTTGAGGCACGAAAATATCCGGCAGATTGGTGCACTGCAGCTTGAGTCCCTCCGGGTCGAAATCAGCGTCCGCGCAGGTGCCGCGGCAGCGGCCGAAAAACTGCTGGCCAGGGTCGACCGCGCGACCCAGCGCGGGGGTGGCTAATCCTCGATGCGACAGATTTCCACGGCCGATAACGGAACCTGATAGTCCGCTGCCAGTTGGGCTTTCGCCGCATCCTCGATGGCCATGCCTTCACGCACGACGAAGTGGCGCGCCCCCGTGTAATCCATCGGGATGCCGGCGCGATCCTGCGTAATCCGATAGTGGATTTTGACGTTCATTGCTGTTTCCTTTTATGGTTTTGTATGATCCTGCCGACCTAGTATAGCCAATATTTGCTGCGGTGCAATATTGGAATTTGGTCGGGTAGATCAGGCAGGCCACATCGGCTGAGCAATGACCTCAGGCAAGCGCCGGGGGGTCGAGGCAGGCGGCGATATCGACGTCGTCGATCTGCTCCGGCCGCATGAAGCGCTCGGCGTAGTCACGATAGACGCCGGAACGCAGGAACAGATCGAACAGCTCGGGATCGATGTGCTGTTCCTTCTTCATCAGTGCCATGATCCGGATCGCCTCCGACAGCGTCTTGCCTTTCTTGTACGGACGATCGATGGCGGTCAGCGCCTCGAAGATGTCGGCAATCGCCATCATGCGGGCGACCGGACTCATCTGATCCTTGAGCAGGCGCTTCGGGTAGCCGCTGCCATCCATTTTTTCATGGTGGCCGGCGGCGATTTCGGGAACGTTGCGCAGGTGCTTCGGGAAAGGCAGCTGGGTCAGCATGATCAGCGTCTGCACGATATGCTCGTTGATCTTGTAGCGCTCTTCCTCCGACAGTGTGCCGCGCGCGACGCCAAGGTTGTAGAGCTCGCCCTTGTTGTAGAGCAGTTCGGGGACCGGCATCCGGATTCCCCACTTGTTGTCGGCCGGCATGATGTCCTTCGGGCCGCGCTCGAACAGGTGTTCCGGCTTGTCGGCGAGCAGGCGTTCGGCGACCGGCAGCGCCGGCGCCGGGGTGCGCGCCTTACGCGCCTTTTCCTCATGCGAAATGCCGATACGGTCATCGAGGGTGCGTGTCCACGTCCGCGCGGCAATCTCCTTGAGCCGCGCGAGTTTCTCGGGCGCCATGAATTCGCCACCCTCGTTGCAGGTGGCGATGAAGGCGAAGTCGTCGTCCAGCTGTGCCAGCGCCGTGGCCAGCCGTGCCTGCGCCGCGGCTGCGGATTCGCCGGCGGCGATCGATTTCAGGCTGGCGATCTCGGCATCGCGCTTCAACACCTCGAAGCGCATCCGCACTTCATGGATGCGGTCGTACAGGGTTTCGAGCTTGGTTGCCTTGTCGACCACGTATTCCGGTGTCGTCACCTTGCCACAGTCGTGCAGCCAGGCGGCGACATGCACGGCTTCCCATTCCTCTTCGCCGAGCTGGAAATCCTGATAGGGGCCGCTGGTTTCGGCGCAGGCGGCGCGCGCCAGCATCTTGGTCAGTTCCGGAACGCGGGCACAGTGGCCGCCGGTATAGGGGCTCTTGGCATCGATCGCGCCGGCGATCAACTGGATGAATGCCTCGAAGAGCATTTTCTGGGCGCGGATCAACTCCTTGCTTTCCAGGGATACTGCCGAAGAGGCAGACAGGGCCTCGATAAAGCTCAGGCGGGCGGCGTCGGTTTCAGCATGCTGCAAGAGCAGTATGGCGCCGACCAGGTTCTGCTGGCGGTTGAGTAGCGGTACCGCAATTGCTTGACTGGCGCCGCAATCCGCCAGAATTTCCGCCAGCCCGAGGGCTTCGATGTCGGCAGCGGACAGAGGGGCGGCACGCGCTGCCCGAGCCGCCAGTGCGCCGCCCAGCAGCGGGCTGGCCGCTGCCGGGGTCGTGACGGGTTTGCTGCCGGGGAGTTGATTGCCGTCCGCCTTGAGGCCGCTGGCCGGCAGAAGCTTGTCGTCATCGGCCAGATAAAGCACGCCGGCGTCGGCGTTGGCCGCCGAGATCGTTTCGCTCAGCAGACGTGGCAGCAGGCGGTCGAAATTATGCTCGCCGGCGACCGCCATGCTGATGTCGAGAAAGCGGCGGATTGTCCGTTTCATGCTGTCCATGGTGACGGTCAGCTCATTGACCTCGAGCACCAGCGACTGGACCATGATCGGCTGCGAAAACTCGAAGCGGCGGATCGCTTCGGCCTCGCCCGCCAACTGGCGCAGGGGGCCGGAGATGCCGCGCGCCAGCCCCCAGGTGATCGGAATCGCCAGCAGGATGACGAGGGCCATGGCGATCAGCGAATGACGCATCAGCGCATTGGCGGCGGCCATCAATTCGCGATCCGGAATCGCCGTGATCAGGAAGAGCGGCCTGGCGCCTTCCAGCTTGAGCGGGCGGATCGCCACATGCCAGCTGTCGCCGGCGACGTCCAGCGCCAGTTCGCGCACCGCCGACCCGTCCATGCCCTGAACGATCGGCAGCAAGCGGGCGAGAACCGGCGAACCGAGTTCGCCGAGGTTGGCCAGCACCGGTTTGGCGTCCGGGCTCTCCGGCAGGCGCACGGCTTTGCCCGGATCTTCGTAGGCCAGCGTCTCTCCTGCCTGGTTGGCCAGCACCACCTGGGATCCCGGGGTTACCTTCTGCCGGGCCAGCGACTGGTCGAGGGTTTCGAGATTGATGTCGGCGCCGACCACGGCTTCGGACTTGCTGGCCCGGTTGGCGATGGTCGTGCCGACCCGCCGGGTGGTGAAGAACAGATAGGGGGACGTCTTGATCTGCCCGCCGGCGGTCAGCGCGGCCTGGTACCAGTCGCGGGTGCGCGGATCGAAGGAGGTCGCGTAATCAGGACGGTCGTCGCTGCGCAGCGTGGCCAGTTCCGCATCGAGGTAGATGAAGCGGCCGCGCGCGCCATCGCTTGCGTGTTCGATGCTCTGCACGATGAGGGCCGTGCGTTCGGGCGCGTTGAAGAACTTTCGGCCGCTTTCGCTGCGGATACGGCGCACCATGAAAAAATCACCGTTGCCGTAGCCGACATAGATCGAGGTCAGCGCCAGCGAGTTGTTCAGGGCCTCGCGCATGAAGCCCAGGTTCCCCAGCCGTTCGTCGAGGGATTTCGCCTGGGTGATGCCGTCGAAACTCAACAACCGGGTCGCCATCTCGGCCGGGCCGATGAGGTTGGAAAATTCGCTCAGGGTTTCCTCGCTGATGCGGTTGCTCAATTCACTGGCCGAGTTTTCGAGAAGATTGCGGCTGGTCTTGAAGCTGAGCCCGCCGATGACGCCGCCGACGAGCAGAATCAGGGCCAGGAACAGCGTCGAGATGTGAACATGGAGTGGGAAGCGGCGAGTCATCGCGTAACCTTCAACGGTCGGGATGGCCCATGTTACGCGCAAGCGCGGTCGGGATAAACTGCGCAATCAAGGCCGGGGGAGGAGAAGTCAGCATGCACCAGAACATCAGTTTCATCACGCTCGGCGTCGCCGACCTGGCGCGTAGCCGCGCCTTTTACGCCGCGCTCGGCTGGCAGGAATCTTCCGCCAGTCAGCCGGAAATCGCGTTTTTCAATGCCGGCGGCGTGGTGCTGGGCATGTTCCGGCGTGATTCGTTGGCCGAGGATGCCGGCGTGTCTGCCGCAGGCAACGGCTTCCCGGGGTTCACCCTGGCGCATAACGTTGCATCCGAGGCTGCTGTCGACCGGCTTCTGGGTGAGGCGGTCGCTGCCGGCGGGCGCCTCGTTCGCCCGGGCGGAAAGGTTTTCTGGGGCGGCTACCGGGGCTATTTTGCCGACCCCGACGGGTTTTTGTGGGAGGTCTGCTGGAATCCGTTCTTCCCGCTCGATGCGGCGGGACGCGTGCAATTGCCGGTCTGAGGCGCTGATAAATAGTTCTTTGCGCGCCTGGCGAAATTGGATAATGTCCGCCTTTTTTCGTCGGGATCGTTGCGCTCATGAAAGTCATCGGCTTTGCCGGCTGGTCCGGCAGCGGCAAGACCACGCTGGTCGAACAGGTGATCGGCAGGCTCGAAATGCGCGGTCTGGCGGTCTCCCTGATCAAGCATGCGCATCACGAGTTTGATGTCGATTACCCCGGCAAGGATTCCTGGCGGCATCGTCGGGCGGGCTGCCGCGAAGTGCTGGTGACCTCGGCCAATCGCTGGGCGATCATGCACGAACTGCGCGGCCGCCCGGAGTTGACGCTGAACGAGGCGCTGGCCCAGTTGGCACCGTGCGATCTGGTGCTCGTTGAGGGGTTCAAGCGCGAACCCATTGCGAAAATCGAAATTTTCCGCAGCGCGCTCGGCAAGGAGCAACTGTTTCCCCGCGACCCCCACATCATCGCGGTAGCCAGCGATGCCCCGGTGACGACGACCCTGCCGCAATTCGACCTGAACGATACGGCGGCCATCGCCGAATTCATCCTGCGCTACACAGGGCTCGACAAAACGAGTCCCGGTTAACGCTGAAAACAGGTGGAAAAGCGGTTCGTGAATCGCTTGAGCCGCGTGTGGTGGCGAATCAAATAAGGCCAAGCCTGCCGGCTTGGCCTTGTTGTTTGACGCTTGGAGCCCAACTTCCTGCTTGCCTATACCCCACGTCCAGGGACGCGATCCTGCATACAGACGCACATTCCGTGCTTGCTCTTTCTATATGAATCGGCCCCTAAGCATCCGATGGGGACGCCATGCTTGGTGCGGACTGGATTCTCCGCAGATTGTCGTAGGTGGCACCTTCATCGTATGACCAGGTGGCCTCCATGCCTTCGGTACGGATCGGCCCTTGCGCACCGGCCGGTGCGGCCACACTTGGTTCAGACTGGATATGCCTCAGATTGTCGTACGCGGCGCCGTCGTCGTACGAAAAACCGCTCGCCGCACCAAACGAGGCGAGAGGAGCCATTGCCCCGGCAACCAGCAGCAGCTTGCAACCTGATTTGAGTAGTGGATTGAGTTTCATGATGTGTCTCCTTAGATCGATTCACTTTTCGATCTCGAGATGGCGTCCCGGTTTGCGCCGAAACAATTGATGCTGCTTCCGGACATTACCAAGCGGCTACCACCCCGTTTAAGATGAAGGCGCGGATCCTGTCGCCAGGCTTCCTCGGCTCCATCAGCAGCGCATCCGGCTTTCAGGATGCGACACAGGGTTGACTCCTGCGCAGTGAACCAAGTTCCACCGCCTTGCGAAAATCTTCCGGAACGCCTCCTAACGCCTGGGCGCCTGGTCAAGGGCGGCCATGACGGTCGCTTGCAGGTTGCTGCCCGCTCGCTCGGGTGCTACATCGTCAAGCGCGAATAACGCAAGAATGCTGCCGACAAAATCCTTGTGCTCATGCGGCGCATTTTCGTACCAGTTACGCAGGTATTCGCCGAGCCGGTTACGGGCATCCGCCGGGTCGAGGTTCAGGTAGTTGAGCGCCTCCCAGTTCTGCGGGTTTTCCTGGAACAGCGGCAGCAGCAGATTGGCCACGACTTCATTTTCAGTTCTGAGATAGGGGTTTTCGCGCAAGCGCTGCTCGTTGTCACGCAGCCAGGCCGCTAATGGCGTATTGGGCGGCAACTGTCGGTGACCTTCGCTGACCAGGTGGTCGAAGAATCGGCGCAACTTGTTTGCCTGATCCGACCATTTCGGCGCTGGCGGTGAGGTATCCCAAGTGGCCGCCAGATTTTTCAGCGCAAACAGTGAAGCCGCTTCGCACAGGGTTTCCTCGAACCACTGGTTATGTCGGGTGATATCCGTACCGACGTTCTCCTCGTAGTTGGAAAGTATGTGGCACAACTCATGGGCGAATTCGTAAACATAGAGATGCCAGTTTTCTCCGCTGGCGTGCAGATGGACCTGATATTCGCCATCCGGCCCGCGCTCATACAAGGCGACCGGCGCCGTGTTGGTGTGCCTCACCACAATGGGCGCCGCCAGCTTCGTCGGCAGTCGCGCCATCAATTCGTCGGCGACCGAGTAAAGCACGGTTTCAATCGATTCGCGCGGCACGTTGCCCCACCCCCCACCCTGAACCGAGAGTGTGAGCCCCATCTTCTTGCTGTTGAGTTGCCCTTTGGGCGGCACCTGTTTTCCCGTTTCCGCATGGGCCAGCGAAACCGCCAGGGAAGCTACGATCAGCGGCAGGCGCAGGTTGCGGGCAACCCAGGCTCTGGGCGTTCCCCTGCGGCGTTCGGTCCTCTGCTTCGCCTTCATGGGCCTTTCCTCCTCAAGCCGCCGTACACTCGGAATTAGGCCCGAACAATCGTGCCTTGTTCCCGTGAATCAATCGCGTTGATCGGGGGCGGCGGAAGGTACCCTGCTCAACCTTCGCGGGTTGCCTCGAAGCGCCCCAGTTCCTCGCGAGTGTTGATGTTCTCGAAGGCCTCCGCTTCGTCATCGAAGGCCACCTCGACCATTTTGAGCGTCGCGTACCAGCGGTCGATCTTGCGCCCGCCGCCGGCCAGGAATTCGCTCAGGTGCGGCAGCACCGTGCGCCGGCACAGGCAGAAAACCGGGTGCGGCTGGTCGAAGGTGCGGGCGACGGCGAGATCGGCATTGGCCGCGGTCAACCCCGAAAACAGGCGGGAAACCAGGTCGGCCGGCAGGAAGGGTGAATCGCAGGGGGCGGTAACGACCAGCGCATGCGTTGCCGCCGAGAGGGCGGCATGCAGCCCGGCCAGCGGCCCGGCGAAATCGGGAATCTCGTCGGGTACGACACGGTGGCCAAAGGCGGCGTAACGCTCGGTATTCTGGTTGGCATTGATCAGCAGTTCATCGACCTGCGGCGCCAGGCGCTCGGCGACCCAATGCACCATCGGCCGGCCGTGCAGTTCCTGCAGCCCCTTGTCGATGCCGCCCATGCGCCGGCCGAGGCCGCCAGCCAGAATGACGCCGCTAATCCTGTCGTTGATGAACTTCTTGTCGCTCATTGCGTGAACCGCTCCTCGCCGGTGAATAACAGGTAATGCTTGCCTTGGGCGCGGCCGATCATGGTCATGCCGATCTGCCGGGCAATTTCCCAGCCCATCTGGGTCAGGCCCGAGCGCGAGACGAGAAAGGGAATGCCCATCTGCGCCGTCTTGATGACCATTTCCGAAGTCAGCCGGCCGGTTGTATAGAAAATCTTGTCGCCGCCCTCCAGTCCGTCCAGCCACATCTGGCCGGCAATGGCGTCGACCGCGTTGTGGCGTCCGACATCCTCGACGAACATCAGGATGTCGCTGCCCTGCGCCAGGGCGCAGCCATGCACGGCGCCGGCCTGCTTGTAGATCGACTCGTGCTGGCGCACGGCATCGAGCAGGCCGTAGAGCATTGCCTGCGAAAGTCGGGCGGTCTTCGGCAGGCGGATATTGCCGACGTCCTCCATCAGGTCGCCGAACACCGTTCCCTGGCCGCAGCCGGTCGTGACCGTCCGCTTGTCCATGCGGGCCGCATCGATCGAGCGGCCGTGGCGTGTCGTGACAGCGACGGCATTGACCTCCCAGTCCACCTGCACGGCCGCGATTTCGTCGAGGCTGCCGAGCAGCCGCTGATTGCGCAGGTAGCCGATGGCCAGTGCCTCCGGTGCGCCACCCAGCGTCATCAGCGTGACGATCTCGCGCTTGTCGACATACAGGGTCAGCGGGTGCTCGCCGGCGACGGCGGTGGGTACCGGTTCGCCGAGTTCATTGCGGGCGGTGATGGCAAAAGTCAGCGGGCGCGAGGCACGGGTCAGCAGTGGACGATTCATTGGCAGGATTCTACACTTGGGGCAAGTTTCGGATATCCTGAACGTAATAGAGATTCCAGGCCTCCCCGTGAAAGCGTTTCCCGTCTCCGTCGTCATCGAAAAGGTCCGCCTCGACAATCGTTGGGCAAGCGAGAAATGGGAGGCGATCGGGGTCGTTCCCGCCTTCGATGCTGAAGTCGACGCGCCCGTCCGGCGGATTTTGGCCGATGCGGAGCGTGAACAATTCCTGGTCGGCCGTTTCGTGCTCGAACTGTTTCGCGACGAAGTTGATAACTACCACCTCAACCTGACCTCGCCCGAGCCGCGGGTTTTTGTCCTGTGGCGACTGGAAGACGACTTTGCGCGCCCGGTCAGCGTCACGCTGAGCTACGGCGAGGCAGCGCGCTGGCTTGATTCCGGCGAGCAATGCGACGGTGTTGCGATGCCGCCCGAGATCGCGGACTGGCTGGGTGATTTCGTCAATACGCACTACAAGCCGGCGGTGCGCAAGAAGGTGCGGCGCAACGACCCCTTTGCCGACTCGGCGGCGACGCCGCGTGACGGGGCGGTGCGCTCGTGAGCGAATCCGGCCGCTTCCTGGCCCGCTGGGCGCGCCTCAAGAAGGCCGCCGAGAGCGCGTCGGCCAGCGAGATTCCGGATGGCGAGGCCTTGCTCGCCCAACTGGGCCCGGACAGCGATTTCGGCCAGTTCCTGCGCCAGGAGATCAGCGAGGAAGTGCGCCGCACGGCCATGAAAACCCTGTTTGCCGACCCGCGCTTCAATGTGATGGACGGGCTGGACACCTACATCGACGATTATTCGATCAGCGATCCGATTCCCGAGGCCATGCTGGCTTCGCTCAATCAGATGCGGACCCTGTTCGGCGACCCGGACGATGAGCCGGCGCCGGAAGCGGTGCCCGAATCGCTGCCCGCAGAATCCATCGGCGCTTGCGACATTCTGGCCGGCGATGGACAGAATGTCGCAGAAATTCCACCTGACCAGATTCGTGGTGATGAAAATCAATAAGTTGCCGGACGTTTTTATTCTTCTTTGTTGGCATGAACCCTGCTAAACGTAGGCCTTTATGGAAGCCCTGTCTTGAAGATTTCTTCTCCTGATCGTTTCGCCGCCCCCGACAGCCCGCCGCTGCTCGCCGCTTACGCGGCACTGGCGGAGGTGCCGCAGCCGGAGCCGGTTCCGGCGGTCAGCATGCTTGCGGCCCGCCGCCTTGCCATCGTTGGCGATGCCGGGGTGGCGCTTGGCTGGGCGGAAAGGCTGGCGGGGCAGCGTCAGGTCACGGTCGTTGCGACCGACACGGTCTTCGATGGAGTTGCCTTGCCGGACGGTGACGAAGTCGTATTTGCCCCCGGCCGAGTGCTCGAACTCGCGGGACATCTTGGCGCCTTCGAACTGCGCTGGGAGTCGCCGCAGGGTGTGCCGCAGCAAGGCATGTTCGATACCGTGCTTGACCTTTCCGGCGCCCCGCTGCTCAAGCGGGTTGAGTTGCCGCAGGGCTATGCCGCGCCGGGGCGCGACCCGCTCGATCAGGCGCTGGCGGTCATCGACCTGCTCGCCTTCGAAGGCGAATTCGAGAAGCCGCGCTATGTGGCGGTCAATGAGCGCCTGTGCGCCCACAGCCGTTCGCAGAAGGCCGGTTGCAGCAAGTGCCTCGACGTTTGCGCAACCGAAGCCATCGTCAGCGCTGGCGACACGATCAGTCTCGACCCCTATCTGTGTCAGGGCTGTGGTACCTGCACCACCGTCTGTCCGTCCGGGGCACTTGCCTATCAGTATCCGCGTGCAGTCGATGTCGGCGTCTCGATCAGGGCGCAACTCACGGCCTATCGCGCCGCTGGCGGACAGGATGCCTGTCTGCTGTTCCATTCCGCCACGGCGGGCAGCAAGCAGCTGGCCTCGTTGCGGCGCGCCGGGCAGGCCTTGCCGGCCAACGTCATGCCGCTGGAAACCTGGAGTGTCGATGCGGTCGGCCTTGACCTGATACTCGGGGGCATCGCGCTGGGCGCTTCACGCGTTGCCATCCTTGGCGCCGGATCGCATGATCTGGCGCCGTTGCGAACCCAGGCCGGCCTGGCGCAGCGCATCCTGAACGGCTTGGGCTATGCCGGCGACCATGTCAAGATTGTCCCGGCGGAGAGCGACCTCATGGCCGCCCTGGCCGATTGGACGCAAACCACCGCCGTGCCGGCGGCCGAGTTCCGCCTGCTTCCGGAAAAGCGCACAACCCTCGAATTCGTCATCGACCACCTGCTGCGCCACGCGCCGCGCCCGGTCGACGCCATCGAACTGCCAGTTGGGGCCCCCTTTGGCACGCTCGCGGTCAGCGACGCCTGTACGCTCTGCATGTCGTGCACCAGTGCCTGTCCGGCCAGCGCCCTGAAGGCGGCGGCTGACGCGCCGCGCCTGTCCTTCCTTGAGCGTAACTGCCTGCAGTGCGGCCTCTGCGCCAGCACCTGCCCGGAGCAGGCGATTACGCTGACGCCGCGCCTGCTGCTGGCCCGGCGCAAGGACGAGCGGGTGCTGAAGGAGGCAGAGATTTTCCATTGCACGGCCTGCGGCAAGCCGATGGGTGCCAAGCCGATCATCGACGGCATGATCGCCCGGCTGGCCGGGCACAGCATGTATGCCAGCCCGGAAGCGCTGGCCCGCCTGACCCAGTGTGGCGATTGCCGCGTGATCGACATGATCAACAAGGAAAAGACTCTGAACGCCTGGGAGATGTCTGAATGAGCGCCGTCCTCGACAAACGCGCTGCGCCGCTTCTGAGTGAAGAGGATCAGGCGCGCGCCGAACATTATGCGGTGCTCTCGCGGCTCTTTGCGGCGGCCCCCGATGCGGCATTTCTTTTCCGCCTGCCGGCCCTGGCCGGGTCGATGGGGGGCGCCGGCAGTGCGCTGGGCCGGGCCTGGCTGATGCTTGGCGATGCGGCCCGAGCCACCAGTGTGGATGAGGCGGAAGAGGAATACACGCGGCTGTTCCTGACCATTGGCCGGCCGGAAGTGATGCTCTACGGGTCCTATTACCTGGCCGGCTTCATGATGGAAGGGCCGCTGGTCGAACTGCGTGACGACCTGCTCGAACTTGGCCTCGGCCGCCGATTCGGCGTCACCGAATCGGAAGATCACATCGCCGCGTTGTGCGACGTGATGCGCCACCTGATCGTGACCGGGCCCGACGCGGCAGGCCTCGCCCGGCAGCATGGGTTTTTTGCCAGCCACCTGGCGCCCTGGGTTGATCATTTGTGCGATGCCCTGGCCCGTGCGCCCGACGCCCGTTTTTATCCGCACGCCGGCGCGCTGGCGCGAGCTTTTTTTGACATTGAACGCCTGGCGTTCGACATGGTGTAGTCCGATTCAAGGAGGAGGGAAACATGAAAAACGAGCAAACCAACCTGCGCCGCCGCGGCTTTCTGCTTGCGGCAGGTGTCGGGAGTGCCGGGGCCGTGGCCGTGGTCGCTGCAGCAGCGACCGGTGCCGGCAAGGAGGTCGTCAAGGCGGCGACGGTAAGCGCTGCGGACAAGTCCGGGAGCTACGAAGAGAGCGCCCATGTCAGCAATTACTACCGCACTGCGCGGGTCTGACGGGAGAAAAAGCATGCTGACCAGAAAAATCACCAGCAGCGCGCGTCCGGAAATCGGCGTGTTTGCGGCGTCGACCCCGCCCGAAGTCACCGGGGTTCTCGGGCAGACCATGGATCGCCGCGCCTTCCTCAAGCGTTCCGGCCTTGTCGCCGGGGGCGGCGCGCTGGCCACCCAGCTGCCATACAACATGATCGGCAGCGCCACCGCGGCCGATGTTCCCAAGGGTGCCGCCGGCACCGAGACCAAGCGCACGGTCTGTACGCACTGTTCGGTCGGTTGTGCCGTCGATGCCGTCGTCCAGAACGGCGTCTGGATCCGCCAGGAGCCGGTCTTCGATTCGCCGATCAACCTCGGCGCTCATTGCGCCAAGGGCGCGGCAGTGCGCGAGCACGGGCACGGCGAGCACCGTCTCAAGTACCCGATGAAGCTGGTCGACGGCAAGTACAAGAAGATCAGCTGGGAACAGGCGCTCAACGAAGTCAGCGAAAAGCTGCTGGCGATCAGGAAGGAAAGCGGCCCTGACGCGACCTACTGGGTCGGTTCGTCGAAACAGAGCAATGAGCAGGCCTACCTGCTGCGCAAGTTCGTGTCGTTCTTCGGCACCAACAACATGGACCACCAGGCCCGCATCTGCCACTCGACCACCGTCGCCGGCGTTGCCAATACCTGGGGTTACGGCGCGATGACCAACTCCTACAACGACATGCAGTTTTCCAAGGCGGCGCTCTACATCGGCTCGAATGCCGCCGAGGCGCATCCGGTGTCGCTGCTGCACATGCTGCACGCCAAGGAGAGCGGCTGCAAGATGGCCGTCGTCGACCCGCGCTTCACGCGCACCGCCGCCAAGGCCGACATCTACACGCGCATCCGTTCCGGTACCGACATCCCGTTCATCTGGGGCATGCTCTACCACATCTTCAAGAACGGCTGGGAAGACAAGGCCTACATCGATGCCCGCGTCTTCGGCCTCGACAAGGTCAAGGCCGAGGTCATGACCTGGACGCCGGATCGCGTCCAGGACGTCACCGGCATTCCCGAAGCCGAGGTCTTCCGCATCGCCGAGATGCTGGCCAAGAACAAGCCGTCCACCGTCGTCTGGTGCATGGGCCAGACCCAGCACACGGTCGGCAACGCCAACGTCCGAGCCATGTGCATCCTGCAGCTGGTGCTCGGCAACGTCGGCGTCTCGGGCGGCGGCACCAACATCTTCCGCGGCCATGACAACGTTCAGGGCGCCACCGACGTCGGCCCCAATCCCGATTCGCTGCCCGGCTACTACGGCCTCGCCGCCGGCTCCTGGAAGCACTGGTGCGCGGTCTGGGGCGTCGATTACGAATGGGTCAAGAAACAGTTCGCCTCGCAGGCGCTGATGGAAAAGTCCGGCATCACCGTCTCGCGCTGGATCGACGGCGTGCTGGAAAACAATGAGAACATCGACCAGGATTCCAACATCCGCGCCGTCACCTACTGGGGGCATGCCCCGAACAGCCAGACGCGCGGCCTGGAAATGGTCGAGGCGATGAAGAAACTCGACCTGCTGGTCGTCATCGATCCCTATCCCTCCGCCACCGCCGCCATGGCGTCAATGGTCAGGAAAGACGGCGTCTATCTGCTGCCGGCCTGTACGCAGTTCGAAACCTCCGGTTCGCGTACTGCGTCCAACCGCTCCATCCAGTGGGGCGAGAAAGTCATCGAGCCGCTGTTCGAGTCGAAGCCCGACCACACCATCATGTACGCCTTCGCCAAGAAGTTCGGCTTCGAAAAGGAACTGGCGAAAAACTACCAGATCGTCAAGGACAAGACCGGCTGGGATGAGCCAGTCATCGAGGACGTCCTGCGCGAAATCAACAAGGGCACGTGGACCATCGGCTATACCGGCCAGTCGCCCGAGCGTCTGAAGCTGCACATGAAGCACATGAACACCTTCGACGTGAAGACCCTGCGCGCCAACGGTGGCCCGTGCGACGGCGAATATTTCGGCCTGCCCTGGCCGTGCTACGGCACGCCGGAACTGAAGCATCCGGGCACGCCCAACCTCTACGACACCTCCAAGCACGTCATGGACGGCGGCGGCAACTTCCGCGCCAATTTCGGCGTCGAGCGCGACGGCATCTCACTGCTCGCCGCGGACGGTTCTGCGTCCAAGGGCGCTGCCCTGCAAATGGGCTACCCGGAATTCGACCACGTCCTGCTCAAGAAGCTGGGCTGGTGGAACGACCTGACCGAAGCGGAAAAGAAGGCCGCGGAAGGCAAGAACTGGAAGACCGACCTGTCCGGCGGTATCCAGCGTGTCGTCCTGCAGGTGTATGGCTGCCATCCTTTCGGCAACGCCCGGGCCCGCGCCCTGGTCTGGAACTTCCCCGACCCGGTGCCGCTGCACCGCGAGCCGATGTACTCGCCGCGCCCCGACCTGGTCGACAAGTACCCGCAGCCGGACGACAAGAAGGTCTTTTGGCGTCTGCCGACGCTCTACAAATCGCTGCAGACCAAGGTCCGCGACATCTCCAAGGAATACCCGCTGATCATGACTTCCGGCCGTCTGGTCGAGTACGAGGGGGGCGGTGATGAGACGCGCTCCAACCCGTGGCTGGCCGAACTGCAGCAGGAAATGTTCGCCGAGGTGAATCCGCGCGATGCCAACAATGCCGGTTTCCGCAACGGGGAATACCTGTGGGTCGAAACGCCGAGCAAGGGGCGCATGAAGGTACGCGCCCAGGTCACCGAGCGGGTGGCGCCGGGCACCGTCTTCCTGCCTTTCCATTTTGCCGGATGGTGGCAGGGCAAGGACATGCTCGAGAACTACCCCGAGGGGGCGGCGCCCATCGTGCGCGGCGAGTCGGTCAACCAGGGCACGACCTACGGTTACGACTCGGTCACCATGATGCAGGAAACCAAGACAACGCTCTGCCGCGTCACCAAGGCCTAAAGGAGAAAATCAATGGCACGCATGAAATTCCTGTGTGACACGGAGCGCTGCATCGAGTGCAACGGCTGCGTCACCGCCTGCAAGAACGAAAACGAGACGCCGTGGGGAGTCAATCGCCGGCGTGTGGTGACCATGAACGACGGGGTGCCGGGCGAACGCTCGGTGTCGGTCGCCTGCATGCATTGTTCCGACGCGCCGTGCATGGCCGTCTGTCCGACCGACTGCTTCTACAAGACCGAAGAGGGGCTGGTGCTGCACAACAAGGATGCCTGCATCGGCTGCGGCTACTGCTTCTTCGCCTGCCCGTTCGGCGCGCCGCAGTTCCCGGAAGGGCCGGCCGCCTTTGGCGTGCGCGGCAAGATGGACAAATGCACGTTCTGCGCCGGTGGGCCCGAAGAAAACGGCTCCAAGGCCGAATTCGAGAAATACGGGCGCAACCGCCTGGCCGAAGGCAAGCTGCCGCTGTGTGCCGAAATGTGTTCGACCAAGGCACTGCTGGCCGGCGATGCGCCGGTGGTTTCCGACATCTTCCGCGAACGTGTGCTGCGCCGTAACAAGGGTGCCGAGGCCTGGGGCTGGACGACCGCCTACGGCAAGCCGGAGCAGCCGGCACCGGCGGCAAAGGAGGGGGCAAAATGAAAAATGCACTGATTCTGGCGTTGACCGCATGCGTCGGCCTTGCCGCCTGCGGCGAGTCGTCGCAGGTTCCCAGCTACAAGCAGGGGAACTACCAGGGAAAATCCGACACCCGGCCGTGGGAAGGCGGCCAGTTCGCTGGCAACAAACAGGCCTGGGACAATGCCCTGAGGCACCGCAACCAGGGGCAGACCGAGTACAACCGGGTCAAGTGAGGGGCTGACGATGACAACTTCAACTCTCAGGTCCGGGCTAGGGCGACTGCTCGTTGCGGGCTGCCTGCTGCTGGCCGGCAGTCTGCCGCTCGCGGCGGCCGACAACCCGACGCCGGCCCAGCAACAGGTCGAACGGCAACAGACGCAGCCGGGCAACAACGCGCCGGTGTGGCGCGAGGTACGTTCGGGTGAGTCCTTCTTCACGACCAACCGCGGGCCCGAGGCCGGCGTGCTGATCCAGAGCGAGGGCAATACCTGGCGCCACCTGCGCAACGGACCGGTCACGCTGTATGGCGGCTGGCTCGTGCTGATCGTCGCGGCAGCCATCCTGATCTTCTACTCGATCAAGGGGCCGCTGACCCTGCATGACCCCGAAACCGGGCGCCTGATCCAGCGTTTTCCGCGCTACGAACGGGTCATTCACTGGATCACCGCGGGTACCTTCCTGATTCTGGCGGTCACAGGGCTGGCCATGTTGTTCGGCAAGCACGTGCTGATCCCGGTGATCGGCCACAGCCTGTTCGGCTACCTGATGGTGCTCGGCAAGAACGTGCACAATTTCATCGGGCCGCTGTTTGCTGCTTCGACCGTAGCGATGATCGTCATCTGGGCGCGCGACAACGTCTGGCAGAACATCGATGCCCAGTGGATCAGCAAGGCGGGTGGTCTGGTCACTGGCGAGCATGTCCCTTCCGGGCGCTTCAACTTCGGCGAAAAGACCTGGTTCTGGTTCGGGGTCACCATCCTTGGCCTGACCGTCGCCATTTCCGGCATGGTCATGAATTTTCCGAACTTCGGCCAGACACGGGCGGACATGCAGCTCGCCAACATCGTCCATTCGGTTTCCGCGATGCTCATGCTGGTGCTGGCCTTTGGCCACATCTACATGGGAACCATCGGCGTCAAGGGTGCCTATGGTTCGATGAAGACCGGCTACGTCGACGAAACCTGGGCGCGTGAGCACCACGAGCAGTGGTACAAGGATGTGAAGGCTGGCAAGTCCGGCCATCCGCAGGGTTAACGGGAGGAGAACCAGCATGAAACTAGATAAATTTGCCCTTGTATTGGCGTTGACCGTCGCCAGCGCCGGCGCGTGGGCCAAGTTGCCGCCGCCATCGGAAGAGGCCAAGGCCAAGGCCGAAGCGGCCAAGGTGGTTGCCGCCGAGAAGGCCAAGGCCGAAGCCGAGGCACTGGCCCGGGCACAGGATCGCGTGGCCGCTGCATTCATCGCACAGCAGAAGGCCAAAGGCATCATCGTCACGCCGACGCCAATTGCACCACCGGCACCACCGGCCGCCGCGGCACCGGTGGCCGCCGCCCCGGTTGCGGCAGCGCCAGCACCCGACGCAAAAAAGTAACCGACACCGTTCGCCAACGACAAAGCCCGGCCAAGTGCCGGGCTTTCTTTTGCGTGGGTATCGCCCCCGGTGATCCCTAAAAGGTGATGACCTTGTCTGCCGTCAGCGTCGCTTCCGCCAGCTCCACCAGGGTGCCGATGGTGACGCCCGGAATCTGCGGCAGTTCGGCCAGGCCGCGCGCCAGCGCGCAGGTGCGGCAGGAGCGTATTTCGACGCCTTGGGCGACGAGACCTTCGACCATGCCCTGCAAGCCGTTGCCGGCGCCGTCGACCTGGTTGGGCAGGCCGAGCACGGTGGCGTCGGACATCAGGAAGACACGCACCTTCGGTTTGGCGTCGTTGCCGACCAGCGCGGTCGCCAGGCGCAGGGCGGAAAGGCAGCGCTCGCTGCCGTAGGGCGCGGCGTGGATGATGATCAGGATATTTTGCATGCGGGTCTCCATGTAAATAAATTATTGCAGGGCGCTGGCCACCGCCCGAAAGCTCTCCAGCCCCGCCTCCAGGTTGTCGATGATCTCGCCGGCCAAGTCGTCCGGCTCGGGCAGGTTGTCCAGATCGGCCAGGCTCTTGTCCTTGAGCCAGAAAATATCCAGGCTGGTCTTGTCGCGGGCGACGATCTGCTCGTAGCTGAACTTGCGCCAGCGGCCTTCCGGATTTTCGATTTCGTGCCAATTTTCCTGTCGACCGTGACGATTGGCCGGGTTGTAGCAGGCGACGAAATCCGCCAGATCCTCGTAGCGCAGCGGCTTCTTTTTCAGCGTGTGGTGGATGTTGGTGCGGTAGTCATAGACCCACAGCTCGCGCGTCCACGCCTCCTTGCGCGCCGGCTGGTTGTCGAAGAACAGCACATTGGCCTTGACGCCGTTGGCGTAGAAAATCCCGGTTGGCAGACGCAGGATGGTGTGCAGGTCGGTGGTTTCCAGCAGCTTGCGACGCACCGTCTCGCCGGCGCCGCCTTCGAACAGCACGTTGTCCGGCACCACCACGGCGGCGCGGCCGGTGCTCTTCAGCAAGCTCTTGATGTGCTGCACGAAATTGAGCTGCTTGTTCGAGGTTGTCGCCCAGAAATCCTGGCGGTTGTAGGTCAGCGCATCGGTCTCCTGCTCGCCTTCCTCATTGGTGAAGCTCATGCTGCTCTTCTTGCCGAAGGGCGGATTGGCCAGCACGTAGTCGAAAGTCTGGTTCGGTGCGGCAACCAGGGCATCGTTCGGCGAAATCGGGCTGTCGCCGTCGATCTCGCCGATGTTGTGCAGGAACATGTTCATCAGCGCGAGGCGCCGCGTGCCTGCGACGATCTCGTTGCCGAAAAAGGTGTCGTGCTTGAGGAAAGCCCGCTGCTCGCGGTCCATGCCCGGATAGGTGTCGACCAGAAAGTCGTAGGCAGCGAGAAAGAAGCCCCCGGTGCCGCAGGCCGGGTCGGCAATCGTCTTGCCCGGCAGTGGGCGCACGCACTCCACCATCGCCCGGATCAACGGGCGCGGCGTGAAATACTGGCCGGCGCCGGACTTCGTATCCTCGGCGTTGCGTTCCAGCAATCCTTCGTAGATGTCGCCCTTCACATCCGTCCCGAGCATCACCCACTGGGTTTCGTCCACCATGTCGATCAGCCGCGACAGTTTGGCCGGGTCCTGGATCTTGTTCTGTGCCTTGGTGAAAATCTGCCCGAGCAGCCCCGGCTTGTTGCCCAGCTCGCGCAGCACCGTCACGTAATGCACCTCCAGCGCCGCCCCGCGCACCGCCTTCAGGCTGGCCCAGCCAAGATTCGGCTCAATGGCGATTTTGCGGTTGTGTGGCGGTCGACCGTACTCGTCGGCCATTTTCAGGAAGATCAGGTAGGTCAGCTGCTCCAAGTAGTCGCCATAGCCGACCCCGTCGTCGCGCAGCGTGGTACAGAAGCTCCAGACACGGGAGACGATGGATGCGGTTGCGTTCATTGGTTGCCTTGGGTGTTACTTTGATTGTGCACACAGCGTGTGCCGAATTGAAGTGCTTACGCTGGCGAATGCGTTTTCAGCCAGTCGCGCAACGCCTCGTTCATGCGCGTTTGCCAACCTTTGCCAGTTGCCTTGAAAGCCGCCACGATGTCGGCGTCGTAACGCACGGTCAGGGCCAGCTTGGTTTGTTCCGCCTTTGGGCGCCCGCGCGACAGGGCCTTGTGAATGGCCGCCCGCCCCTGCTCGGGCGACACCCGTTGATCGCCGATGCGGAACTCGGCCTTCTCGAAAAACTCGTCGGTCAATTCCGGCGCATCATCCGGATCAACCCAGGGCTGGGGCAAATTTTGCGATTTCCCGTTCATTGGCCTTCCTCATGCTGATAATGCGGCGCGCCTCGCCGCGCGGGGTCCAGACCAGAATCACCATGCGCCCATCCAGCACACCGACGGTTGTAAAACGTGGCTCGCCATAATCGAGCCGCGTATCCGCTGCCGTCACATTCACGCCAGCGAAAATCTCAGCGGCACGGGCAAAATCCAGTTGCCGCTCGGCCAGCGTTCGGTCGCGCTTTTCGGTGTCGAATTCGATCTGCACAATTATTGTAGTTACGAAAAATTGCTGCGACAAGCATTATTTGTAACTACGATATTTACCCGTTGAACTGGCATGGCCGGCCTCGGCAAATGTCTGTATATAACGCCAGTTTTTTAGCCGGCCTTCCCCCGTTTGCCTGCCATTTCCATGCCATTCGATTTCCCGGCGCGGATGCGTTCGAGCAGGGCGGTGGCGGGTTCTTCGTTTTTGGCCTGTTTTACCAGTTGACCGCAGAAGGCCTTTTTCAGGATGGACTGGCGTAGCGCGTCGGCCTGTTGCAACGCGGTGGCGAGGGTTTGGTCGAGTTGGTCGGCTTCGGAGAGTTTGGATTCGAGTTCTTCGAGTAAAACTCTCGCTTCAATTTCTGAGCAAATGGGAACTGCTATCGAACGAATGCGTTCTTGGCCAATATTGCGCATTGACTCTTGATTTCCGGTCGAAAGCGCCATGATTTGTCGACGGCCAATACGGCAGCGCAAATATTGCAGGAAAAAATCTTCGGAAAATCCATCAAAACGAATGCGCAGCGTCTTGTCACTCAGCATTACTTTCTTCGTTACTCGTTTCGCAATCACGCACGCACCAACAAGGTCGATCGTGTTGGCACGACTAAGCAGGAAGTCACCCTGCCGAATAAAGTAGGCCTCATTTTCCTTGTTGGCGTCAGTGCAGGTTTTGCTTTCAGATTCGTCGTACTCGCCCCACGTTACAGCGCTTACTTTTGCGACACCAATTTCTGTTGGCGATGGTTCCCGCTCGTCACACTTGAAACTTTTTCCTGCATCAATTGATTCAATAAATTCGCCAAGTTTTACCCACCCCCACCCCTCTGGCAGTTCAGGCAACTCGGCGAGTTCTTCGGTGGTGAGCGGTGGCAGGGGCTTGGGGGGTTTGGGTTTGGGGCCTTGTTGGCCGGCGGTTTGCCAGTCGGCGAGTTGTTGCTGGTGGCGGGCCTGGCGTTCGCGGGCGATGCGTTGTTGCAGGGCGGTGGCGGTTTCGAGCTGGTCGCGGTGGGCGGCGCGCCAGGCGGCGGTCAACTTGCCCTCGAAGGCATTCTTGAGCAGCGACTGGCGATAGACCTTGATCTGTTCGCGGGCGGTTTTCAGGCTGGCCACGCCCTGATCGAGTTCGGAAAACAGTTCCTCGATCTTGGCAACGATGCGGTGTTGTACGGCAGATGAAGGAAGAAAGAACTTGAAAGACTCAATGTCTTTCGGTCTCACCGCAGGGTAAAGCGCCCCTTGCACACAAGCGCTCATCGCCTCAATAAATGCCCGAGTCTGCACCAGATAAAACAGGAATTTTGGTTCGACAAATTCCGTGCGAAGCACATGAAAGCCAGTTGAACCAATTGCGCCGTCAAACTCCGATGAGACCATCGCAACCGCGTTGAGATTTGGGCGGGTCATCGAAACCAAAACATCGCCCACTCTCAAGCGCTGCTTGGCTCGACTAGGCGCAGTTTTTGCCTCAAGTGACTTGGCATCGCTAATGCGCTTTGTCTCACGGTCGACGCTGCTTATATCGACATAAAAGAAAGGTGATTCCGTTGGGCCAGAGCGATCAATTTGCGGCGTCGCAATGTCACCGAGGCTAACCTCAAGCCTGCTGCGGTCAACCGCAAATCTCATCAAATTTCCCAATCTTCCAGCCGCAGCCCTGGCACGCGGCCGAATTCGGCGGTGTTGTGGGTGACAAGTGTGAACTGGTGAGCCAGTGCGGTGGCCGCAATCACCAGATCGTTGGGGCCTATGGGGGTGCCCCGTTTCATCAGTTCCGCGCCGACGCGGGCAAAGTGTTCGGCGGCGCTGTCATCGAAGGGAAGGCTTTTGAGTGGCGCGAAAAAAATGGCCAGCCGTTCAAGATTCAGTTCAACCCGCTGGCTGCGCAGGGCGCCACGCATTAGTTCGGCTTTGACCATGCTGCACAGCACGGTCTGCCGTGGATCGTATTGCCGAAAACGTTGAATGAGCGTGGTATGCCGGCCATTGAGGAGGTGGATGCAAACGTTGGAATCCAGCAGATAGATCATTCCAGCGGCAACCTTTCCTCGAATTCGCCTTGCGGCGCACGTTCGATTTCGGCCCCTTCAATTGGCACAAAGAGATCGAAATAGCCTTCCGGCCACCCGGCGTTATTGGCGGCTTCGCGTTTGATCAACTCGGCGAGATAGCGCGAAACGCTCAAACCGGCTTGTTTGGCGAGTTGCTCTGCTTGCAGGGCAACTTCTTCCGGGACGTAACAGTGAAGTTGAGACATTAGCGCCTCCTTGTGTATGTGCTATATGTGGATTGTACTGGATCAGGCAACGAGTACTTCGTTTAGTTCGTCCAGCAACGAATCCATCCCCTCACCAAATAATTGCCACATTTTCCCCAGCCCGCCCTGGCTATCGAAGGGGCTGTAGTCGAGATCGCTGCGGTCGACGTGGAAAGAGTGGCAAATATGGTCGCGCAGCATGCGTAGCCAGTTCATCTGTTCTTCGTCGAATTTGTCGGTGGTGCCGGCGTGCTGCTGCATGATCCAGGTCTGGAAGTTCTTGCGCACTGTGTCGGCAAACGGGGTGATCTTGGCGTCCAGGCCGCAGACGCGGCGGATCAGGGCGACCAGCGCGGTCAGTTCCTGTTCGGGCGGGGCGCCATTGTAGCCGTCGAGCTGGCCGTAGGCTTGCCAGATGTGCAGCGGGGCCAGTTTCGGCTGGTCGGCCTTGAGCTTGTCGAACACCTGGCGGACCAGCTTCAGCGTCACTTCGCGCCGCCGCCAGGGTTGGGCGAAGTAGATGGTCAGCGCTTCGATTTCGTCACGATTTGCCGCCAGCCAGTCGGCGAATTCGCCGGTCAGGGTTGCGGCCTGGGCGGCGCCGTCCTGGCTCCAGCCGGCGTAGGTGAGGCTATCCAGATTGTCGTGGTCGATGGTCTGTTCTTTTTCGCGGCGAATGGTGTCGATCAGTTCGATGAATTCGCCGTTCATCAGTGCTGCCGCTTCGCCAACCAGTTGTTGCTGCGCCTGGTCGCGCAGCGTGTCGCCGGGGTCGTTGCCGATGGGCAATCCCGCCAGTTCGAGAGCGCGGGCTTCGATCAGGTCGCCGTCGATGGCGTTGAACAGTTTGCTGACCAGGTGGCTGAGTTCGACGCCGCCTGCCGCTTCGCGCAGACGGCGCTGGTCGTCGGCGTCGAGCTGCTTGTTGAGGCGGGCCAGTCGGCCGGCCAGCGAGGAGACGCTGTCGGTGTCGGTGGCGCCCATCAGGATGCCCATCGCCAGGTCTTTCAGCGGCACGCCGGGCTTGGTGATGAGCGGCTGGCTGGCGGTCTTCAGCGATTTGGTGACGCCGATGGCGTCGACGATGACGTAGTGGGTCTTGGCGCTTTTGGCGCTGGGCGTGACCTTTTTGAGGTCGTCCATGTCCAGCGTGCGGGTGCCGCGGCCTTTCATCTGCTCGAAGTAGTTGCGGCTCTTGACGTCGCGCATGAACAGCAGGCATTCGAGCGGCTTGACGTCGGTGCCGGTGGCGATCATGTCGACGGTGACGGCGATGCGCGGGTGGTATTCGTTGCGGAACTGGGCGAGGATGGATTTGGGGTCTTCGCCTTGCTGCACGCTGCCGTCGGCCAGCTTTTTGTCCTGCCCGGCGCGGTAGGTGACTTTCTTGCAGAAGGCGTTGCCTTCGCCGAATTCCTCGCGCACGGTCTGGATGATGTCGTCGGCGTGGCTGTCGGTCTTGGCGAAAATCAGCGTCTTCGGGACTTCGGCGCGGCCGGGGAAGATGGCCGGCAGCTTGTCGCGAAAAGCGCGGATGACGGTACGGATCTGGTCCGGGTTGACGATGTCGCGGTCGAGCTGCTTGGCCGTGTAGGCGGCGTCTTCGTCCTGCTGCTCCCAGCGCTTCTTGCGGGTCAGGCGTTCGCGCTTTTCGACCTGCTGCTCGGCGGCGATGACGGCGCCTTGCTGAGTGATGCGGGTGTCGATCAGGTAGATTTCGTTGCCGACATTGACGCCGTCGGCGACGGCTTTTTCATGGCTGTAATCGCTGACGACGTTCTTCTTGAAGAAGCCGTAGGTGCGGTTGTCGGGCGTCGCGGTGAGGCCGATCAGGCTGGCGTCGAAGTAGTCGAGCACCTGCTGCCAGAGGTTGTAAATGCTGCGGTGGCATTCGTCGATGAAGATGAAATCGAAGAACTCGGGCGGGATTTTGGCGTTGTAGGCGACGGGGGCTGGGGCTTTGGGCTGAACGAGTTCGGCCGGGTTGATCTCTTCGGCGGCTTCGTCGAGTTCCTTGTCTTGCAGCAGGGAATAGAGGCGCTGGATGGTCGAGATGCAGACGTCGGCGCCCTTGTCGACGAAGCTGTTCTTCAGCCGCTGCACCGAGTAAAGCTCGGTGAACTTGCGGTTATCGTCGATCGGCACGTAGGCCATCATTTCCTGCTCGGCCTGTTCGCCGAGGTTTTTGGTGTCGACCAGGAAGAGGACGCGCTTGGCATCGGCGTGCTTGAGCAGGCGGTAGATGCTGGTGATGGCGGTGTAGGTCTTGCCGGCGCCGGTGGCCATCTGGATCAAAGCACGGGGGCGGGCTTCGCGGAAGGATTGTTCGAGGTTGGTGATCGCCGTTTCCTGGCAGTCGCGCAGGCGGAGTTCTTTCGCCGGCTGGTGCTCGGGGTTGAGCGGCGAGAGGTCGGCGAGGCGGGCGCGCAGGCTGTCGCTTTCATTGAGCCAGTCGCGCAGGGTTTCCGGGCGGTGGAAACTGAAAACCTCGCGGGAGCGAGGTTTCGGGTCGCGGGCATCGGTAAAGCGGGTGATGAGGCCGGTGGCTTCATAAAGGAAAGGCAGTGGCGCCTGGTTGTTCACCCATTTGAGTTTGGCTGCGGCGTAGCCTTCGGTCTGCGTTTCGTGCACGGTGAGGTGCTGGCCTTCGGATTCGCGCTTGGCTTCGATAACGCCGACGGCTTTCCTGTCGACGAAAAGCACGTAATCAGCGGGGCCGGCGTCGGTGTACCATTCGCGCACGGCCTGCCCGACCCCGGCGGAGAAATCGATTTTCTTCTGCACCGCCCAGCCGGCAGAACGCAGTTGCGCATCGATGCGGTCGCGGGCTTGTTGCTCGGGATTCTGGTTTTCGGTCATCGGGGGGCGATGCGCGGCGGGCCGGGATTCCCGCGATGATATAGGAAGCGCGGGGCAGCGGGATGCCGAGTGAATGAAGCCCCGGATTTTGTGTCTCGGGAAAGGCCTTGAGCTGAACCTTCATGCAGCGCCGTGCCGGATTTCCTCGCCCGGCGGGCGGTGTTATCCTGCCTGCCGCATGTCAGGAACCCTTTTCGACGCCCTCTCGCTGCTCGGCAGCTTCGATCATCGATTGCTCGAAATCGTCGGCCTGTCGCTGCGCGTCAGCCTGAGCGCCCTGCTGATCGGCACCTTTCTCGGCCTGCCGCTTGGCGCCTGGCTGGCAGTGAGCGACTTTCCCGGGCGCGGCGTCTTTAATGTGAGCCTCAACGCCTTGATGGGGCTGCCCTCGGTGGTGGTCGGGGTGCTGGTCTATCTTGCCCTGTCGCGCAGCGGCCCGCTGGGCAGCTACGGCCTGCTCTTCTCGCCCAAGGCGATGATTGTCGCCCAGACGGTGCTGGTCGTGCCGCTGATCGCTGCCGTGACACGGCAGATCGTCGAGGATGCCTGGAAGGAATATGCACCCGAGTTTTCCGTCATTGGCATCCGCCGTCCGCAGGCCGTGTGGCTACTGCTTGCCGATTGCCGCTTCTCGCTGAGTGTCGCAACACTGGCCGGGCTCGGCCGGGCAATGTCGGAAGTGGGGGCGGTGATGATCGTCGGCGGCAACATCGACGGCTACACGCGCGTGATGACCACCGCCATCGCGCTGGAAACCAGCAAGGGTGATCTCGCCCTGTCGATCGCGCTGGGCATCGTCCTGATGACGATCATTCTCGGTCTCAATGTCGTCGCCTACGCCCTGCGCAGCTGGGCCGCACGGAGGTATGGCTGATGTTCCCGCTGCGCATCGCCGACCTGCGTTTCGTGCCGGAAGGGCGCACCGTGCTGGCCGGGGTTAACCTCGAACTCTCCGGCGAAGGGATCAGCGTCATCCTTGGCCCCAATGGCGCCGGCAAGACCCTGCTCCTGCGCCTGCTCGCCGGTCTGCTGCCCGCGCATGGCGGCAGCTTCGACTGGGGCGGGGCGGCACGCCCCGATGGCCGCCTGGCGATGGTCTTCCAGCATCCGATGCTGTTGCGCATGTCGGTGTTCACCAATGTCGAGTTCGCCCTGCGTCCACAACCGCTGGGCCGCAGCGAACGGCGGGCGCGCACGGAGAACGCGCTCGAGCGCGTCGGCCTCGCTCACCGTGCCCGCGACTGCGCCCGCCTGCTCTCGGGTGGGGAGCGCCAGCGCCTGGCCCTGGCCCGGGCCTGGGCGATGCAGCCGCGCCTGCTGCTGCTCGACGAGCCGACGGCAAGTCTCGATCCTTCCGCCACCGAGGCGGTCGAGCGCATCGTCCGCGAAATCCGCACCGAGGGCGCCAAGGTGCTGATGACAACGCATAATCTCGGGCAGGCGACGCGCCTGGCCGACGACATCATCTTTCTCGCCGACGGCCGCGTCCAGGAGCACGAGTCGGCGCAGCGCTTTTTTGCCCGCCCGCAATCGCCGGCGGCGCGGGCCTATTTGCAAGGAGAATTGCCATGGCGCATCGCCTTCGATCGTTGATCGAGCCCCCGTGTTGCCAGCCGGCCGTTCTTGTTTCCTATTCAAAAAGGGTGACGCCATGACCGATACCTCTTCCTGCCTCTCGTATGACCCGGAAAACCAGGCGCTTTCGGCCAGCGAGGCGCGTGACCGCATGCTGGCCGAAGTGTCGCCGATTGCCGGGCACGAATTTGTGCCGCTGCGCAGTGCGCTGGGCCGCATACTCGCCGCCGGCATCGTCGCCCCGCATGACGTACCGGCGCACGACAATTCGGCGATGGATGGCTACGCGGTCCATTTCGACAGCCTGGCGGTCGACGGCGAAACGCGGCTGACGGTGGTGGGCAGCGCCTTCGCCGGCAACGCTTTCTCGGGCCAGGTCGGCAAGGGGCAGGCGGTGCGCATCATGACCGGTGCGGTACTGCCGGCCGGCGCCGATACCGTGGTCGTGCAGGAGGTGACTCGCCTCGATGCCGGCGTGGTCGTCATCCCGCCCGGCCAGCGGCAGGGACAGAACACCCGGCGCGCCGGCGAGGACCTGGCGTGCGGCGCCGTGGCGCTGCCGGCCGGCAAGCGGGTAGGGCCTGCCGAACTGGGGCTGGCTGCCTCGCTCGGCGTCGCCGAGGTGGCGGTCAAGCGCCGGCTGCGTGTCGCATTCTTCTCGACCGGCGATGAGCTGGCCTCGATCGGCAAGCCGCTGGCACCCGGCGAAATCTACGACAGCAACCGCTATACCCTGCACGGCCTGCTCACCCATCTGGGCGCCGAAATCATTGACATGGGGGTCGTCCCCGACGTTCCGGAAGCGCTCGAAGCGACGCTGCGCGAAGCGGCGCAGGTGGCTGATGCGATCATCACCACCGGCGGCGTCTCGGTCGGCGAAGCCGATTTTGTGCGCGAGATCCTCGCCAAGCTGGGCCAGGTGAAATTCTGGAAGCTCAACATCAAGCCGGGCCGTCCGATGGCTTTCGGCAAGGTCGGCAATGCCTGGCTGTTCGGCCTGCCCGGCAACCCGGTGGCGGTGATGGTCAGCTACACGCAGTTCGCGCTCGACGCGCTGCTTCGTCTGGCCGGACTCGACCCCGTTCCCGAGCGCCCGTTGCTCACCGTTGCCGCTGCCAACGCGATCCGGAAGCAGCCCGGGCGCCGCGAGTACCTGCGCGGCACGCTGGCTGCGGTCGACGGCTGCTGGCAGGTCAGAACCACCGGCAACCAGGGTTCCGGGGTGCTGCGCTCGATGTCGGAGGCCAACTGCTTCGTCGTCCTGCCCGAGGACTGCGCCGGGGTGCAGCCCGGCGAGGCCGTTCAGGTCCAGCTGTTCGACGGCCTGCTGTAGTCCGGTCGGATTTCAGTCGGCCAGTTCGATCTGGCCGCTGACTGTCGTCGTCACCAGGCTTTCGCCTGCTTCCAGCGGCGGCGGTGCCGCCTCGGCGGCCATTGGTCCCCGGCTGGCGCGCATGATCGGCATCGGTTGCATCTGACCACCCTGCTGGATGTTCAGGTGACGGATCTTGTACGGTTTGCCGAGCACCTCGGCGACGACCGCGGCGCGCTGGCGGAAGGCGCCGATCGCATCGCGCGTCGTTTCGTCCTCGATTTTCCTGCGCGTTTCGGGCGCCGGCAACTGGCTGACGCTGCTCACCGCAAGCCGCATCTGCTGCAACTGGCCGAGCAACTCGGAAACCGCCGCCGCGTCGCGTGATTCGAGCACCAGTTCGGCGTTCAGACGCCAGCTTTCGATTTTCTGGTTCTGCGCATAGACCGGGAAGGTGCTCTGTCGGCCGCTCTTGACCGAGACGCCCGGTTTGGCCTTGATCGTCTTCAGGCCTTCGGCGATGTCCTGATTGACCCGGCGTGCCAGTTCGGCCGGGTTGCTGCCGCTGGCTTCGGCGAAAACCGTGGCGCGCACCAGATCGTTGGCCGCCGGGCGGCTCGCCTCGGCGGTCAGGTCGATGGTGGTGCCGGCGTGGGCGCCAGCGGCAAGCAGGGTGCCGGCGAACAGGACGACGGGAATTCGGCGCGCGATCTTCATGACCCGCTGCCCTTGCCTTCCAGTTCGGCGACGATGCGCTCGCAGTGGGCGATGTGGCGCATGGCCACGGTGTTGACCGACCAGTAGCCGATGCCGGCGGCGACGATCTGGCCGGCGACCGGCACCAGGCGCGCCGCCTCCATCGCCGACAGGCGAATGCCGACCAGGCGCACGATGCGGCCAACCAGCAGCGGCGTCGTCAGGCGTGCGGCGAGCGTTCCGCCGGCGTTGGCCAGCAGACGGTAGGCCAGCGCCTGGCGCTGGCTGGAGAGGCGCCCGAGCTGCGCTTCGCTGAGGCCGAAGTGTTCGTTGATGCGGGCGATGACCCGCGTCATCAGCGCCAAGTCGGTCGCCAGGTCGATGCCGGGCACGGGAATCAGCGAGGTGGCGGCAGCCAGCAGGGCGCGGCGCCGGGCCATGGCCCGGCATTCCTGGCGCAGCGTGCGGGCGGGCGGGCTTTCCGGTGCGGCAGCCCAGTCGGCGGTAGCGGTGGCACTGGTCATGATCGTTCCCGCCGGTTCAGGATTTGCCGCCGCCGCGCAGCTTGCCGAAAACGACCAGCAGAAGGATGGCGACGACCACCGAGGCGATGAAGCCGGCCCCTTCGCCGGCTTGATACCAGCCGAGGTACTGCCCACCGACGCCGGCGAGGAAGGAGCCGGCGATGCCAAGAAGGACCGTGGCGATGAAGCCCATGTTCTCTTTGCCGGGGTGCAGGAGTTTGGCGAGTACGCCGATGACGAAGCCAAGTATGATGGTCCAGAAGATGCCGCCCATGGTTTGAATCCTCCTCGAAGCAACGAAAGGCACCCGCCGCGCGGGCAACATTTGCATGTTAACGCGTGACGTGCCGAGAAAGTTGGCAGCGCCGCCAAAAAATGATTTGTGCCGTGTAGCAGATCGGTCATCCTCGCCACGGCGCCGTCGATGAATCTGCCAACGGTTTGCCTGTTGACCTTCGAGCGGAAAGGCGACGTAATCGTGCAACCCGAATTGACCAGCCATAAGGTTCATGCGCCATGACGTCGTGGGTCGAGTCTTTCATCCCTGCTGTGGTCATCTTCGTCATGGTGATTGTCGGTACGGAACTTCGCTTCGCAGATTTCCAGCGAGTACGCCGTTACCCTGTTCTCGTGCCCGGGATGGTCATCGGGCAATGGGTGCTATTGACTGTCGTGGCCGGGTCCGCTGGCTACCTGCTCGACCTTCCGCCGACCATCACCGGCGGTGCCATTCTGTTTGCCGCAGCCCCGGTGGCGGCCTTGTCCGGTTACTACACGCAACTCGCCAACGGCCACCTTGCGCTGGCCGTCACGGTGGCAGCGGTTTCCAATCTGCTCGCGGTCATTTTCACACCCCTTGCCGCAGCGGTCGGTTTTGGCTACTTCCTCGGCAGCAACGGGGCCATGGAACTCCCCGTTCTCAAAATTGCCCTGCAAACCGTTATCGGGCTGCTCGTTCCGCTGCTTTTCGGGATGTTGCTCCGCCACTTCGCGACCAACTGGATCGCGCGATGGCGCGGGCTGCTGCAGGGGATGGGTCTGGTCGCAATTTTCACCATGCTTGGTGTGGTGATTTTCGACCAGTTCGCCGCAATCCGCGCCCAGATTGGCGTCCTGTTCAGCGTCTCGATCGTGTTGACCCTGGCGATGCTGGCAGTCGGATTTCTCTCGGTCAAACTTTTGGTCGACGACGCGCAGGACAGGCGTGCGCTTCTCTGGGGATTTCCGGCGCGCAACGTCGGCATTGCTACGCTCGCCGCCACTGCGGTCATGGGTCAGATGGCAGTGGCGTCGTTCATCGCAGTACTCTTCACGACCCAAGTGATGCTCCTCGTGCCGCTCGCGCTATGGCTGCGTGCGCGCCAAAATTTATATTCAGGCAACGGGTGAACGATCCGATACAGGCGGGAAATATCGATACCCGGCCCGCCAGGATGTCGGCATCGGCAGATTCGCGCCCAGGTGCAGTTCCCGTTCCTGAAATGGTCGTGGCGCTGGCCGGTTGCGGTCGACGGCGGAAAAGGGGCCAAATCGCACGTTTGCAAGCGGCCGGCGACCGGGTCCGTATTGGCGACAGGTGACGCTGCGCAAATGGGCAGATTCAAATTATTATCCGGGGGTGGGGCGGGGATTTTGGCCCACACCCCCGGCAGGACGTGATCAACAAAAGGAAAAATGCAATGACCCACAAGACCACAACCACCGGAACCGCCAAACGGACCGCCGGCATCTGCCTGATTGCCGGCGCGCTCGCCCTGACGGCAGGTTGCCAGACCTACGACGCGGCGCTGGGCAGCGGGACCAGCGTGACGGCGACCGATTCGGCACGCCTGACGCGCAGTGGCTTCCTCAGCGACTACGCGCGGCTGAAACCGGTCGCTGCGCTGGATGGCATCGAATGCTGGCGTGATTCGCGCCTGAACCTCAGGCAATTCGACAAGGTGCTAGTTTCGCGCATCGTTGTCTCGCTGGCGCCGCCCAAGTTACAGAAGGACGGTGAGCCGAAAATGATCGACCCGAACGATCTCAAGACCCTGACCGACTATTTCCACACCTCCTTGGTCAAGGCCCTGAAGCCGCAGATGCAGGTAGTCGACCAGGCCGGGCCGGGCGTTGTCGTCATTCGCATCGCGCTGACCGATCTGGTGCCGACGACGGTAACCGATAGCCTGGCCGGCACGCTCATTCCCTACGCCTTCATCGCCGAGGCCGGTTCCGGCGTGGCCACCGGCCGCCCGGCGGGGTCGACCCCGTATATGGGCGAGACCGGCATGGAAATGCAGTTCCGCGACGGCGCCACCGGCCAGATCATCGCCGAGTGCCGCGATACCGAGATCGGGCGCAAATATGCCGCCGACGTCAATAGCACCACGGTCGGCGCGGCACAAACATGGGCCAGCGGCTACATGAATTCGTTCCAGCAATGGTCGTATGCAAAGAACGCCTTCGACAAATGGTCGATGCTGTTGGCGAAGCGTTTTGCCGAACTGCGCGGGGTCAATTAGCCACGGGGATGCGTGCGCTGCGGTGCGGCCTCCAAGCATGCCGTACTGCGTACGCAGCCATTTGATGATCGCGAAATGAGCAGGAAATCAAGGCGTAAAGAGACCCCGGCGGCAGTGGTATCGGTCCTTTCCCGGGATGCTGCTGCGAAGCCGAAAGCGCGGCATCTGCTGGCTCTGGCTATCGTGCTGCTGATCATTGTGACCGGCACGCTTATCTACGCCACTTCCGCCAGGGCGCCATCTGGCACATCGGGGGGCGTGCTACTTCCCCTTGCGAGTCCGAAAGGCGACTCGCATCCAGTCGCGGTCGACCCCGAAAAAGCGGGCAAAACCGCAACCTACGTCGGCGCCGCTGTCTGCAAGACCTGCCACGAAGCCGAATTCACGGCCTGGTCGGGTTCGCATCACGATCTCGCCATGCAGGAAGCGACTGCGGCGACTGTTCTTGGCGATTTCGCCAATGCCAAATTCAGGCACAAGGGCGTCGAATCCAGCTTCTTCAAGCGTGGCGGCAAGTTCATGGTGCGCACCGACGGGCCGGACGGCAAACTGACCGACTACCCGATCAGCTACACCTTCGGCGTCTATCCATTGCAGCAATACCTGATCGCCTTCCCCGGCGGGCGCTACCAGGCGTTGCCGATCGCCTGGGATGCACGGCCCAAGGACAAGGGTGGCCAGCGCTGGTTCCATCTGCAGCCGGGCGAGAAGATCGACCACAAGGACCCGCTGCACTGGACCGGGCGCTACCAGAACTGGGCGCTGCAATGCGCCGAATGTCATTCGACCGACCTCAAGAAGGGCTACGACGCGGCCAGCGATACCTACAAAACCACCTACAGCGAAATCAACGTCGCCTGCGAGGCCTGCCACGGGCAGGGTTCCCGCCATGTCAATTGGGCGCGGAATGCCAGGGCGCCGTATACCGGACAAGGCGACAAGGGTCTGCCGGCGCTGAACAGCCGCTGGAACGAGGCGTGGAAATTTCCTGCCAGCGATGCGCGCTTCGCAGTGCGCGACCACCCGGCCGACCCCGCCGGCATGAACACCTGCGCCGCCTGCCACGCCCGCCGCGCGACGCTGAGTGAAGTGCGCAAGGCCGGCGCGCCGCTCGAAGATACACATCGCCTGGCCATGCTCACCGCCCCGAATTACCACGCTGACGGGCAGCAGCGCGAAGAGGTCTATGTCTGGGGCTCGTTCCTCCAGAGCAGGATGCACCAGAACGGCGTCACCTGCATGGACTGTCACGAGCCGCATTCGCTGAAACTGCGCGCCGAGGGCAATGCGCTGTGTACACGCTGCCACAATGCCGCCGAATTCGATGCGCCGAAGCACCACCGGCATCTGGCTGGCGGCAAGGGGGCGCAGTGCGTAACCTGCCACATGCCAACGCAGAACTACATGGTGATTCACGCCCGCCAGGATCACAGCCTGCGCATCCCGCGCCCGGACCTGTCGCAGTCGCTGGGCAGCCCGAATGCCTGCACCCAGTGCCACACCGACAGGAAGCCGGCCTGGGCAGCAAGTGCCATTGACAGCTGGTATGGCAAGGCATGGCGCGAACGCCCGCACTACGGCCCGACGCTGCATGCTGGCGAAACGCGCGGCGCGCCGGCCTTGCCCGATCTGCTTGAACTGGCGGCCAGCCCGACGGCCCCGGCGATCGTTAGGGCCACGGCGGCGACGCTGGCCCAGCCCTACGCCAACCCCGGCACGCTGCCGGCGACGCATGCGTTGCTGCAGGATGCGGACCCTTCGGTGCGCATCGCGGCGCTCGGCCTGCTGATGCCGCTCGATGTACCCAGCCGCGTGCGTGCTGCTGCGCCCTTGCTCAGCGATCCGGTGCGCGGGGTGCGCATCGAGGCGGCTAGTGTTCTCGCCGACGTTGCTGGAACACAGCTTCCGGATGGCAAGCGGGGCGCCCGCCAGGCTGCCCTGCAGGAGTATGAAGCCGCGCTGATGCAGGAATCCGACTGGCCGGCAACCAACGTCAATCTGGGTAACCTGCACCTGCGCCAGGGCCGCCCTGATGAGGCAGTGGCTGCCTACGAGCGGGCGATCAAGCTCGACCCGCGTTTCCCCGGCGGCTATATCAACCTCGCCGATGCCCGGCGCCAGCAGGGGCGCGAGCCCGAAGCAGAGAAGGTGTTGCGGCAAGGCCTGGCGGTCATGCCGCGTGAAGCCGAACTGCATCATGCGCTCGGGCTGTCGCTGGTGCGCAAGGGCGACAACGCCGGCGCCCTTGCCGAAATCGTCGAAGCGGCCCGACTGGCACCCGACAATGCACGGTATGCCTACGTCCAGGCCATCGCCCTGAATTCTGCCGGCAAGCGCAGTGAAGCGCTGAACGTATTGCGCAGTGCCAATCGGCGCCACCCGGACGACCTCGACATTCTCGGTGCGCTGATCTCGATCAGCCGCGAAGCCGGTGACCGGTCGGCGGCGCTGCGCTATGCGAAGCAGGCTGCCGTGTTATTGCCCGACAACGCCGATCTGCAGCGCCTGGTGGCCGAACTGGCCGGGCGCTGAACCGCAACGGCCGTTGGAGTCAGGCACCCGTCCGCCCGGGGCGGGCGTTAAGATGGCTGCCCAAGGAGGAAGACGACATGAGCGCAAAGTTTCTCGACGACCTGACCCCCGGCGAAAAATTCGTCAGCGGCGGCATCACCCTGACCGAGAGCGAGATCATCGGTTTCGCTCTGACCTACGACCCGCAACCCTTTCACCTGAATGCCGTGGTCGCCGCCGAATCGATCTACGGCGGGCTGATTGCCAGCGGCTTCCAGGTTGTGTCGCTGACCTTCCGGCTGTTCATCCAGCTGGGCCTGTTCAGCGAATCGAGCATGGGCTCGCCGGGCATCGACGAATTGCGCTGGTTCGCCCCGGCCAGGCCGGGCGATACCCTGCATGCAGAAGTCGAGGTGCTGGCGGTGATCCCGTCGAAATCGAAGGCGGACCGCGGCATTGCCCGCCTGCGCTATTCCGCCTTCAACCAGCGGCATGAACTGGTGTCGAGCTTCGTCGTCAACCACCTGCTCCGCCGGCGCGAGACGCCGGGCGCCTGAGCGTGTCCGCCGCCTGTCGCGACGGTTGCGCCAGCAAGGCCGGTTCGCCGGCCGTGGCGCTGGCCCCGGATGCGGGCGGCGGGCCGCTGTACCGTTCCACCTTCCACATCCCCGGCATGGACTGTCCCGCGGAAGAGCAGATGATTCGCCTGCATCTGGCGCAAGCACCAGTCACGGCCCTCATCTTCGATCTGCCGGGGCGGACATTGAGCGTCGATCATGCCGGCGCCGCCGCGGCGATTCTTGCCTGCCTGCAGCCTTTGGGCTACGGCGCCGAACTGCTTGCAACCCGGCCGCTGGTGGGAGGGGAAACGGCCTCTGCCAACGACGCCGGCGAAGCCCGCGTCCTGAAACTGCTGCTGGCGATCAACGCGCTGATGTTCTGTATCGAGCTCGGCTTCGGCTGGTGGGCGCAGTCGGCGGGGCTGCTGGCCGATGCGCTGGACATGTTTGCCGATGCCGCCGTCTATGGTGTTGCGCTGTATGCCGTCGGGCGTGCCGCGAGCCGCAAGCTGGCGGCGGCGCGGGCGGCCGGGGTGCTGCAGCTGTTGCTGGCCCTCGGCGCGCTGCTGGAAACCGCTCGCCACGTGCTGGCCGGGACCGCCCCCGAGCCGACGACGATGATTGCCATCGCCTTCCTCGCGCTGGCCGCCAACATCAGCTGCCTGCTCCTGATCTACCGCCATCGCCACGCCGGCGTGCACATGCAGGCCAGCTACATCTTTTCGGCCAACGACGTTATCGCCAATTTCGGGGTCATCGCCGCTGGCCTCCTCGTCGGCTGGCTCGGCAGCCCGTGGCCCGACTGGATCATCGGCACCGTCATCGGGCTGGTGGTGCTGGCCGGCGCGCTGCGTATCCTGCGCTTGCGCTGAATCAGAACAGACGCTTGTGGCGCAAGGCGCCGGGGGCGTGCGAGAGCAGCGCGGACAGCACGAGAATTGCCCAAAACAGCGGCAAGGCCAGCGCCGGGAGAAAAACCATCAGCGCGACCAGCAGCAGCTTGAGTGCTACCCCGCAGCCGGCGATTTCCCGCACATGTCCGGGATTGCTCCAGACATCGCCGGCGAACATGCCGAGGCCGGAAAACAGGGTCAGCCAGGCGCCGGTCGATATCTCGCCGCCGCCCAGGAGCGCCGCGCCGAGCAGCACGATGGCGACCAGGTGGACAGTGCGCAGACTCAGGTTGAGCCAGCGGCGGCCGGGGAAGTCGCGGACATTGTCGCGTGAGCGGGGCATGAGAACCGAGCCGAGTGATAACATTGCGCATTATGTCCGAACTCGAAACGCTTGCCGAACGCCTTGGCCGCGAGCTGCTGAATCGCGGCGAATGGCTGGCCACCGCCGAATCCTGTACCGGCGGCTGGGTCGCCCAGACCGTGACCGCCATTGCCGGCAGTTCGCAGTGGTTCGACCGCGGTTTCGTCACCTATTCCAATGCCGCCAAGGTCGACATGCTGGGAGTGGCGGAAACCACGCTCGAACGCCACGGTGCAGTTTCCGAAGGCACCGCCCGGGCGATGGCGCTGGGCGCGCTGAAAAAAAGCCGCGCCGACTGGACGCTGGCGATTACCGGCATCGCCGGTCCGAGCGGCGGTTCGCCGGAAAAGCCGGTGGGCATGGTCTGCCTCGCCTGGGCGCAGCGTGATGGCGGCTGCGAGGCGCTGACCTGCCAGTTTGCCGGCACCCGCGCCGAAGTGCGCGAACAGGCGGTCCGGCTGGCGCTCAGCGGCGCACTCAAGAGGGTGATGGCGGCCACGCTGATGGCCTGATCCGGTTGCGGTCGACGGCAAAAACGGCGGATTTCCAGCGAATGATCAGGAATCAGCAATGACGTGCCCACTTCCATAGGGTCGCTGTGGCCCGGTGGATGACGGCAGCGGAAATAATGCAGTGCCAGCAACGCCGGAGGGCACGGTAATCCCATTGTGCACCTGTGGCGCATTTCGCAACACCTGCGCGCACATTGGGCGGCCGACGCCGCGGGTCGGGCGCGGCTGCTTTATACTCCCCGCATTCCCCCAATATCGACTTGTCAGATGCATTTCAATACTACGTCCAGGCCCCATCACCTTGCCGTAACGCTCCTTGTCGCAATCCTGCTGTGCGCGACTTTGCAGGCGCAGGCCGCGCTCGCCATTGCGCTCAATTCGGCCGACGGCACGATCAGCCTGATCGATACCGAAACCTACAAAGTCACCGGCAAGTCTGTGGTCTGTAAGGAGCCGCATCACCTGATGCCGACCCCCGACGACAAGTCGATCGTCGTGGCCTGCGCCGCGTCGAACCAGCTGGTTTTCTTCGACCCCGCCAGCGGGCGCGAGCAGAAACGCATCCGCAACATTTCCGATCCGTACCAGTTGGGCTATTCGCCCGACCGCAAATGGTTCGTCGCCACCTCGCTGCGCCTCGACCGGGTCGATCTCTACGATCCGGTCGACTTCCGGCTAAAGGCCCGCCTGCCGGCGCCCAGGACGCCGTCGCACATGGCGTTCGACGACGACAGCCGGTTCGTCTTCATCACGCTGCAGGATTCCAACGAGATCATGGCCATCGATCTGTCGACGCAGAAGAAGGCCTGGGTGATGCCGGTGGCCGCGACGCCGGCCGGCATCGTCATGGCGCCCGACAACAAGCACCTGCTTGTGGCCTGCATGGGCGAGGGTGTTGTCGAAGTGATCGACTGGCGCGCGCAGAAGAGTGTAAAGAGAGTGGCGACCGGCACCGCGGCGCACAACCTCCAGCCCAAGGGCGACGGGCGGCACTTCTATGTATCGAACCGCACGGTCGATGGCAGCATCGTATTGTTCGACACGCAGACCATGAGCGTCGGCGCCCGGTACGACGTGCCCGGCGGGCCGGATGACATGATGGTGCGCGCCGATGGAAAGGAACTGTGGGCGACGGCGCGCTTCGCGCGCAAGGTGCAGGTGGTCGACCTGACGACCGGCAAGCTCAAGCTGTCGATTCCGGTCGGCAGTTCGCCGCATGGCGTCTTCTTCCTGAATCACGCCGGGCTGCGCTGACCGTGCGTACTGCCTGCCTCGCCCTCGGCTTGTCCCTGCTTGCCGCCAGCGCCGCCGCACCGGCCGCCTGCAAGGGCACACTCTACCTGACCTTCGATACCGGCAACATGCGCCATGCCGAGCTGATTGCCGACACGCTGAACCGGCACGGGGTCAAGGCGACGTTTTTTGTCGCGCAGGAAAAGACGCTGCGTGGCGACCATGCGCTTGACGCGAGCTGGGCGTCCTTCTGGCAGGCGCGTGTCGCCGAAGGCCACGCCTTCGGCAGCCATACCTGGCGGCACGGCAGCTTTCGCGAGGACAGCGGCCGGCAGGTGCGCTACCGGGTCGATGGCCGCGTCGAAAACCTCGATGCTGCCGCGGTCTGCGCCGAGTTGAAGCGCCCTGACCAGCGCTTCATGGAACTCACCGGGCGCCCGCTCGATCCGCTCTGGCGCGCCCCCGGCGGACGCACGACCCCCAACACGCTGGCCGCCGCCAGCGCCTGCGGCTACAAGCACGTCGGCTGGGCGCCGGCCGGTTTTCTCGGCGACGAGCTGCCCTCGGAAACCTACCCCAATGCGCTATTGCTCCAGCGCGCGCTGGACAGCCTGAAGGATGGCGACATCGTCATGGCGCATCTCGGCATCTGGTCGCGCAAGGAGCCCTTCGCGCCGATGCTCGACCCCCTGATTGGCGGTCTCAAGGAAAAGGGCTTCTGTTTCGCCACGCGGCGGGCCCCGGCATGATCAACGCCTTCGTCGACGCTTTTGTGCATGCGCAGGGCTGGTTGCTGGACCGCGTCGTGCAGCCGCCGCTGCTCGCCCTGGGGCAGGGCAGCCATCTCGAAATGGCCTTCGACGGCATCGAGTTCTTCCTGTCCGGCGTGCTGCAACTGACCGTGGCTTTCCTGCTGCTGCGGCCGCTCGAGGCGTTGCGCCCGATCGAGGTCTGGCCCGACCGCAAGGCGGTGCGGGTGGATGTTCTTTATTCCATGCTCGACCGCCTCGGCATCATTCCGCTGGTGGTTTTTGCGTTGCTCGCCCCGCTGTTCATGTCGGTGGACGGCTGGCTGCGCTTCCACGACATCATTCCGCCGAATCTCGAGGATTTTGTTCCCGGGCTCGAACGGCATCCGGTGCTCAGTTTCCTGATTTACCTGGTCATTCTCGATTTCGCCGAATACTGGCGCCATCGGCTGTCGCACATGCTGCGCTGGTGGTGGGCGCTGCACGCGATCCACCACAGCCAGACGCAGATGACACTATGGACTGACAGCCGCAACCACTTGCTCGATGACGTGATCGGCGGTTTCTGGTTCGCCGTCATCGCCCTCGCCATCGGCGTCCCTCCCGGCCATTTTGTCTTCCTGCTGATCGTTGTGCGTACCGTCGAAAACCTGTCGCACGTCAATGCCCGCCTCTCCTTCGGCCGTCTCGGAGAGCAGTTGCTGGTCAGCCCGCGCTACCACCGCTGGCACCATGCGCTGGAACTGCCGGCCGGCCATGCCTACCGGCACGGCTGCAATTTCGCGATTCTCTTCCCGGTCTGGGATCGTCTTTTCGGCACCCAGTATCGCGCCGAGGAAATTCCGCCCAGCGGCCTCAGGCATGGCCCGCTGCCCGATTCTGCCGCGCACGCCGGCTTCTGGCGCCAGCAGTGGGAGGGCGCGCGCGCGATGGTGGCGGCGTTACGGACGGGGGGCAGTTGAATCAGCTGCCGCGGTCGACGGCAAAACAGGACTGATTTTCAGCGCCACGGATCCGCATTCCGCTGCGTCCGCAGCATCCGTCCTATCCCGGCAGCGGCTCGAACAGTGCGGCCAGATCGTCGCTGCCGAACTTGACTTCGACGCTGTGGTCCTCGGACAGGATGCCGGCGGCCAGTTCAGCCTTTTTTTCCTGCAGGGCGAGGATTTTTTCCTCGATGCTGCCGCTGACGATCAGCTTGTAGACGAACACCGGCTTGTCCTGGCCGAGGCGGTGGGCGCGGTCGGTGGCCTGGTTTTCGACGGCCGGGTTCCACCACGGATCGTAGTGGATGACGGTGTCGGCGGCGGTCAGGTTGAGGCCGACGCCACCGGCTTTCAGGCTGATCAGGAAGACCGGTACCTCGCCGCCCTGGAAGCGGCGGATCGGCTGCTCGCGGTCCCTGGTGTCGCCGGTGAGCAGCGCATAGTCGATGCCCGCCTCGGTGAGTTCATGTTCGATCAGCGCCAGCATGCTGGTGAATTGCGAGAAGACCAAAATGCGACGACCTTCATCGACCAGCTCGGGCAACATCGCCATCAGCAGGTCGAGCTTGGCGCGTTCGCTGACCTTGCGCGCGGTGTGGGCCGTGACCAGGCGCGGGTCGCAGCAGACCTGGCGCAGCTTGAGCAAGGCGTCGAGGATGACGATCTGGCTGCGGCTGAAACCGCGGCTGGCGATTTCTTCGCGCACCTTGACGTCCATCGCCGCGCGCACCGTTTCGTAGAGGTCGCGCTGACTGCCTTCGAGTTCGACGCTGCGCACGATGACGGTCTTCGGTGGCAGTTCCTGCGCCACGTCTTCCTTCTTGCGGCGCAGGATGAAGGGGCGGATGCGCCGGGCCAGCAGGTCGCGCCGGCGGTTGTCGTTCTGTTTTTCGATCGGCGTCCGCCAGTGCTTGGCGAACTGGCGGGCGGCGCCGAGAAAGCCGGGGAGCAGGAAGTCGAACTGGCTCCACAGCTCACCGAGGTGGTTTTCCAGCGGCGTGCCGGTCAGGCACAGGCGGTGCCGGGCGTCGATCTTGCGCACGGCTTCGGCGCCGCGGCTCTGCGCGTTCTTGACCGTTTGTGCCTCGTCGAGAATCAGCAGGTGGTAGCTGTGCTGCATCAGGTCGTCGGCGTCGCGCCAGAGCAGCGGATAGGTGGTGAGCACGACGTCATGTTCGGGAATTTCGGCAAAGCGGCTTTTGCGTTCCGGGCCGTGTAGCGACAGTACCGAGAGGCCGGGGGCGAAGCGCGCCGTCTCGCTCTTCCAGTTGAAGATCAGCGAGGTCGGCAGGATGATCAGCGCCGGCTTGTCGAGGCGCCCGGCTTCCTTTTCGAGGAGCAGGTGGGCCAGTGTCTGGGCGGTCTTGCCCAGCCCCATGTCATCGGCCAGGATGCCCGAGAGGTTCTGCGCGCGCAGGAACTGCAGCCAGGCCAGGCCTTCCTTCTGATAGGGGCGCAGTTCGAGCTTCAGGCCGGCCGGCGAGTCGACGCTGGCGATGCTTTGCGCCGAGCGGAGCTGGTCGGCCAGGGCCAGGATGTCGCCCTGTCCCTTGAACTGCCAGCGCCGGGTGTCGTTGAGCTCGGCCAGGCGCGGCGCGTCGAAGCGCGAGACGCGCAGGGTGTCGCCGACGCCGAAGCCGTCGAAGAGATCGATCAGCGTCGTCGCCAGCGGCTTGATGCGGCTGGCCGGGACGCGGATGCGCTGGCGCAGCGGGGTCTGCAACTCGACCGCTTCGTCGTCGGGGATGGCATCGATCAGGGCGCTTTCCAGCCAGCGCGCGTCGCGCCGGAAGAGTCCGGCGAGCAGCGGGGCCAGCGCCAGGCGCTGGCCATCGACGATGATGCCCATGTCGAGATCGAACCAGCCGTTGTCGGCGGCGACCAGGTCCGCTTCCCAGGCATCGACTTCGAGCAGATGGTGGCGAAAGTCTTCCGGATAGTCGACCTGCCAGCCGGCAGCGCGCAGCGCAGCGCGACCGTCGTGCATGAAGGCGGTCCACGCGCTTTCGCTGGCCAGGCCGAAAACGCCTTCCGGCGGGCGGCCGAAGGTATCGAGGGTATGCGAGGGAATTTTCTCGAAGCCGGCGGCGGTCAACGCCAGAAATGCCGCCTTTTCTGCCTCCGGGCGCCGCTTGAGGTGGACGGTTTCGCCTTCCGGCAGGGTCACGAATTCATGGGCTTCGTCGGGGCGCACATCGACATCGGCGTAGCGAAAAACCGGCCTGGCCACGTCGAAGAAGCCACCCGCCATGCTTGTGCCGTAGCCGCGCCAGGCCCGGTTGCCATGCGTGGGCAGGGTGTCGAGCTGCAATACCGGCTGCAGGGGAGCATCCACCGTGCGCAGGTGGATTGTCGCGTCTTCCGACGGCTTGGGCAGTTCGGGCGCCAGTTCGGCCAGCGTCTGGGCGACGACCGCGGCTTCCCTGGCTGACAGGGGCGGCAGGCTGAACAGGCGGGTAATGACCGCCGGGTTGCCGGCAACTTCCAGCGGTCCGGCTTCCCCCTCCGTCAGGTCGACATACCAGGGCGGGGCGACCGGAATGATCAGCTCGGCGGCGGGCTGGGCGATCAGCAGTGGCTGTTGCAGCCCCTGTGCATTGACGCGCCAGCCGACCTGGGCGGGGCGCGGCCCGCCTTCGCGCAGCGGCAGCCCGTCGCCGTTGTTGGCGTAAAAGCGGCCGCTCTCGACGAGGAGCTGCAGGGTTTCAGCGCCATGGCGCGGGCCGAGGCCGAAGGCGCGCAGCCCGGTTTCGTGCAGGCGGTCGGCCCACAGCGGGCGCAGGATGCCGAGATCCTCCTCGACAACAAACTGCGGCGGGTTGACCAGGGCGCGTTCGAGATTCCACCATTCCTCGGCGCTGTCGGGAAACTTGCCTTTGCCGATCTCGATCCCGAAGTGACGCTGGTCGGCTGTCCACTTGAGCATGTAGAAGAGTTGCTGGCGGGCGCTGGCCGGGCGCGCTTTCTTCTTGGCGACGGCAATCGACGCGCGGCGCAGGTCTTCGACCCACGACAGTACGCCGGGGCTGACGCGGTCCGGGGTGCTGCGTTCCTCGATGGCGCGCAACAGCATGGCCGCGACGTGTTTGCAATGGCTTCCCACCGGGCAGGTGCAACTGCTCATCAGCAGCGGGTTGCCCTGCTTGCCGGTAACCAGCTTGGCCATGGCCAGATAGGGCTTGCGCGCCGTGCCGGGAACGACCGCACGCACGAATTCCGGTTCGACTTCCAGTTCGCGCACGACCCCGACGTAGGGGCGGGCCTTGTCCAGTTCGCGCTGGCCGAGCCAGTCGCGCAGTTGCTTCTCCGTACAGGCGTCCAGGGAAAGCGGGAGCATCAGGGAATCAGTGAACAAGAAGGCCGATCACTGCTGCCAGCAGCAAGGCAATGATCGCCAGCCAGAAATTCTGCTGGCGCTGGGATGCGATCAGGCGGTCGAGCTGCGGCTGCAGGTCGGGCGCCGGCGGCCGGGCCAGCGCCTGATGCACGAGACGCGGCAGTTGCGGCAGCATGCGCGCGAGATAGGGGGCTTCCTGCTTGAAGGTGCGCTCCAGCCCGCGCCGGCCGACCTGCTCGCTCATCCAGCGTTCGAGGAAGGGCTTGGCGGTCTTCCACAAGTCGAGTTCGGGGTCGAGCTGGCGGCCGAGACCCTCGATGTTGAGCAGGGTCTTCTGCAGCATGACCAGTTGCGGCTGGATCTCGACATTGAAGCGGCGCGAGGTCTGGAACAGGCGCAGCAGCACCTTGCCGAACGAAATGTCCTTGAGCGGCCGGTCGAAAATCGGCTCGCAGACCGAGCGGATCGAGGCCTCGAATTCATCGACCCGCGTATCCTTCGGCGCCCAGCCGGATTCGATGTGGGCCTCGGCGACGCGCTTGTAGTCGCGGCGGAAGAAGGCGAGGAAATTCTGCGCCAGGTAGTTCTTGTCGGAATCGGTCAGCGTGCCGACGATGCCGAAATCGAGCGCGATGTAGCGGCCGTCGGGGGCGACGAAAATATTGCCCGGGTGCATGTCGGCATGAAAGAAGCCGTCGCGGAAGACCTGGGTGAAAAAGATCTCGACGCCGGCCGCGGAGAGGCGGGAAAGATTGATGCCGTCGGCGCGCAGCTTGTCGATCTGCGAAATCGGCGTGCCCTGCATGCGCTCCATGACCATCACGGTCGACGTGCACCAGTCCCAGTGGATTTCCGGCACGATCAGCAGCTGCGAATTGGCAAAATTGCGGCGCAGCTGCGAGGCATTGGCCGCTTCGCGCATCAGGTCCAGTTCGTCGCGCAGGTATTTGGCGAATTCGGCGACCACTTCGCGCGGCTTCAGGCGCTTGCCGTCCGACCACAGCTTTTCGAGCAGCATCGCCAGCGTGTCCATCAGCGCAAGATCGTGGTCGATGACCGACAGCATGTTCGGGCGCAGGATCTTGACGGCGACTTCGTGGCTGCCGTCTTCATCCTTCAGGCGGGCGAAATGCACTTGGGCGATCGAGGCCGAGGCCACCGGTACCGGGTCAAACTCGGCGAATACCTCGCTCGCCGGGCGGCCATAGGCCTTCTCGATCTCGGCCAGCGCCAGTTGCGAGTCGAAGGGGGGGACGCGGTCCTGCAGCTTGGCCAGTTCGTCGGCGATGTCGGCCGGCATCAGGTCGCGCCGGGTCGACAGCACCTGGCCGAATTTGACGAAAATCGGCCCCAGTGCCTCGAGGGCCAGGCGCAGGCGCACCGCGCGCGGCGCCGAAAGGTCGCGCCAGAACTGCACGGCATTGGCAAAGCGCACCAGGCGACCGCTCGGCTCGTGTTCGAGCACCAGTTCGTCGAGGCCGTAGCGGCTGGCGACGGAGGCGATCTTGAGCAGACGGAAAATGCGCATGGGCGGCTGGGGGCGGGCTGGCTGGGAAAGTCAAACGAGCATGTTAACACGCAGGCGGCGAATTGACTTGTGCGACGTGGCCTCATTGGCATTGACACGATTGCGCTGCCAAATGGCTCTGTTAAAGTCGATTTCGAAACTGAATCTTTGACGAAGGGATAGGGAAGCCATGAATTACGAACACTTTGTCGTCGCTGCGGCGCGCGTGGTCGAGGCCATCGGCGTGGCCGTGCTTTTGCTTGGCGCGTTGCTTGCTGCCGGTGTCTTCGTGCGCCGCCTGGTGCGTGGCGGCGTTTTTCAGGATGCCTACCATGGCCTGCGCGCCGATCTCGGCCGGGCCATCCTGCTCGGGCTCGAGCTGCTGGTGATTGCCGACATCATCGGCACGGTGGCCATTGAGCCGACCCTGCAGAACCTGGGCGTGCTTGCGGTGATCGTGGTGATCCGGACGGTGCTGAGCTTCGCGCTCGAACTGGAGGTGAGCGGGCGCTGGCCCTGGCAGCGCGCGCAGGCCGCCGCAGAGGCAAGCAGGAACAACTAGCCGCATGGCGTTAATCCAGGGCTTCCCCCCGGTGGCCGCGCCCGGCGCCCGGGTCCTGATCCTCGGCAGCATGCCGGGCCGGGCTTCGCTGCAGGCGGCAGAATATTATGCGCACAAACGCAACACCTTCTGGCGGATCATGGGCGATTTGCTTGGCGCGGGCCGCGAACTGCCCTACGCGCAGCGGCTGGAAAGGCTGACGTCAGCCGGCATTGCCTTGTGGGACGTGATCGCTGCCTGCGAGCGGGCGGGAAGCCTCGATGCCGACATTGTCGGGGCCAGCGTGCAAGCCAACGATTTTGCGGCGTTTTTCGACGTTTACCGCAGCATTGACCAGGTATTCTTCAACGGAGCCGCGGCGGAGAGCGGTTTTCGCCGATTAGTCCTGCCAGGGTTGCCGCGGCGACCATGGCAACTGACCCGTCTGCCGTCAACCAGCCCGGCCCACGCAGCGCGCAGTTATGCCGAGAAGCTGGCGGCCTGGTCGGCACTGCGGGCGGCGCCGGATAATCCGGCGGCGCCGGCGTATAATCGCCGTTTTGCCTCTTAGCCCCCGATCAATGGCCCACGACGTCAAATCACAGCTGACCGCCCTGCTGCAGCAGGCGCTGGCCAGTGTTGCGCCGACCGCGACCGACACCCCGATTCACCTCGAACGCCCGCGCGACCCGACGCATGGCGACTTCGCCACCAACCTGGCGATGCAGCTGGCCAAGGCGCTGAAGAAGAACCCGCGCGAAATCGCCAATCAGCTGCTGGCCGAACTACCGGTGTCGGTGCTGGTGAGCAAGGCGGAGATCGCCGGGGCCGGTTTCATCAATTTCACGCTCGATTCGCGCGCCAAGGTCGATGTGATTGGCGCCGTGCTGGTCGATGGCGGCAGCTTCGGGCGTTCGCCACTGGGTGCCGGGCACAAGGTGCAGGTCGAATTTGTCTCGGCCAACCCGACCGGCCCGCTGCACGTCGGCCACGGGCGCGGCGCGGCCTACGGCGCGTCGCTGTCCAGCCTGCTGGCGTTCGCTGGCTGGGATGTGACGCGCGAGTATTACGTCAATGACGCCGGTCGCCAGATGGACATTCTCGGGTTGTCTACGTGGCTGCGCTACCTGGAACAGCATGGCGTGGTCGTGCCCTTCCCGCCCAATGCCTACCAGGGCAGCTACGTGTGCGACATGGCGGGACAGCTGACCGTGGCGCACGCCGCCAAGTACGTTCGTGGCGCCGACGCCGTGCTGGCCGGGACGCCGGGCCTGCCGGCGGCCGACCGCGCCGACGACGAGGCCAAGCAGCAGCGTGAATTGCATCTCGATGCGCTGATCGCCCGCGCCAAGGAGCTGCTCGGCAGCGACTGGCCCTACGTGCATCAGCACGCCCTGTCCGAACAGCTGGCCGACTGCCGTGACGATCTCGAGCAGTTCGGCGTCCATTTCGACGTCTGGTTCTCGGAAAAGGCGCTCTACGACACCGGGCTGGTCGCCCGCTGCGTCGCGCTGCTTGAGGAAAAAGGCCACATCTACCTGCAGAACGGCGCCAAGTGGTTCCGCTCGACCGCCTTCGGCGACGAGAAGGACCGCGTCGTCCAGCGCGAGAACGGCCTCTACACCTATTTCGCCTCCGACATCGCCTACCACCTGAACAAGTTCGAGCGCGGTTTCAACAAGGTCATCAACATCTGGGGCGCCGATCACCACGGCTACATCCCGCGCGTCAGCGGCGCCGTCAAGGCGCTCGATCTGGACGCCGACAAGCTGCAGGTGGCGCTGGTCCAGTTCGCGGTGCTCTACTGCAACGGCCAGAAGGCCTCGATGTCCACGCGTTCCGGCGAGTTCGTCACGCTGCGCGAACTGCGCGGCGAGGTCGGCAACGACGCCTGCCGCTTCTTCTACGCGCTGCGCAAGTCCGACCAGCACCTGGATTTCGACCTCGATCTGGCCAAGAGCCAGACCAACGAAAACCCCGTCTATTACATCCAGTACGCCCATGCGCGCATTTGCTCTGTCATCGCCCAGTGGGGCGGTGATCTGACGACGCTGGCCGACGCCGACCTGGCGTTGCTCGCCAACCCGCGCGAACTGGCGATCGCCAACAAGCTGGCCGAATTCCGCGACGTCATCGAGAACGGCGCGCGCGACCTGGCGCCGCACCTGATCGCTTTCTATTTGAAGGATCTGGCCGGCGAGTTCCACGGCTGGTACAACGCCGAGCGCATGCTGGTCGACGATGCAGCGCTGCGCGATGCGCGCGTCGCGCTTGCCGCCGCCGTGCGCCAGGTGATCCGCAACGGTCTCGCCATCCTGGGCGTCAGCTGCCCGGAATCGATGTAAGGAAAGCCCATGAGCCGCGATATGAAACCGCGCAAGCGCCAGCCGGCGAAGAAAAAATCCGCTGGCGGCACCCTGATCGGCATGTTCATCGGCCTCGTTCTCGGCGTTGTCGTTGCCGCCAGCGTGGTCTGGTACATGAACAAGTCGCCGCTGCCCTTCAACAAGTCGGTGCAGACGCCGGCCAGGCAGGATGGCGCGGGACCGGTCAACGGCAAGCCGGCCGCTGCGCCGGTCGGGCAGCCGCTGGCGTTGCCGGGCAAACCGGGCGACGCGATCCCCGAAAAACGCTTCCAGTTCTACGACATCCTGCCGGGCAAAGCAGATGCGGTGCCGGACAAGTCCGACAAACCTGCGGCCGCCAAGGAAGAGCCGAAGAAGGAAGACAAGAAGGAAACAAAGAAGGAAGAGAAAAAAGACGAGCCCAAGGAGAGCAAGACGCCGCTTTTCCTGCAGGCGGGTTCCTTCAGCACGCCGCAGGACGCCGACAACCAGAAGGCCAAGCTTGCCTTCCTGGGCATCGAGGCAGTCGTCCAGCAAGTGATGGTGCAGGACAAGACGTACTACCGCGTGCGTGTCGGCCCCTACACGCGGCTCGATGAATTGAACAAAACCCGGGCCGAACTGGCCAAAAACGGGATTGATGCCCAACTTGCCAAATCCAAGGAGTAACGCATGAAGTTTGCCCGCCGCAGTTTCATCAGCAGCATTTTTGCCATTGTTTCAGCGTTGACCGTAGCAATGCCCGCATTCGCCCAGACCGTCGGCAAGGATTACACGCTGATTTCCCCGGCGCAGCCGACCGACGATGCGGCGAAAATCGAGGTCATCGAGTTCTTCAGCTATGGCTGCCCGCACTGCAACGATTTCCATCCGGTCATCTCCGCCTGGGCTGCCAAGCAGCCGGGGGACGTGGTGCTCAAGAAAGTGCCGATCACCTTCGGGCGCGCGGCCTGGGCCAATGCAGCCAGGCTGTATTACACGCTGGAAGCCACCGGTGACCTGGCGAAGCTGGACGGCGAGGTGTTCAAGGCCATCCACGGCGAGCGGGTCAATCTGTTCGACGAAAAGACCATCCTCGAATGGGTGACGAAGAAGGGTGTCGATCCGAAGAAATTCAGCGAAGCGTTCAACTCGTTCGGCGTCAACAGCAAGGTCAAGCGCGGCGACCAGCTGGCGCAGGCTTACAAGATCCAGGGCGTGCCGGCGATTGCGGTCGACGGCAAGTATCTGGTCGGCGGCCAGAGCTTTGGTGAAGTCCTGGCGACGACCGACAAGCTGATCGCCAAGGCGCGTAGCGAGAAGTCCGGCAAGAAATAAGCGGCTTTGAACGTATTCATCACGGGCGCCTCGTCGGGTATCGGCGAGGCGCTTGCCGTTTACTA